>Ga0187892_10010029_pt1 | contig 12189 bp, 12 predicted proteins | sample MA1701073metaG_FD_139345 | JGI IMG/M metagenome (GOLD analysis project Ga0187892, IMG submission 139345) | Bio-ooze microbial communities from a basaltic lava cave in the Kipuka Kanohina Cave System on the Island of Hawaii, USA - MA170107-3 metaG ...
CGCCGGAGACTAACAAAACCGCGGCGAAGCTTTGCCCCGGTCATTCGATTTTGCTCAAATGTCCGCCGACTTCCCTGGCATCGCTTTGGGAGTTCTGGCGGGAAGCGAAGTCAGCGCCAGGAACTAATAACTCTTCGTGGAGATACTCAATGAAAAAATCTCTTCTCGCACTGGCGGTGGCAGGCGCGTTGTCGGGCTCGGCGTTCGCGCAATCAAGCGTGACGCTGTTCGGCATCGTTGATACGAACTTCGGATACTTGAAGGGCGACAACAACGGCAACGTCAAAGTATTGGGCAACAGCGGCATCAATTCGTCCCGCATAGGCTTTCGCGGAACGGAGGACCTGGGCGGTTTGAAAGCCAACTTCTGGATTGAAGGCGGCATCAACACCGACGATGGCACGGCCCCGCAAAACGCCAACACCAACAACCAGGCGAGCGGTGTATCGACCGGTAGCGGTTTGGTGTTCGGCAGGCGCATGTTTGCCGGTCTATCCGGCGGCTTTGGTGAAGTGCGCCTCGGTCGCGAATACACGCCGCTGTTCTTCATGATCACGACGAATGACCCGTTTGGCACCAACGGTGTCGGTGACACCAAGATCTACGCAACGACCGGCGTCGGTGGTGGCTTGATACAGACGACGGTCCGCGCGTCGAATTCGGTGAGCTACCTGCTGCCATCGGGCATCGGCGGCGTATATGGCCATTTCATGTACGCGCTGGGCGAAAACGCGTCGACCGCCGCCAACAAGGACGACGGCACTTACTCAGGCGCCCGCGTGGGGTGGGCCGGTGGCCCGGTCGACGTTTCGGTCGCCTACGCCCGCAGCGAACTTCTGCAGTCACCAACCCAGGGCAACTACACCGCCTACGGCATTGGCGGCAGCGTGAAGTTCGGCGGCTTCAAGCCGATGTTCATGTACGTCAAGCACGAACTCGACGTAGCGACGGGTGCCGATCCCGAGCGTGACGACTTCCTGGTCGGTCTGGTCTGGACGATCGGCAACGGCGATCTGCGGTTCTCCTACAACAGCTACGACGTAGACCCGGTTGTGCCACCCGGGACATTGGATGACGCCAAACAGTTCGCGGTCGGATACGTGCACAACCTGTCGCGTCGCACCGCGCTGTACGCCCAAGCCGCGCAGATGGACAACGACGGCGCCGGCACCGCGTTCAGCAACGGCCGCGCCACAACGCGACCCGGCGGCAAGACGCAAGGCTATCAACTCGGCATTCGTCACATCTTCTAGAAGTCGAGCGCGGTTATCCGCGTTTTACAACACGCAAGGGGGCCGTTGGCCCCCTTTTTATGCTGCCATTATGTTGACCATGCCGTGGCGCGCTCAACCGCGCGCTGCCAGTCGGACAGCAAGGAGTCGCGCTGCGTCGCCTGTGACATTCGCGGCTCAAAGCGTCGCTCGGCCCGCCACAGAGAAGCGATCTCGTCTTCACTTGACCAGACACCGCTCGCCAGTCCGGCGAGGTACGCCGCACCGAGTGCAGTCGTTTCCGTGATCACCGGCCGCACCACCGGAACGCCGATCACGTCGGCCTGAAACTGCATCAGCAGGTCGTTGCGCGCGGCGCCTCCATCGACGCGCAGTTCGGTCAGGGCAGCGCGCGCATCGCGCTGCATCGCGGCCAATACATCGGCTGATTGAAAGGCAATCGACTCCAGCGCGGCGCGCGCCACGTGCGCGCGCGTGGTTCCGCGTGTCATGCCGATCATCAAGCCGCGCGCGTCCGGGTCCCAGTGCGGTGCGCCGAGACCGGCAAACGCGGGCACGAGATAAACGCCTCCGTTGTCGGGGGCTTGTGCAGCGAGCGCCTCAACTTCATGGGAGCTGGCGAAAAACCCCAGTCCGTCGCGCAGCCATTGCACGACCGCGCCCGCGGCGAATACGCTTCCTTCGAGCATGTAGTTCGTATTCGTTCCGCGCCGCCAGCCCACCGTCGCGACCAGACGGTTGCGAGACGCCCGCGGTGCTTTGCCGACATTCATCAGCATGAAGCAGCCGGTGCCATACGTGTTCTTTGCCATTCCCGGCGCAAAACACGCCTGTCCGAAAGTGGCGGCCTGTTGATCGCCAGCGTTCCCGGCGATTGCGATGGCGCCGCCAAACAGCTCCGGCAACGTTGATCCGATCCGTTCGCTCGAGGACGTCACGTGTGGCAACACGCCGCGCGGCACGCCGAAAAGCGCGAGCATTTCGTCATCCCAATTTAGCGCGTGCAGATTGAACAGCAGCGTGCGCGACGCGTTGCTGACGTCGGTCGCATGCACTCGCCCGTCGGTTAATTTCCAGATCAGCCAGCTATCGACCGTACCGAATGCGAGTTCGCCCCGCTCGGCGCGGTGCCTTGCGCCGGGCACGTTGTCCAGCAGCCACCCGATCTTCGTCGCCGAGAAGTACGGATCGAGCAGCAATCCGGTCTTTTCCGTGACGCGCGATTCGACGCCGCGATCGCGCAAAGCGGCGCACGCCGGCGCCGTGCGGCGATCCTGCCAGACGATCGCATTCGCGATCGGTCTGCCGCTCGCGCGCTCCCAAATAATGGTCGTTTCGCGCTGGTTGGTAATGCCGATCGCGGCAACTTCGTCAGCGCGCGCGCCGACGTTGCGCAGCACCTGTTGCGCGCACGAAAGCTGTGTTCGCCAGATTTCTTCAGCATCGTGTTCGACCCAGCCCGGCTGCGGGAAGATCTGCCGGAATTCCTGCTGAACCGCTCCGACTACCTGGCCGCCGCGATCGAACAGGATCGCGCGCGAACTGGTCGTGCCCTGGTCGAGGGCGAGCACGTATCGACTCATGGGGTTCCGACTATAGCTGTGCGATGGCGCGGTATCGTTCGACGAACGACAGTGACCGGTGACCGGTGACCAAGGGCTATCGAGGAGGCGACATGTTCAGAATGATCACTGCCGCATTGGTGGCTATTGCCACGCTTGTCGCAGGACCGGCGTTGGCGCAGACCTGGCCGGCCAAACCGGTCCGCATCGTCGTGCCCTTCCCCGCCGGCGGAACAACTGACATCGTGGCGCGACTGCTCGGCGCCGAATTGCAAAAAACCTGGGGGCAGCCGGTGGTGGTCGAGAACCGTAGCGGCGCCGCCGGCAACATCGGCGCCGATGCGGTCGCGAAGTCGCCGCCCGATGGCTACACGTTGCTGATGGGAACCGTCGGCACGCAGGCAATCAACTTGCCGCTATACACGCAAGGGGGTGGCCGGCTGCCGTATCACCCGCTCAGCGACTTCGCGCCGATCACGCTCGTGGCTGCGGTGCCGAACGTGATGGTGGTACCGGCATCGCTGCCGGTGAATTCGGTGCAGGACTTCATCACCCTCGCCAAGGCTCAGCCGGGCAAATTGAACATGGCGTCTAGCGGAAACGGCACATCGATTCATCTGGCGGGCGAACTGTTCAAGAGCATGACCGGCACCTTCATGGTCCATCTGCCGTACCGCGGCTCGGCGCCTGCGGTGCAAGACCTGCTGGCGGGCAACACGCAGGTGATGTTCGACAACCTGCCGTCGGCTCTGCCGCACATTCGCAGCGGGAAACTGAAGGCGCTCGCGTTGACCTCGCGCACCCGCTCCCCGGCGGTTCCCAATGTGCCGACGTTGGAGGAAACCGGCCTCAAAGGATTCGATGCGACGTCGTGGTTCGGGCTGGTCGCGCCGGCCGGCACGCCGCGCGACATCGTCAACAAGGTCCAGCAGGACACGGCCCGAATTCTGGCGTCGGCGGACGTGCGCGAGCGTTTCACACAGCAAGGCGCGCAGCCGGTCGGCAACACGCCGGACGAGTTCATCGCGTTCATCAAGAGCGAAATCGACAAATGGACCAGGGTCGTGAAATTCGCCGGTGCGAAGGTCGACTGAGCGCGACAGCTCACCGATGCCTGCGGTCCGCTACGACAGTTTTGCGCGCGACCACCTTCCGCGGCGCGCACTCTGGCCGCGGTTCCTTTTCGATCGACCCGAATACCGGCACCCCGACCGCGTCAACAGCGCAGACGATCTGATCGCCGGCGCCCTTGCGCGCGGCTGGGGCAAGCGCATCGCTTTGCGTACGATTGTCGACGGCCGCGAGATTCGCTGCACCTACGAACAGCTCGCCGCGCAGGTCAACCGCATTGCGCGCGTGCTGGTCGAAGATCTTGACTTGATTCCTGGCAATCGCGTTTTGCTGCGCGGTCCGAATACGCCGATGCTGGCCGCAGGCTGGCTCGCCGTGGTCAAGTCCGGGTTGATTGCGGTGGCAACAATGCCGCTGCTGCGCGCGCGCGAGTTGAAGCCGATCATCGACAAGGCACAGATCAGCGCTGCGCTGTGCGACCGAAGCTGGCTGGATGAGTTGCAACACAACCTGAATCCATCTTCCGGGCACTACGCACCGGCGCTGAAGGGTGTGCTTCCCTTCAACGACGATGCACCGGACGCGTTGGACGGGCTCGCCCGCGCCAAGGCGGCCGGCTTCAACGCCTGCGACTCGCATCGTGACGACGTTGCGTTGATCGCGTTTACCTCCGGAACGACCGGCCAACCGAAAGGCACCATGCACTTCCAGCGCGACGTCCTGATCATGTCCGATGCGTTTCCGCGACACGTGCTGAAGCCGGGACCCGACGACATTTTTTGCGGCACCCCGCCGCTCGCATTCACTTTCGGACTGGGTGGATTACTGACGATGCCGCTGCGGTGTGGCGCGTCGGTCGTGCTTACCGAGAAAAACTCGCCCGAATCGTTGCTGGCGACGATCGAAAAGACGCATGCAACGATTGTATTCACAGCACCCACGATGTACCGGCAGATGGCCATGGTGCTGCAGAGCGACCGCCGCGCGATCGCGTCGCTCCGTAAGTGCGTGTCAGCCGGCGAAGCGCTGCCGGACGCGACGCGACAACTCTGGAAGGACACAACCGGGATCGAAATAATCGATGGCATCGGCGCGACCGAGATGATCCATATCTTCATCTCGTCGGCCGGCGGCGACGTGCGTCGCGGCGCGATCGGCAAGGTTGTCCCAGGGTACGAGGCGAGGATCGTCGACGACGACATGCGCGCGCTGCCGCCGGGGAGCGTTGGCAAGCTCGCGGCGCGTGGACCGACCGGCTGCCGCTACCTCGATGACGCTCGCCAGGAAAGCTATGTGCGCGACGGCTGGAACCTGCCGGGGGACACGTTCTCGATGGATGCCGACGGCTACTTCACGTTCCACGCCCGGTCCGACGACATGATCCTCTCGGCCGGCTACAACATTGCGGGACCCGAAGTCGAAAGCGCGCTGCTCACCCATCCGGCGGTGTCGGAGTGCGGCGTGATCGGCGCGGCCGACGAGGCGCGAGGCCAGATCGTCAAAGCGTTTGTCGTGCTGAAGGCCGGAATCGCGGGCGACCCCGCGCTCGCGGGCGCCTTGCAGGAGTTCGTCAAACAGACGATCGCTCCCTACAAGTATCCGCGCGCGATCGAATTTGTTTCCGCGCTGCCGCGTACCGAAACCGGCAAGCTGCAACGCTTCAAATTGCGAGAGGGGCTGGCGACGTGATCGTTCTCGACGCGCTGGCGCGCACCGGCCTTGAGCGCTTCAAGGATGTCGGCACCGGATGAACGAAGCGACGGTCTTCAAGCAACGGCTATTGAACGGCTTGTTGCCCCCGCTGGAAGCCGCCGGGTTTGTGGCGGGTTGCTGGGAAGGCGGAGCGGCCGCCACCGGACGAGCGGACGAATACTCGGACCTGGATCTGTGCGTAGTCGCTGCGGCTGAACGAGCACCGGACGTTTTCGCGCTCCTCGAAGCAACACTTGTCACGAATACGCCGATCACCCACACCTGGCGCGTGGAGCCGCCGCCGTTTCCTGGCATGGCGCAGCGTTTCTATTTTCTCGCCGGCGCTCCGCGCTTTTTCGCAGTCGATTGCGCGGTGCTGACGCCGGAAGGCGCTGCGCAGTTCCTCGAGCGCGAACGACACGGCAAGCCTATCGTTCTCTTCGACCGGGCCGGACAAATCGCCGCCCGGCCGCTCGATCGCGCAGCGCATGACGCGCGGATGTGGCGCCGCTTCGAGCAGATTCGCGCATCGTGGCCCGTCTACCGGATGCTGGTCGACAAGGAACTCACCCGCGGGCGACATCTCGACGCTTTCGGCTTCTATGTCGGTGGCGTCCTGAGGCTGCTTGTCGAACTGACGGGCATGCGCTTCCGGCCGGACCGATTCGACTATGGCTGGCGCTATCTGCATCATGATCTGCCGTCCGACGTTCAGGCGGAGCTCAGGTCCCTGGCCTGGGGCGTCACCCCGGAGCTCTTGCCGGATTTGCTGCCGCGAATCGACACGCTCGCCACGCGTTTGACGGCGGAGATCGAAGCGGCATCGCGCGCGCATTGAAGTCTCCGGCGGAAGTTCGCGGCCGAAAACAACAGCTTTTCGTTTGCGAATCGCGCGCGCAACACGCGCGACGCCGCTCGCCGCACGGCGTCAACCGAATAGTCGACTTGCGTGCCGCGTTTTCTGCTGATCGCCTACCCTTGTCATCGACTTAACTTGCGAAGCGTTAGGCCGAAAGACACACACGGCAATACACCGTGTGAACAAAGACAAATTGCTGTCGGGAGCCGGTCATGAAGATGCGCGTGCGCGAAGTGGGCGATGAAGTGCTCATCGAACTTACCGGCGTGCGCGGCCGGCAACAGCGCGTGTTGCAGGCAATCAATGACTGCCAGCGCAGCGCTTGCGGATGCACCTCCGACGGATCGATGTCCCGCGCCAACGTGAACGTACGCGCCGGCGCCAACGACATGCGCATCCGGCTGAAGGGCCAGGACGGTTTCCGTTTCGAAGCTACCGCGATCTACCGCTGTCTGCGCCATGCGCTGATCGAACAGCAACCGCCGCTGCCAGGCAACGCGGTCGCGGCCTAGGAAAGCTCTGAAAAACGTGGCGAGCGGCCCGAGGTTGCGCCGAGCAGCGGACCTGTACGGCGTAGTACAGCGAGCAGCGCAGGCTGAACCCTGCGGCTCCAAGGCCGCCTGCGCGGCCTTGGACAGGGCGAAGGGGCGTCGCGTCCCGCGACGCGGCGGCCTGCAAGGCCAAGATCGGGCCCCGCAGTACTTTTGCTGAGCTTCCACTAGTGGCCTGTAACAGTCGATTCGAGAGGGAAAGGCGTGCCTGCGCGAGCCGAGGGCGCGAAGCGAGCCGCGTCGCGTAGCCGACGCATACGCGCAAGGTGAGCGACAAAGCAATCGGCCGCGCCGGCGCGCAAGGCACTCGCGAATTGGCTGTTATAGGCCACTAGCGCATCAAGGGCAGGCGCGACCGTCCACCGGAAGCCGCGCCCCGCCGTTACCCGGCAGCGCGCGGATTTGCGCGAACAACGAGTTGCAGGAGAATTCCATGCGGATTGGTCTAATTTGCGGCGCATTGGCGTTCGCCGGTTTTGCCTGCAACGCCGGCGCACAAGCCATTGCTGCGCGAGCTGGAAGCACGGGCTTCGGCGGCGATCTCGGCTTCAGCGTTACCGACGCGTTTGGTCTGCGCGGCACGCTCTATGGCGGGTCGGTCTCGCGCAATCTGACCGAATCCGGAGTCCGCTATGAATCGCAACTACGCTTCGGGACTGCGATGGCGCTGGCCGATTTTCATCCGGGCCGAGGCCGCTTTCGACTGAGCACCGGGGTGGCATACAACAACAACCGCTTTGATCTGGTTGCGCGCGGCACTTCGGGCCTGATCGAAATCAATGACCGCACCTACAACATCTCCGAGGTGGGAACCGTCAACGGCCGATTGCGCTTCAACCGCACCAACCCGTACATCGGCCTCGGCTGGGGTACAGCCGCGCGCAGCGCGGGTCCGGGACTGTTCTTCAGCGCCGACATCGGCATCCTGTTCGTCGATCCAACCGTTTCGCTGAGCGCGAACTGCAGCCCCGCTTTCAGCGCAGCCCAATGCGCGCAGCTACAAGCCGACCTGCGCGCAGAGGAGCAGGACTTCGAGGACGATAGCTTCTTTCGCCGCCGGTATCCGGTGCTGTCGTTCGGAATCGGGTACCGCTTCTAGTCCTCTTGCGGGACAGACCACGCAGCGCTCTGTCCCCAACCGTACTTGAAGCAGAATCACGCCGCATTTACTTCCAGCGTCACGCACACGGCGGCATGATCGGAATAGATCCGCATCAGATCCGCGGAGCCAGCCGGCCGGCCGCGCGCCCGCCTTTCGGTCAGATGATCGTTGAAGATTTCGACCGCGGCAACACGGCCGATCGCATATTTGCTCCCGCGTACAAACTCTTCTGACACCAGCACGTGATCGATGCGTTCCGGCTCGCCCGCATGCAGGATCGTGAACGCGACGTCGCGACTGCGGCCTGGATAGGCTCGTTGTTCGACATCCAGCACGTTGAACAGCGTGCAGTCGCGGCCCGAACGGTCCTCGTATTTCCACGACGTATCGGCAACCATTTGCGTGGTTACCGCGGTGGCCTCGTCATTGAAGTCACCGGCAACGACGAGTGGCGCGCGCGATTTCAGTGTCGCCTGAACGAGCAGTTTCCGAAGCGCCGCCGCTTCCGCTGCGCGCATCAGCAGCGATCGCAGTTGGGCCCGCGCTTCGGCGGCCGCGTCGTCGCGACTTTCACTTGCCGCGAACTCGGGCCGGCGCGATTTCAGGTGGACGTTGAACAAGGTGAGCGTGACACCCGGCGGCCACGACACGCGCGCCCGCAGCAGCGGACGGGAAAACGCGTCGTGCGGTCCGCGCTCCGGAATCGTGACGACATCGCCGGGCGCAAACTGGACGATCGAGTCGATTTGCGGTTGCCATGCGCTGCGCCAGATCAGGCCAAGCCGCGGCTTGTCGTTGCTTTCTTCGGAGAATGGAACGCTGAATGACCAGCCGCGGGAGCCGCCAACGCTTTGCCGGACAACGTCTTCCAGTGCCGCGCGGTGAAACACCTCTTGCACGAGCACAAAGTCCGCACTGAGCCGATCGAGCATCTGCGCCAGCCACTGCGTCTTGGCAATGTATTCGTCTGCCGAATACGGTTCGATGCCGTCGTAGAAGCGCCGCGACGGCAGCGCGAGATCCAGGCAGTTCAGTGTGGCAATCCGCAAGGCGAGCATGGTGACCGGTGACCAGTGACCAAGTCACGATAGCGGCGCGCTGCGGCAGCCGTCAACAACGACGCTAACGTATCCGCCAGGTGAGCTGCGCGAATATCAATGCCGGAAAGCGCAGATCCTTGCCGAAGTTTCCGGCCGGTAGTGCCGTGATGTTGACGCCGATTCCGCTCGCATCGTGGCCGACGACGATCATCGGCAACATGATCGGAAGGAGCTTGTACGGCGCTTTGCCTTGGTTGTTGTCAAAACGCGTAGTCCGATACAGCAGCATCGGCGCAAGAGCGAACTCGACGTCGATTGCTTTGTCGATGGCGCGCAAACCAATTGAGCCGCCCGCGTAGAGTCCCTGGCGATTAAAACTGTCGCGGATAAAGCCGCCCGTGGCGCGCCACACGAGGTCACCGCGCACGGCGGTGCGTTGCAGGCCGAGGCCGTCGTGAAATTCGTTCCACGACTTGCCGGCCTGGCGCGGTTTGTCGAAGTGATGCGACACCCCGGGCAACTGCAATTCGTAACTTGTTTCGGCGGCGCAAGCCGTGCCCGGCGCCACTGCGAACAGAAATCCGACGTAAACGACAAACGACCGCATCGACCGCTCCGCGCCGGCGCTTCGATGCGAAGCACCGGATCACGCGAGAAGTTAGGTCGGACGGACGAGATCGATGGCGCGATAAGCCTCGACTACCACCGGCTGCGAGAACTTTGTCGGTGTTGAGCCGACACCGATCGCGGCGAATCCCTATGTCGATCGACGGGATGCGCTGTCTTAATTACGCAGACCGCGCTGCAGCGACACGTGCTGCCAGCGCGACGAAAAGCGCGCCGAGTGCGCGATCGAACCAGCGCCGCGCGACGGTTGCACCGGAGAATCGTCGCAGAGCGCGCGCCGCCAACCACGCAACCAGGAGATTCCACAACGTTCCGTTGACGTTGAAGATCAAACCGAGCCAGACGAGCGCGATCGCTTTGTCACTTGCACCTGGATCGACAAACTGCGGCAGGAACGCAAGAAAGAACAAGGCGACTTTCGGGTTCAACACGTTCGTCAGCAAGCCCTGCAGGAAACTGGATCGCTCAGATGCGTCTTGCGTCCGGCTTGGCTCACAGCCGTCGGGCGATCGCAGGAACAACAGCCGCACACCGAGATACAGCAGGTAAGCAGCGCCAAGCCATTTGATCGCGGTAAAAGCGTCGGCCGACGCCGCAATCAGCGCGGAAATTCCGATCGCCGCAGCAAGCGTATGAACGAAACAGCCGGTGCCGATGCCAAGGGCCGCCGCAGCGCCACTGCGCCATCCGCCGGCGCTTGATCGCGAGACGATCAGCAGCGTGTCGGGGCCGGGCGTGATGTTCAGTACAAGCCCTGCGACGATGAAGAGACCGATGTCTTGGATTCCGTCAAACATGGTCGCGGATCACGATGCCCCCTCTCCCCAACCCTCTCCCGCGAGGGGGTGGAGGCGGGGTTTCGCGAAGCGCGAGCTTCGCGCCGCCGCAGCGACGCGCGCCTGCAAGCGCGCGGCTCCGGGCGCGTTCGGCGCGGTGGTGCGGCGAAAGAATGGGTCTCACCGTTTCTCTTCCATCAGCGCCAGAAGGTTGTTGTCCGGGTCGCGCAGGAACGCCATCCACAATTCGTGATCCGGCATCTTCGCCACTTGATGCGGCTCGTGCTCGAAGTACACGCCATTGGATTTCAGGCGCGCCACCGCGGCTTCGATTCCGTTGACTCGAAAGTAGATGCAAAACGCCGCGTGCCCAGGCCCGCGCGGCTCATGTCCGCCTTCGAGCATCAGCCGCACGCCGTCGCAATCGAAAAAGACCAGATTGCCAAACCGGAACAGCAGCGCAAGCCCGAGCGTGTCGCGATAAAACTTCTCGGCGCGATCGGCGTCGGACACGTGAAGTGCAATCTGGCCGATGGCCCGCAAACCGTAGCCCGTCATCGCATCACTCTTCGGCAGGCTCGGATTCGGTTTCCTGGTCGACCGCGTTGCCCGGTGGCTCAAGGTCATCGGCGTCGCCAAACCGTGGCTTGCGTGTGAACCCGCGCGCTTCCGGAGTGCCTTGATAGCCCGGTCGGCGCGGTCGGTCGAATCCCGCATCGCGCTCGCCCGTTCGTGGCGGCCCCTGTACCACTTGCATCAACTGCAGCACCAGCCGCAGCGCCTTGTTGACCGACGCGTCGCCGCGAAATACGCGCGCCACATCGGGATCCAGCGTCACCGTGAATCCGCGCCGTTCACCGGCCGGGCGCTCGACGCGACGATACGGATCGCCGTAATCGTTGCGCGGCGGTGTCCGGCGTGGCGGCGCGGCTTCGTCGCGCCGATAACTGCGGCGCGGCGGCGCCGCCTCTTCCCGTCGATAACTGCGGCTCGGCGCCTTCTCGTCGCGCCGGTCGATACGTCGTGGCGGCGCCGCGTCGGCGCGCGAATAGTTTCGGCGCGGCGCGGCGGCGTCATCGCGTGCATAACTTCGACGCGGCCGAGGTTCGCTTCGACTGGTTTTTGCCGGCGGCCGCTTGTCCTTGAACTTTTTCATTCTGATTTCTGGCGCTCAACGAGCGCCACCGTTCTCACCCTCCCCCGCGAGCGGGGGAGGGCTGGGGTGGGGGCCGGCGCGAGGGCCGGAGTGGGGCGGCTCAGGCCGCTTTCTTCAAATCACGTAGTTCGCGCCGAAGAATCTTGCCGACGTTGGTCTTGGGCAAGTCGTTGCGAAATTCGACGTACTTCGGCTTTTTGTAGCCGGTCAACTGCTCCTTGCAGTAGTCCATCACGTCGCGCTCGGTCAGCGCCGGATCTTTTTTCACGACGAAGAGCTTGACCGCCTCGCCCGAGTGTTCGTCCGGGACACCGATCGCAGCGCACTCCAGCACGCCCGGATGTCCCGCGACCACACCTTCGATCTCGTTCGGGTACACGTTGAAGCCGGACACCAGAATCATGTCTTTCTTGCGATCGACAATCTTGACGTAGCCGCGCTCGTCCATGATGCCGATGTCGCCGGTGAGGAAGAAGTTGTCCGCCGTCATGACCTTTGCGGTCTCATCGGGGCGGTTCCAA
>Ga0187892_10010031_pt1 | contig 12186 bp, 9 predicted proteins | sample MA1701073metaG_FD_139345 | JGI IMG/M metagenome (GOLD analysis project Ga0187892, IMG submission 139345) | Bio-ooze microbial communities from a basaltic lava cave in the Kipuka Kanohina Cave System on the Island of Hawaii, USA - MA170107-3 metaG ...
GCGTCCATGAATCCCGCTGCCTACTACGGGCTCGATGAAGAGATCGGCGGTATTGCGCCGGGCCGGCGTGCGGACCTCGCCATTCTGGAGCGTTTGGAACAGCCCAGGCCTGAGGTTGTCATCGCCGGCGGCAAGGTTGTGGCCATGGCGGGCCGGCTCCTCGCTGAGTTCCCGACGCTGCCGTGGGACACGTGGTTGCGGCCGCTCGCGCGTGGCACCTGGCGCCCCGATCCTTCGTTTTTCACCCTCGATAGCCTGCCTCATCCAACGCCCGGCGTGCACATGGAGAATGCCGTGATCACGGCGCGGCGCGACATTTCGCATGACGGCGCCCTGCCGCCCGGTGTCTTGCGGCTGGTCCTCGTCGATCCGGCTGGGCGGTGGCGATGCCGTACGCTGCTGAGCGGTTTTGCCGATGAGGTCGGTGGCCTGGCGTCGACCTACTCGTCGACGGCTGGCATCCTGACAATCGGACACAACGCAGAGGACATGGCGGCCGCCGCCGCACGGGCGCTCGATCTGGGCGGGGGCATTGTGCTCGCAGAACAGGGGACCATCCGGTTCGAATTGCCGCTGCCTTTGGGGGGCATGATGTCGCCCAAACCGGTTGGAACCCTCGCGACCGACATCGAGCGCATCGGCGCGCTCCTGCGCGCGCGGGGATACCGGCACCACGATCTGACGTACACGCTGCTGTTCATGAGCTTCGACTCGCTGCCGTACGTGCGGATAACCTATCGCGGGCTGTGGGATGTCATGGCTGAACGCGAGATTCTGCCGCGGGAGGACCTGGCATGATCGCGTTGCGCCCGCGGGACGAGCCGCGCGGCCCAGCGAAACCGGCGCACCGCATCCGCGTACGACTCGTCGCCACGCAGAATACGGCAGACGAGCCGCCACGCCGGGGGCGCATACCGGATGCTGCGTAGAAAAAGCCCTGGGGCGCGGTGCACGAGGTCGTGCAGGCGGCCCGCCACGCGCAGATCGGCCGCAAATGCCCCCTCCACCTCCTTCGCGTATCCCTGCAGATCTGGGACGGCTCCCGCGAGGTAGGCTGCCAGATGCCGCGCCGAGGCCACGCCGCTCCAGATCGCGGCGTAAATGCCTTCGCCAGTGAGCGGATCGAGGAGGCCCGCCGCATCGCCGACCAGCAGGACGTTCCCGGCCACCAGCGGCGCACCGGGGCGTCGCACCGGCAGATGGTATCCCCGCAGACCATGCAGGCTCGCAGGGTTGATGCCGCTGCGCTCCGCCAGACGCGCCAGCCGCGCGCGCAGATCGGGCGCCGCATCTACCCACCCGCCGACGCCGATGTTGAGGTGATCGCCGCGGGGAAAGATCCAGCCGTAGCCACCGGGGGGACTGCCGATGTCCAGGGCAACAACTCGCGTCCACCGCGCTGGCAGCCCACCAGGCATGGGTACTACCGCCTCGAGCGCCAGGCTCATCCGGCGGGGCACGGTCAGGCCCGCCAGCCGCGCAGTGGACCCCCACACGCCATCGGCGACAACGAGCGCCCGTCCCTGCGCCGTGTACCCGTCCGCATGCACCACGACACCGGTCGTAAGACGCTCGATCCCGCGCACCGCCGCGCGCTCCCGCACTTCTGCGCCGGCCTCCGCGGCTCGTTCAACGAGAAAGGTATCGAGGCGGCGGCGCTGCGTCACATAGACCAGCGGCTGCGGCGCGTACCGCACGAACGCGCCGTCACCGCGCAAGCTGAAGCGAACGCCGAAGGCAACGCGTTCGAGGACCGGGGTGAGGTCAAAGGGCAGCAGCCGGGCCGCACGGACGTTCACGCCCCCCCCACAGGGCTTGTCCCGGGGAAACGCTGCGCGGTCCAGCAGCAGCACTTTCAGGCCACGCGCCGCACACTCACGCGCGGCCGTGCTGCCCGCTGGACCCGCCCCCGCAACGATGACGTCGAAGCCCATGAGGGCGAATACGCGGCCGGCCTCGGCCGTTCCTTGATCATCACACGGCACGGCCGGGAGGTATCGTCGTGAAGATCACGGTCGCATGGCAGCCGCCCAAACGCTTCGAGGCGACGGCGGAGAGCGGGGCCAAGATGCTGATGGATGCGCGCCTCGAAAGCGGGGGCGGCGGCGCCGGCCCGTCACCGATGGAAACCGTCCTCGCGGCCCTGGCGGGCTGCACCGGCAGCGACGTGACGGAGATCCTGAGAAAGATGCGCGCGCCGCTGGAAGGTCTGACGATCAGCGTCGAAGCCGAGCGAGCCGTTGAGCACCCGCGCGTGTTTACGAAAATCCACCTCCGCTACGCTGCGTGGGGTGCGGGGCTCGAGCGCGATCAGGTCGAGCGGGCCGTGACTCTATCCAAAGACAAGTACTGCTCGGTCTCCGCGATGCTGTCTCGAGCCACGGCGATCACATACGAGTTGGTCGTGTCCGAACGGCCCCAGACGGTCGCGTGACAATGAGGGCGCGGCCGGCGCGGACCGCTACGGACCGAGCTCCAGCAGCCGGCTCACCTCGCGCTTCAGCGCATCCGCCGCAGCCGGGCGTATAAAGAGTGGCGCGAAACCCTCGACCTGGTTAATGAATGTTTGCAGGTGGCCTCGATACTCAGCCGGCTCTCCCCGGGCTCCCGACTCGCGCGCCCGCCTCAGATGGCTGCTCAGGATGCCCGGCGTCTTTGGCCCGATGATCGCGCCGCGGGCATGAAGGTACCCTAGCAACTCGAGCACGCTGTCGAGCGTGAGCACCCTGAAGCGCGCCCCCTGCGGATCATGATCGGAGGCCCCGCGCGGACCGTCCCCGTCGTGGTCTGCGGGCCAATCGCTATTGACGTGTGATGCCCAGACGCGCGTCACGGTGGCCAGTTGGGTGGGCGTTACAAAGAGGCTGTCCAGCGTTTGGGTCTGGCCGTCAAAGACATAGCTGTAGGCGCTGACGGTTCGCAATCCCACCAATCGGGACCAGAGGTTGGTCAGCCCGCGCGCGTACAACGCGGCGAGCTGATCGCTGGGGAACAGGGGATGACCGGGGGCAAACGGGTCGTCGGGTCGCGGAAAGACATTCAGGTCTCCGCCGACGATGACCCTGACTGCTTGGTTGCGCCCTTGGAGTGCCGCGACGATGGCCGCGTTGTATGCGGCCTGTTCTCTGCGCTGACCGACTCTGGTATCCGGCCCGCTGCTGAAGTGGTTGTTCACGATATAGAGGGGCGTGAACGCGCTTGACCCGATCCGGCCGCGCCAGACTCGGAAGGCCGCAACCTGCGGCGCGCGCGTGAAGACATTCGTGCCGTCGATACCGGTGCATGGGTCGACATCGGACGGCAGAACGGCGTTCAGCGCCTTGGGATTTTGCGCCTGCGTGTTGAACGGCACACCCGGAGCCCGATACTCGACCCGCGGACGAACGCCGAGGACGGGATCCGCACCATCGGGAGCGAGTTGCTCGACTCGCTCCGCCCTGTAGAGATAGGCTGATGTAATGCCCCGGTCATCCGCGCCGTCCCGATCGGTCGCCGCCTCATAGCGCGGTCCCCCCAGGCGCAGGATGGCCAGCGCCAGGTCTTGCAGCGCGTCCGGCTTGCCGTCGGCGTTGTCTGTCGTTCCACACGCCAGGGCCCGCGCCGTAATTTCGCAGATATCCTGATCCTCTACTTCCTGGACCATGATGATCTCCGGATCAAGCAGATCATGGCGGATCTGCAATGCCAGTTCCTCGAGCTTTCGGCGGTACACGGCGTCGCTGGCCGGCACGTAATCGAACGGAGGATTGACGCCGGGGCAGCCCGGGTTCCCGGCGAAGTCGCAGCCATCGAAAGGATCGTCCCTGAAGTCGTACAGATTCTCGACATTGAAGGTCACGACACTGTACTCGAGGGCGCGGTTGTACGCGCGCAACGGAGCGTTCATGGATGGGTCTGGACCGCTCACAAGCGTAATTTGCTGACCGGTCTGGACCGAATACTTGTTGAATGCGAAGTACACCCCGCCGACCGCAGCCGCGGCCAGGCGGTCGTACGTGCGCGCGGGCGCGATCACCGCTCGGTTGTCGTCCGTTGCGGCCTTGATTCCAAGGCTGCCGAGGAGGATGCGGTAACCGTTCCCGTCGTCGAAGAGCTGGTCTGCGACATTGTCTGCCGGATGCGGATCGCGAAACACGCGGCGCGCGAACGCGTCGCTGCGGAGCGCAACCGGGTGGTCCCCCCTGATCACCCACACCTCGCCGTCGACGGTGCCCGGCGGGACGTGCCGGCGGCCGACCACCACGCTTCCCTCGGGGACCCTGGCCCGCATACTCTCTACGGACTCCAGGTAGCAGTCCGCCGCCAGCGTATCGTCCGGCGGGGTCATGTCGAAGGCCGGAACCGCCGCGTCGAGATCTACCTTAGAGCGCACGACCTGGACGAGCCGAGGACCGGAGAGCTGCGTGAGGAAGAAGAACTCGGCTACGCGTCCCCGGAGAACGATTTCATCGCCGTCCGTCGGGGTGTAGCGTCCGGGCACGTCATCACGGGGCATGGTGGCGAGGCTGCCGAGGAAGACGAAGATCCCATCGGACGTACGTGGGTCACCGTCAGCGGTCGCGGAAGTATTCTGGATGAAGAACGCGTGCTGGGATTCCCCGGTAGACGTCCGGGCGAGCGTCCGCTCGTAGATCACGCCCTGGATCCGCACTTCGGTCGCGCCTGGGCCGTTTCCGGCCGGCGGCGCAAAAGGGGAGCGCGACAGACGGCAGGCCGGCGTCTGAGGCACCTGGCCCTGAACGGCGCCTATGGAAATTACCACAGGTTGTGCGAAGCTGGGACCTTGCAGTCCGGGCAGCAAGCCCGCCGCCACAAAGGCAATGACAACGAGGCTGGGCCCGAACCTCCTGCGCAGCGTCGCATTCCTCTGCCCGGCTCTGACAAACGGCAACCGGGGCATGGTAGCATCATGCGGCATGCGCCGCGAAGCCCAGGTCCCGCCTGGGTCGAGAATGAACCGATGCGCCAACAGCCCGACTGGGATAAATCATGCCCGTTTCATGGACACACTGACAGCGAATGACTTTATCATCCTGGGTAGCACCATATCTGGGAGCCAGGAGGTACTGTTGATTGTCCAAGCGGACGATCAACAGCAAATAACGACACGTTGAACCGCGACCCATGGGCACCGACGCGTATCCTGATCGTTACGAGCGTCAGGCGCTGGAGTATACCTGGACTCTCGGAAGGGGTAACCGGCTGTCACGAGATGGATGTGGTGGAGCCAATATTCTGACGCGGACTGTCGAGCAAGGCTTGGAGTGTCTGATCAGAGCGGGAGATCTGGCGGAGATCCTGCCGGTCGATGTCCTTCGTGCCTGGGGACCGTCTCAGCTCTTTCCGAGCTCCGGTCTTCCACCTCCCTGTTGGAACGCCAGTTGTCCGGCCAGCAGAATGGTGCGCGGAAGCGATGGCCCGCCTGATGCCATGGGGAGATCCACTCTTCAAATGGGCGAATTGCGTAGGTCGGGACACCGCGCGGCCATAGTTGAGTAGTGTTGTGGGCACGTGGATAACTGGATTGGGGTTGTTGAATCCGTCTCCAAGGTATTCGCTGCCCCCTCGCACTGGGAAAGGCGACTCGAAACCTCGACAACCCGTGGGGTCTGCAGATAACCCAGGTGAAGGATGACAATCTGTCCAGAACGGAGATGAGGCCCGAGGGTTCCGAGGACAAATTCGCGGGCGTACGCCGGAACGACCACAAGATGACGCGATGGACTGACCGCCGTTGCCGGCGCCAATGGCCGCGTCACCGCGGCCCCCCGATCGTCACGCCGAAGAACCAGGGATTGCCCCGAGGGTCAAACTGCATCCCTTGTAGGTCGGAGCGCGAGGCAAAGACCGAGGCGTTGGCGTAGAGCGGTAGCACAAGGGCCTGCTCTCCGACGAAGCGCTGGATGCGGGTGAGGAGACGCTGTTTCTCGGCCTCGTTTACCGTACTCCGGACTCTTTCTAGCAGACCGTCGATTTCGGGATTTCTCAAGTGGGCATAGTTCGAAGCACCGTAATTCCTCGAGTGGTAGAAGCGGAGCAGCAGGGAACTTGGATCAACATCAAAACTGCCGATGAGGCCCATATTGAACTCGCTATCAGGCCTCACGAGGCTCGGGATATAGGCCGCACCGGCAATGACACGCACATCGGCGTCGACCCCGACCTCTTTGAGCTTCGCCTGGACATACTCGACAGGCGCTTCGAAGACGAAGCCTGTCCCTGTCGCAATAGCGACGCGGAGCCTGCGGCCTTCCCGGACCCGAATTCCGTCCGGTCCAACCCGCCATCCCGCTTGCTCTAGCAGTTGGCGGCTGCGCGCAGGATCAGGCTGGTAATAGCGTTCAGACGCCTGATCGTAGTACTTCGTGCCTCTAACGAGCATCTGATAGGAAGCTGGGTAGACCCCCCGGAGGACTGTCTGAACGAGGTCTTCGCTGCTGACGGCATGGATGATCGCTTGCCGGACACGCAGATCGTCGGTCGGCGGAAGTTGCATGTTCAGGTGCAAGCCGCGTGGAAATCCTAACCTAGTTCGCCATGAAAAATGCCATTCGAGAGTCACGCTTGGCGTGGATCGGGTGGCGGGTTACAGGCATGGGTGATGCCTTCGTGCTGAGGTCACCGCGCGGCACCGATCGCCACCATTCGATCCAGGTTGTAAGTCAGAATGCCGAATCCAATCCACAGGTCCGCGCCATCCCGGCCGCGCAGGCGACTGTGCCGCCACGCGTACTTGCGACTCCCCAAGCTGATCGTCGCTTCCTGGCCACTCCGCCACCGTTGTTGTCGCCGGAACCACCGCTGGCGTTCATACGCCGCCCGCGCCGCCCCGCGTCTTCCTTTATAGGGCAGGCTGACCTGCTTGACGCCGGCCTTGTGCAGGAGCGCCTCGTTGTCCTTACTGCCAAAGCCGCGGTCCGTGGCGACGACCTGCAGAGTCCGTGGGATCGTCTGTGCATGGCCCGCCAACGCAGACGGCAGCAGGCCACTATCTTCCGGATTCCTCCTATGGACTTCGTAATGCGTGATCACCCGATCTTCCGTTTCGGTCAGCAACGCCTTGTACCCAAACTCGGTCTTCATGCTCAACTTCCCGCGCCGAATCGGGCGCGCTTCGGGATCAAACACGCTCACGAGCCGGTCGGGGATCGTCGTCGTCCCGCGAATGCGGATGGCGGTCTGGGCCATGACCTGCGCCATCAACTGCAACTGGCGCCGCAACTGCAGCCGGGTGCGCTGGACCAGTGTGACCGCGCGGTCTTCTCCGTGCGGTCCGAGATGACGACTGTTGCGTAAGACACGCTGCGCCTGCCGGCTGAGCTGTCGCGTCACCCGCAGCACCCGCGCGGTCTGCATGAGCACCGCGGTCTTCGCCTCCTCCGTCCGCATCCGGAGACTGCGCCCCACCGCGGCGAGCGAGCGCTTGATGCTCCGTGCCCGCGAGCGAAAGGCGGTGCGGATGGCCGCCCCGGCGGCCTGGAGGCGATGTACGCTGCGCGTCACCACCCGCACACTATCGGCCAGCAGGCCGATGTCGGTGGGAAAGTCGATGGGCGCTTGCACGACGGTCGTGTCTACGCGCAGCTTGCGATTCCGCAAGAGTTTTCGCTCGCTGGCGTGCTGGACCAGGAGGCGGTTCAACTCGTGCACGACGTCGGGCCCATATTTGCGGGTCAGCTTGCTGAGGGTCGTCGCGTGCGGGACCGACGCGGCGAGCGCCAGATGGCAGAAGCGGCGCCAGTGCAAGCTGTCCGTCACTTCCCGCACCAGCATCTCATACCCCAACCGATACCGATGCTTCAAGTACATCAGCCGCAGATACGTCTCGACCGGGACCGTCGGCCGCCCTATGCGGGTGCGGAAGCGCTGCCGGTACGGCTCAAAGAAACGCTCGTCGGTCAACCACGTATCGACCGTCTGGAGTTCGTGGCTGAGGATGCGAGCTTGCGGCGGAAGAAGCTGATCCCACAACGACTCCTGCGGCTGCCTCAGGCGCAGCATGGACGCCCTCCGCAGGAATCCAGGGCTGAGGTACGAAGAAAGCGCATCGAGATTCCCACCCCGGCGAGTTGGATCGGCGATATGAGATGTCGTCCTTCGATTCGCTGCGCTGGTGGGAATCCCTATCATTTCGTCTCTCATGTAGCAACAAAATCTCGAATTGGCGCGGGTTTCAGCATCTGTTTTTCATGGCGAACTAACTAGCAAGTTCGACAGCTTGTACACTGCTATGCAGTTTGAAAAGCTGCAACTCTATCTGAGAACGGAATCCCAGAGGACGCTGCTCCGCGGGGTGGTCTACGTAACAGGTGGGGTCTCGCTGGCCGAAGCAGACGATCTTCGGATCAGCGACGGCGCCCTCGTGACAGAAGGCATGTTGCAGGTCGGTCCTCGCTCTTCTCTGCGAGTGAGCCACTCCCCGGCCACGCGCACTCTTCCAGGACTGATTGTCTTGGACAGTGGTTTGATTGTCAGGTCGGGGGCGCTACTGGAAGCGCAAGGGCTGGTCTTATCCGAAGGAGCTGTGGAGGGCGGTGACGGAGCTAAGATCGACATTGTGGGCGCACTGGTCAGTATGGATGCGGGACTGAGCTTTCGGAATCAAGGGACGCACGTGGTTATACGATACGATCCAGCCGTTTTGGGAACACCCGGACTCGTTGTCCAGCCGGATTCACCCGTCGTCGCCTGGGTCGCTACTTGGGAGGAACTTGAGGGACCAGCGCCCGCAACCCCCACTGCACCACTCGTAGGTCGGTCAGAGACCCAACCAAGATCTAAGACCGTTCCGCCTGCAGCGCCGCCACCCAGCCCAGTTTGGTCGCCGACGCGGCCCCAGATCGCCGGTCCGGTGTCCCCAAGTCCGCAGCCTGCCGAAACGGTGCCAACGCCGCGGTTTGTTGGGCCACGGCGACCTCTGCCCGCTGAACGTGCTGTGACTCCGGCTAATCCGAACCCTGCCAACACGATCGCTGTGGCTCGGCCGTCGCGCATGATAGTAGCTAGAGCGGCGGCTGCTCCCAGGGCTTTCATGGTCCAAGCCGGCGCCTTCGCGATCCGGGAAAATGCACGGCAGCGGACTGCGGCTTTGCGCCGCGATGGCTTTGCGGCACGCACCGTCATCCGCCGTGGCCTGTACAAGATTTTGGTTGGGGCTTACGATAGCCGCGCACTGGCGCAGAAGGAAGCCAACCGGCTGCGTGCCCGCGGCTACGCTGTGATCGTCGTGCCCTAACGTCTTCGACCCGTGCTGCTCTGCTCAACGCGTGCACCATTTCACAGGCACTTCGGTCTATTTTGCGAACTTTTGCCTTTGGCACCCTCTAGAACGAAATCTCAGTAATGTAGGTGAGTTCATTGCAAGGAAGAGTTGCGCTGCCAGAAGCGTGCGGCAGTGGATGTCGATTTCAGGCAAACCGCATTCGACGTATGAGTAGAGGGTGAGGTCCGACTGGTCCAGACCGTCGGACCCTGGAGGTGAAAACATGAGAAGGCTTGTTGTAGGTACGTTTGTGACGCTTGATGGCGTGATGCAGGCACCGGGCGGCCCGGAAGAAGACCGCGACGGCGGCTTCGAGCACGGGGGATGGTCAGTGAAGTACTGGGATGACATGATGGGGCAGCTCATCGTCGAGCAGGTGCTGAAACCCGACGCGCTGCTTCTCGGCCGGAGGACGTACGAGATCTTCGCCGCGCATTGGCCGCGTGTCACCGACCCGAACGATCCGGTGGCGTCCAAGCTGAACAGCGTCCGAAAGTACGTCGTCTCTCGAACGCTCAACAAAGCGGAGTGGAACAACTCCGTCTTGATCTCCCGCGACGCTGCCGCACAGGTCGCGCGGCTAAAAGAGGAAGCCGGCGGCGAGATCGGGGTCTCGGGGAGCGGCAACCTGATCCAGACGTTGCTGAAGCACGACCTGGTCGATGAGTTTCAGCTCTGGGTCTTTCCGGTCATGGTTGGTCCCGGCAAGCGACTCTTTGGCGACGGTACCATTCCAGGGGCGCTCCGACTTGTGGACACCAAGGTGTCGAGCACGGGCGTCGTGATCCACCGGTATGAGCGGGCAGGCAAACTCGAGTACGGTTCCTTCGAAGTCGATGTCGCTGGTTCATCCAGCGAGCTTTGGAGCAGTAGCGATGCAAAGCAAGAAGGTCCGCATGAGCAAAGGTGATCTTTGATCTCAGTATGCTTTTGTTGAAGGCTACGCCGGCGCGGCGCTGTGGCTTCCGCCAGATGTCTGATCTTCGATCCAACGTGAGCGGCGGGAAGGGCGAGTACTTCGACCCGGGCCACGGAAGGCTGATGAAGGAGTGGGTCGCCGTAGGGACCCGGCAGTCACCCTGGGCCGAGCTCGCCAGAGAGTCCTACCGCTTCGTGAAGGGCAAACCCGGAGTCGCCTATCCGCTCTGCCGTAGTGTGAACCCGATCGGGCGGAATTTCGTAGGTGGATGGGGTCCGGTTTCGGGCAGGATTCGCGTTCAAAACCTCTGGATAAAAGGCGACTGCGATGAGGGTGTTTCCTGATTACTACGCCGCGCTCGGCGTCCCGTCAGATGCATCGTCCGAAGACATCGAGCGCGCGTATCGGCGTATGGTCGACGCCGCGGTGTTCCGCAACCTTGAGGAGCGTGATGGGCCTTCCCCCTTCGCGATCAAGTGTGCGGAAGAAGCCTATGATGTGCTGACGCATCCCGAGAAGCGGCGAGATTATGATGCCTGGTACGTCGCGTGGCTCGCCGGCATCCAGGAAATTCAAGAGCCCACGCAGCGGACTGCGCCCGAAGCCGCGCGCCGTCCATGTCCGCGGTGTAATGGATCCGGCCGCTCAGAGTGTCTGGCCTGCGAAGGCCAGGGCACGCCCGAGTGCCCCGGATGCGGGGGGAGGGGCGAGCATGCCTGCGTCGTCTGCCTAGGGCTGGGCACGCTCGCGGGCATCCTCACTTACGACGTTCGTGGGCCGCTGGAATCGCAGACCGCCGATCGCACCATAACAGCCGAACACGCGCCCCAGCAGGAAGAGCCGACCGACCCGGGCCTAAGACTTCAGCCCTCAAGCGTACCGCTCACGCCAGCCCCGCGGGGCGCACGTGTCCTGTCTCCAGCGGCTCCCATTCCGGACAACGCGCGCGCGGGGCGGCTAGGGACCGTTTTGCTTGCCGCCGCTGTGACGCTGCTGGTGCTTTATAGTGTGCGAAACGGCTCTGTAGCACCGGCGCCGCGAGCGGACGTCCCGCAAACGGTGCCCACTTCGGCAAATGTCTCCGGAGAGCGGGCTGTGGTCGCACCCGCGCCGCGCGCCCCGGCGCCACTCAGCACTCCCCGGCGATCCCGCGCATCCGGTAAGGAGCGCGCCGGAACTGACCTTTCACGCGCGAAGATTGCCCCGCGCACGCTACCTCGCCCCGCCGCGGCGATGCGTGCTCCCGTCAGCGGACGCAAGGCGCCCGAGCGGCCGCGGGTGAGTCGACCGACTGCGTTGGCGACTCCGCGATCGGTTCAGGCCCCCGTTCGGATACCGCCCGTTCCGAAGGAGACTACTGCGCCGGCACCCGTTGCTCCGCAGCCAGTTTCTGAGGAACCGTCGCGGGAGCTGATTGGTGAGGCCGTTCTGGATCTCGTTGCCTCGTGGGCGGAGTCGATCCTAGACTCCAACCTGGATGGCCACATGAGCCACTACGCCGACGTCCTGGAACGCTACTTCACAAAGCGGAACATGCCCTGGTGGTCCATCTACAATGACAAGCGGCGTTTCCTCCTGACCTATCCCACGGTGGTCGAATACCGGATCCGCAACCTGCAGATCATTCCCATCTCCGCGGACCTGGCCTACGCCGTGTTCGACAAAACCTGGGACTTCCGCATGCACGACAACCGTCGGTTTGCGGGTGAAGAGCGCCAGCGCCTGAAGGTGCGCCAGCACTCGGGGCGATGGCGGATCGTCTCTGAGGAAGAGCTCCAGGTGTACTGGGTGGTGCGGCCGGTTCGGGAATAAGCGGCCGCGCGTGTTTACGTGCGATTCGTTGACCAAGGAATCACTGCGCTCGCCAAGAACTTCGTGGCGGGATGAGTGCCATCGTCAACTCCGCGGCGTATGCGGGTGGCCGGCGTGTCGCCGACGTCGCGATTGGTGAGATTACCGCGGCGCTCGGTCAGCCTGATCAATTCATCTGGATCGGGCTCCATGA
>Ga0187892_10010032_pt1 | contig 12184 bp, 10 predicted proteins | sample MA1701073metaG_FD_139345 | JGI IMG/M metagenome (GOLD analysis project Ga0187892, IMG submission 139345) | Bio-ooze microbial communities from a basaltic lava cave in the Kipuka Kanohina Cave System on the Island of Hawaii, USA - MA170107-3 metaG ...
CCGCATGCTCGGCCGCTACGAGGAGGCCGAGCAGCGCTACGGCGAGGCGCTGCCCCTCTACCGCCAGATCGGCTCCCGCCTGGGCCAGGCCAACACCGTCAAGGCCATGGGCGACGCCGCCCGGATGCTCGGCCGCTTCGAGGAGGCCGAGCAGCGCTACGGCGAGGCGCTGCCCCTCTTCCGCCAGATCGGCGACCGCCTGGGCGAGGCCAACACGCTGCTGGGGTGGGGGCGCCTGCGGCGGGCCGAGGGTCGGCCGTCCGAGGCGCGGGCCAACCTGGCCGACGCCGAAGCCATCTACCGCGTCATAGGCCTGGCGCGGCAGGCCGATGACGCCGCGGCCGAGGCGGCGGCCGTCGAGGCGGCCACCGATCAGGGCTCACCCCCTCACACCCGCTCGGGGTAGCCGTAGCGGTCGAGGGCCGGGACGGCGGCCCCGAAGCCGGCGGCCCAGTCCATGGCCAGCGGGCCGCGGTCGAACACCGAGACGCGCAGGGGCGGGCCACCGAAGTGGTGGCGCAGCGTGGTGGCCACGTCGCCCCCGTCCACGGGCAGGGCCAACCGGAACCCCCGGTAGTCGGCCGTCACCGTGCCCGGCCGGTCGGGGTCGACGACGGCGTGGACGATCTCGGCGTCGGCCGGCTCGGCCGGCCCGCCCGGGAGGCGGCGGGCCTCCACGGCATAGCCCCACCGCTGGGCCGCCCCGATGACCAGGACCCACAGGGCTCGGGCCACCAGGGGGGCCAGCGGGTCGGCGGCCAGGAAGTCCTCGACGTCGCGCCGGTAGCCCGGGTGACGCTGGTCGACGATGCGCTCGTGCTCGGCCACCGTGCGCTGCAGGCCCGACACCAGCCCGGCGTCGGTGGTCGAGCGGCCACCGTGGTGGAACACGAAGGTGGACGGCGCCAGCACGGCCCGGTAACCCCGGGCCCGGCTGCGCTGGCACCAGTCGACCTCCTCGCAGTAGCCCCGCCCGTACACCGGGTCCATCAGGCCGACCTCGGCCACCACCGGCACCGGGAGCAGGAGGCAGTAGCCCACGCCGGTCGGGAGGTCGGCGGCCACCGGGCCGAACTGGTCCGCCAGCTGGAGTGACACCCAGTCCACGACGTCCTGGCGCACGAGCGTGCCCGTCTGGTCGTGGTTGGGGAGCGAGAACACCGAGACGTTGTTGGACCACGCCGTGACCGACCCGATGTCCGGCCCCGATTCGGCGGCGCCGAGCATGCCGTCCAGCAGGTTGATGGGCAGGACGACGTCGGAGTTCACCAGCATCACGTGGTCGTAGCCGCCGTGGAGCGCCCGCAGCAGCGCCAGGTTCATGTTGCGCGGGATGCCGAGGTTGCGGGGCGAGCGGTAGTAGCCCGTGCCGAGGCCGGCGCACAGGCCGGCCAGGTCCCGGCTCCACGCCTCGTCGGGGCTGCAGTCGTCCAGCACGAGGACGTCGACGTGGCGACCGCCGGCCTGTAGCCCCGCCGCCGACTGCAGGCAGGCCGGCACGAACTCCCTGCCGTTGTAGACGAGGATGGCGACCAGCACCCGTTGGCGTCGCATGCCCGGGGAGCGTAGGGCCGGCGTCGCTAGGATCACCCGCATCCTCGGCGCAGATCCCCCTCAGCCTCCCGGCGCGACCGGTGCCGAGAAGCCCCAGCCGCCGTGGCCGGGCGACGAGCTGGTGTCGCGGGTGGCCGCCGGCACCGACCGCGAGGCGTTCTACGAGTCGGGCCGGCAGTCGGTCCGCGACCTGCAGGCCACCCTCGGCGCCATCGACCGGACGCTGTCCGACTACGGGGACATCTACGACTTCGGGTGCGGGTGCGGGCGCATTCTGCTGTGGCTGGAGGACCTGGCCGCCACCTCTCGGCTCCACGGGTCCGACGTCGACGCCCGGGCCATCCGATGGGCGCAGGAGAACCTGCCCTGGGCCTCGTTCACCGTCAACCGGCCCGTGCCGCCGCTGGACTACCCCGACGCCTCGTTCGACCTCGTCTACAACCACAGCGTCTTCACCCACCTCGACGAGGAGCACCAGGACCGGTGGCTGGCCGAGCTGTGGCGGGTCACCCGGCCCGGTGGGCACCTCCTGCTGAGCGTGCACGGCGAGGCGCCCCTGGCGCTGTTCGAGAACGCCTCCCGCGGCGCCGGCGGCGACCCGAGCCACCTCCGGGAGGAGCTGGATCGGGCCGGCATCGCCTTCGTGGACCGGGACGCCTTCACCGGCGGCCCCCACGACGGCAGCTACCACTCCACCTACCACGCCGCCTGGTACGTCTTCGGCCACTGGTCGCGCTACTTCCGCGTGCGTGCGTACGTGGCCAGCCGCTCCCTCGGCTTCCAGGACTTCGTGGTGCTCGAGCGCCGCGCCGAGGACCAGTCCGTGCCGCGGCCCGCCTCGGTGCCGGCGGCCTCCTACCGGCCGGCCGAGCCGGCACCGGCCGACGGCGGGCCCACCCTCCCCGAGGTGGCCCGGGCCGTGGCCCGGCCGCTCGACGGCCCGGCCGTCGACGCGCCGGCCCGGTACGGCGCCGCCTCCCTGGCGGCCCGCCGCGCCGCCCTGCGGCTGCTGGACAACTACGCCGGCTACCAGCGCGAGGTCGACCGCGGCCTGGTGGAGGCGGTGCGGGCGCTGGACGGCGCGGTGGCCGGCCTGTCCCGCCAGCTCGACGAGCTGCGCCGCAGTGTGCGGGTCGACGGCGTGCTCACGCTGCAGGAGTCGACGGGCCGGCTGTGGGACTCGGTCGGCCGCCAGGGTGAGCGGGTCAACCGCCTGGAAGCCGACCTGTGGGAGGCCATCGACGCCCTCCGCCCGGAGGCCGCCGAGCGCGGCGGAACCTAGGGGCTCGGCACCGCCACCGCCGCCGGCCGGGCCCGCCGCTTGCACAGCCGTCGGGCGAACTTGCGACTGGGCTCCTCGACGAGGCGGAAGCTCAGCGCCCCGAGCACCAGGGTGATCACCACGGCCAGCGCGATCCGGCCCCACAGGAACGACGTCTCGGCCGGCCGCACGATCGTGCCCCGCTGGAAGATCACCAGGATGACCGGGAAGTGCCAGAGGTAGATGCCGTAGCTGTGCCGGCCGATCCACATGAGGGCACGGAACGGCCGGGTGAGCGCGCCGGCCAGGTCGGCGCTGGCGTAGGCCACGGCCGGGATCAGCAGCAGACTCAGCCAGAAGTCGAAGCCCACGAACATCGGCCACTGCTCGTAGTCGTTGGCCAGCTCGATGCCCGCCAGCAGCAGCAGGCTCGGTGCCAGGAGGAGCAGCAGCCAGCCCAGGGAGAGGCCCTGGAGGCGGGCCACCGGGCGATGGTTGAGCCACCACCGCAGCAGCATCCCGATGACCAGGATGGGCAGGATGCCGGGGAACTGGCGGGCCAGGAAGAGGCGCTTCAGCCACTCGGGCGTCTCTGTCTGGGCGGCGAAGGCGAAGTCCTGCAACGGCTGGGCATCGAAGGCGATGTACAGCCGGTAGGCCATGCACACCGCGATGAGCCCCACGCTGCTCAGCAGCGGTCGGCGGGCGATCATGTAGGCGAACACCGGCAGCAGGGCGTACAGGACGACCTCGAGCGACAGCGTCCAGTACACGCCGTTGACGTTCAGGCTGGTGGCGGTGGTGGGGAACAGCCACTGGGTGAAGGTGACGTTGGCGACGGCCTGGCGCAGGCCCTGGGCACTGAAGATCACCGCCCGGTCGGCGAAGAGCAGGAACAGGACCAGGAGGCTGACGTAGTACGCCGGCGCGATGCGGAAGAAGCGCCGGATGTAGAAGTCCCTGAGCGACGGCCGGGGCCCGTCGCCCCAGAAGTAGCCGACCAGCAGGAACCCCGACAGGAGGAAGAACACGTCCACCGCCCACTGGCCCACGCCCACCACGATCTGCCAGCCGGGGAACAGCGTGGCGGTGGTCAGGGCCCACATGTGGCAGATGACCACGGCGATGGCGGCGATGCCCCGGAGGGCCTCGATGCCGGGCATGAACCGGTTCGGGTCCGAGACGTCCGTCGACGGCGGTACCAGCGCCAGGCGCGGCGGTGGCGGTAGCTCGGCCGCCGGGCGGCCGGGTTCGGCCTGGCGCGGCGCGGGGGACCACGCCCGAAGCCCCGGATCGCTCACGTGCCCGGCTCGATCAGTCGAAGGGGACGGCGCTGATCTGGCCGAGCTTGGCCAGCTGGTGCCGTGCGTCGATGCGGCGCACGGTGCCGGTCTTGGACCGCATCACCAGCGACTGGGTGGAGGCGCCGCGAGAGTCGTAGTGCACGCCTTTGAGCAGCTCGCCGTCGGTGATGCCCGTGGCGGCGAAGAAGCAGTTGTCCCCCCTCACCAGGACGTCGGTGGTGAGGATGGCGTCGAGGTCGTCGCCCGCTTCGAGGGCGGCCTGGCGCTGGTCGTCGGTGAGCGGGTGGAGCCGGCCCTGCAGCTCGCCGCCCATGCACTTGAGGGCGGCGGCGGCGATCACTCCTTCGGGGGTGCCGCCGATGCCGAACAGGATGTCGGCACCGGCCTCGGGCCAGGCCGTGGACATGGCGCCGGCCACGTCGCCGTCCTGGATGAGGCGGATCCGGGCGCCGGCGGCCCGGACCTCGGCGATGAGCTGGTTGTGGCGGGGCCGGTCGAGGATGACGGCGGTCAGGTCACGCAGCGGCTTCCTCAAGGCCGCCGCCACCGACTTCAGGTTCTCCGTGGCCGAGCTGGTGATGTCGATGGCACCCACCGCGTCCGGCCCGACGGCGATCTTGTTCATGTAGAAGCAGGCGCCGGGGTCGAACATGGAGCCGCGCTCGCTGACGGCCAGCACCGAGATGGCGTTGCCCCGCCCCAGCGAGGTGAGCGTCGTCCCCTCCACCGGGTCGACGGCGATGTCGGTGGCGGGCGGCGAGCCGTCGCCCACCCGCTCGCCGTTGTAGAGCATGGGGGCCTCGTCCTTCTCGCCCTCGCCGATGACGATCAACCCGTCCATGGCCACGGTCTGCATGACGACCCGCATGGCGTCCACCGCCGCGCCGTCGGCCCCTTCCTTGTCACCCCGGCCCATCCAATGCGATGCAGCCAGCGCGGCGGCCTCGGTCACGCGGACCAGCTCCATGGCCAGGTTGCGGTCGGGGGCCTGCTTTTCCGCGGCGCACATGGGCGGGCAATCTAGTCGCCCGGCGCCGGTGGGACACTGGACCGGTGACCCACAGCGGCCGCCGCGAGGTCGGGCTCGCCGGGTGATCGTCCCTGCCGTGCCTGCCCCGCCGCGCCTGAGCGCGGCCATGTGCGCCGGCGGGCGGACGCTGGCCGAGCCGATCCTCAGTCCCGACGGCCACCGCCTGGCCTTCGTGGATCGCGTGGGCGGGACGGCCCGGGTGGTGGTGGTGCCGACCGGCGGGGGGCCGGAGCTGGTCGTCAGCGCCGATGTCGCGCCGGCCGGGCGCGGCGGCGTCGTCGGGTGGTTCCCCGGCGGCGACCGCCTCGCCTACGCGGGCGGCGCCGGGGAGGTGGTGGTGGTGGCGGCGGCCGGCGGCCGGCCGGTCGTGGTGTGGGACGGCGCCGCGGGCGCCGGGCGGGCCACCGCGGTGGCCGTGTCGCCGGCCGGGGACGAGGTGGCCTTCGTGGTCGACACCCGGGAGCTGACGGTCGTCGCCGCCGGCGGCGGGCCGCCTCGGACGGTGTGGGCGGGGGCCGACTTCGTCGTCGACCCGGCGTGGTCGGCCGACGGGCGCCGGCTGGCGTGGCACGAGTGGGACGTGCCGGCCATGCCCTGGGACGAGAGCCGAATCCTGGCCGCGCCGTCCAGCGGGGCGGGACCGGCCACCGTCGTGGCCGGGGGCCCGGGCACGTCGGTGCAGCAGCCCCGCTTCTCTCCCGACGGCGTCCACCTGGCCTGGCTGTCGGACGCCTCGGGGTGGCTCAACGTGGTGGTGGCCGGGGCCGACGGATCGTCGCCCCGACCGCTGGCGCCCGAGCCGTTCGAGCACGGCGGCCCCACGTGGGGGGCGGGCCAGCGTTCCTACGCCTGGTCCCCGGACGGCGCCGCGCTGGCCTTCGAGCGCAACGAGGCCGGCTTCGGGCGGCTGTGCGTCGCGCGCATGGCGGGAGGGGAGGTGCGCGAGCTGTCCCGCGGCGTCCACGGCTCGCTGTCGTGGGCGGGCGAACGTCTGGCCTGCCTTCGCGGCGGGGCCCGCACGCCGACTGCAGTGGTGGCCGTCGACCCGGCGACCGGCGCCCGCGTCACGCTCGCCCGCGGCCCGGTCGGCGGCTTCGAGGCCGCCTACCTCGTCGAGCCCGCCCCCGTCTCCTGGAGCGCCCCCGACGGTGCCGCCGTCCACGGCCGCCTCTACCGCCCCCACGCCGGTCCCGGGACACCGCCGCTCCTCCTGTGGGCCCACGGCGGCCCGACCGACCAGCGCCGGGTGGCCTTCGACCCGTCCGTCGCCTACTTCGTGGACCGGGGCTGGGCGGTGCTGGTGCCCGACGCCCGCGGCTCGACCGGCTGGGGTCGGGCCTGGGCGCAGGCCACCCGGGGCCGATGGGGGACCGTCGACGTGGCCGATCTGGCCGCCGGCCTGCGCGCCGCGGCCGACCAGGGGTGGGGCGACCCGCGCCGCATGGTGCCGGTGGGCACCTCGGCCGGCGGGAGTGCGGTGCTGTGGCTGCTGGCCGCCCACCCTGAGCTGTGCGCGGCGGGTGTGGCGTCGTTCCCGGTCACCGACCCCGAGGCGCTGGCCGCCACCACCCACCGGTACGAGGCCCACTACATGACGTCGCTCGTGGGGCCGGCGACGCCCATCCCGCTCCACCTGGCCGACCGCATCCGAGGCCCGCTGCTGCTGCTCCACGGCTCGGCCGACGACGTGGTGCCCGCCCCGCAGTCGACGGCGCTGGCCGCCGCCATCCGCCGGGGCGGGGGCGTGGTCGAGCACCACGAGTACGAGGGCGAGGGCCACGGTTGGCGGAGCCCGGCGACGGCCGCCGACGCCCTGGCCCGCGCGGACGCCTTCCTCGACCACCACGTCGGGCGGCTGTGATCCAATGGACGCCATGGCTGACGAGCCCCTCGTCTACGACATGGAGGGCTGGGAGCCGGAGGAACGCACCGCGCTGGGCCTGCTCCTCGACGGTGCCGGCATCGCCTACTCCTGGGACGGCGACGAGCTCTGGGTGGCCGAGGCGGCCGAGGACCAGGTGGACGAGCTGATGGACCGCATCGAGTTCCCCGACGCGCTGGAGGCGGTGGACGACGACGGCGGCGACGACGAGGCCGTGTACGCGGTGATGTCGGACCTGTACGTGGCGGCCGACCGGCTGGCCGGCGCCGACCTGCTCGACGTGGCCGCCGCGGCCGAGCTGGCGCAGGCTGCGTCCGCCGCCCTGGCGGTGCCGCCGCCCTACGGTGTGGCGCCGGCCCAGTGGCAGCAGGTCCAGCAGCTGGCCGAGGGCGTCGTCGCCGCCATCGAGGGCGAGGCCGACGACGACACCGTCCGGCGGGACGTCGCCGCCCTGCGCGGCCTGCTCCACCGTTTGGTGTAGCGCCGCGTAGCGTCGGGCGACCGTGGTCCTGGCCGAGATCGAGATCCGCCATTCCCGAGCCATCGCGCCGACCCGGCGGGTGGCCCTGGGCGACCTCTTCCTCCCCACCGACGACCCGCCGGGCCCCGGCGGGGTGCTGCTGGCCGGGATCCTCGGGGGCTTCGCCCGCCTGCTGGACGAGGACAGCCGCGAGGCCCTGGACCGTCTCTTGTGGGACATCGACACCGGCGGACGGGTGGCCCAGCCCCGGCTGCGCTACCGCTTCCAGGCCGACGTCCACGGTCTCGATCGCAGCCGCCACCGCCTCGTCCGGGTGGGCCAGGCCATGGCCCTCGAACTGGACGACCACGGCGCCGCGATGCCGCAGGTGCTCGGCGCGGTGTACGCGGCGAGCCGGCTCACCCTGCGGGCCCGGCCGCAGGTGTTCCGCCTGCTGCGCCGGGCGACGCGCTGGGAGGGTGAGGCGGACGAGCGCCTGCTCGCCCACCTGGCCAGCGACGAGGCCGCTTTCCGCCCGTCCGACGCCCGGGGCGACGAGCACTGGGCCCTGGAGGTCCTCGGCTTCGCCGCTCGCACCGAGCCACCCCGCAGCGACATCCTGGCCCGGTTCAGGGCCCTGGTGCGCGACGCCCATCCCGATCACGGCGCCGAGGCGGCCGGGGCCGGCGAGCGCATCACCGACCTGCAGGAGGCCAAGCGCATCCTCCTGGCCGGCGGGTGAGCGGCCCGGGAGGCCGCTCCATCGGCATTCATTGGTCCACCATCCAAAGGATGGTGGACCAATGAGCGCGCCGCGCGCCGCCCTCCTCCTCGCGCCCGGGGCGGGGGCCGGCCGGGACCAGCCGTCGCTGGTGGCCATCGAGGACGCGGTGGCGCCGGCCGGCGTCGCCGTCGAGCGCATGGACTTCCCGTACCGGCTGGCCGGTCGGCGGTCGCCCGACCGGCCCCCGGTCCTGCTGGCCGCGGTGGTCGATGCCGCAGGGCGCCTGGCCGGCCGGGCCGGGCTGCCCCCGGTCCGGGTCGCCCTCGGGGGCCGCTCGATGGGTGGGCGGATCTGCTCGATGGCGGCGGCCGACGGGCTGGCGTGCCTCGCGCTGGTGCTGGTCGCCTACCCCCTCCACCCACCCGGGCGCCCCGAGAAGCGCCGCGACGGGCACTTCGGTGACCTCGCCGTCCCGTGCCTGTTCGTCTCCGGCACGAAGGACGCGTTCGCCACCCCGGCCGAGCTGGAGGCGGCCACCGCCACGATTCCCACCCCCGTCACCCACCTCTGGCTGGACGGCGCCGACCACAGCCTCCGCCGCCGCGACCCCGCCGTCGCCGCAGCCGTCGCCCACTGGCTGCTCCCCCTTGCACTTTCGAGTACATAGGGACCGGAATCCGGTCCCTATGTACTCGAAAGTGGGGGGCCGGCGTCCTCGGGGTTGATGTCCTCCAGCTCGCGGTGGGCGGTTTCGGGGTAGGCGGCCAGGACGAGGACGGCGAGGGCGAGCGGGCCGAGGGCGAGCAGGGTCATCGCCGGGCCGAGGCGGTCGGCCGAGGCGGACAGGCCGCCGGCCGCCACCAGGCCGAGCACGCTGCCGGCCCGGCCCAGCACGCCGATCACCCCGTTGGCCCGGCCGCGCAGCGAGGTGGGGAACAGCTCCGGGCCGTAGACGCCGAGGGCCGGGAGCGTGGCGGCACCGATGGTCGACCCCACCACCGACCACGCCCACACCGGCCAGCCGGTGCTGCGGTACACCACCACGGTGGCGGCGACGCCGATGGCCAGGGCCCCGGCGCCCACCCGGCGCCGCCCCCGCTCGGCCAGGCGGCCGCCGACCACCACGCCGATCGCCCCCGGCAGCCCGGTGGCCACGGTGAACAGGGAGATCCGCCCGCCCGAGAACCCGCGCTCGTCGCGCAGGTACTCGTTCTGGAACTGCGAGGCCGGCGCCCAGAACATGTTGAACAGGAAGGCCGACGCCGCCAGCAGCCAGAAGCGGCGGCCGTGGCCGGCCATCGGCACCGTGTCGTGGGCGGCCCCGAAGCGCCGGCTCTCGGGGAGGCGGCGGGCCGCGCTGGCGACCAACGGCAGCCCCAGCAGGGCGGCCGCGAACACCAGCCGCCAGCTGCGGAGGCCGACGTCGGCCACGGGCAGCAGCAGGACGCAGATCCCGGCGCCCAGGCCGGCCGACATGCCGAGCAGGCTCACCGCGTAGGCCCGGCCCCCGGCCGGCATCTCCTCGGCGGCCATGATGGCGACGAGCAGTGCGGCGGCCGTCACCAACGACCGGGCCAGCACCTGGGCGCCCGCCAACGCGGCGAGCGACGGGGCCAGCGCCCCGAGCGCGGTGAGCACGCACCCGAGGGCGGCGCAGCCGAGCAGGAGCGTGCGCCGGCCCCGCCGGTCGGCCAGAGCCACCAGCACGACGGTGATGAGCACGTCGGCCCGCACCGAAGCCAGCGCCGCACCCTGGGCCGCCTTGCCGGCGCCGAACTCGTCGGCCGCGAACGTGATGGTCTGGGTCAGGACGGTGCCGAGGTAGCCGGTGACCACCGAGACGGCGCACAGCGTGGCGAGGGTGACCGCGGCGCGGGCGTCCAGGCGGTCGGCCGGCGCCCACCACGGGAGCCTGTCCGGCGGCGCCAGGCGGCCCAGGTGGCGGCGCAGGGGGAGGGCGAACAGCAGGCCGAAGTAGGGGAGCGAGACCTCGTAGTCGACGACCTGGCGGACATCGGCTCGGCCGTCGGGGCGGGCGGCGATCGAGACGGATCGCCGGTAGCTCGACAGCGGTCCCGCGGCGGCGCCGAAGACGCCCTCGTCGCCGACCGACTCCAGCACGATCCCGGCGCGGGGCTCCAGTACCCGCGCCGCGGTGGCCGCGTCCACGGTCGCCTCGGTGACGACCCGGCGGGCCGGGCTCACACGGCGAAGGTGGCGAACAGCTCGGCGTACACGGCCGCCGCGTCGACCAGCCGCTCCACCGACACCGACTCGTCGTGGGCGTGGGCCTGGGCCAGGTCGCCCGGCCCGCACACCACGGCCGGGATGCCGGCCTGGTTGCGGACGAACCGCGCGTCGGTGGCGAACGGCATCCCGATGAGCGGCTGCGGCGCCCCCAGGACCGCCGTCATGGCCACCTGGAGGCGGCGGACGAACGGATGGCCCGGTTCCAACTCGGACGCCTCCCCGAAGACCAGCGTCTCCATGTCGTAGGCCAGTTCGGGGTCGTCGATGGCGTCGATCCGGGCCCGCAGCTCGGCCTCGGCGTCGGCCCGGGTGACGCCCGGCAGGACGCGGCGGTTGATCTCGACCCGGCACGAGCTGGCCACGATGTTGGCGCTGCTGCCACCGTCGATCACGCCCACGTTGCACGTCGGCCGGCCCAGGCGGGGGTGGGCGGGGCCGCCGAAGTCGGCGGCATGGAGGGCCAGGACGATCTTGGCGGCCTTCTCGATGGCCGAGATCCCGCGCCGCGGCTCGCTGCCGTGGGCCGGCCGCCCGTGGACGGTCACGACCGCGTTGAGCAGGCCGCGCTCGGCGATGCACAGGGCCAGGCCCGTCGGCTCGGGCACCAGGCAGGCATGGGCGCGAACCCGGCCCTCGGCCACCAGGGTGCCGGTGCCGAGGGCGCCGCCCTGCTCCTCGTCGGCCACCAGGTGGAACACCAGGTCGCCGGCGGGCTCGCGGCCGGACCGCCCCAGGGCGGCCACCGCCTCGATGGCGGCGGCGATGCCGCCCTTCATGTCGGCCGTGCCCCGTCCGTACACCCGGCCGTCCGCCACCTCGCCGCCGAACGGGTCGCGGGTCCACCCGGCCCGGTCCACCGGCACCACGTCGAGGTGTCCGTTGACCAGGAGCGTGGCCCGCCTCCCGTCGCCGTCCCCGATGGTCGCCAGCAGGGACGACCGCCCGGGTGCCGGCTCCACCTCTTCGAAGGCGGCGCCCAAGGGGGCCAGCAGGTCCCGGGCCACCCCGATGGCGGCCCGCTCGCCGCCGGGCGGGTTCTGGGTGTCGACCGCCACCAGCGCCCGGGTGATGCCCACCACGGCCCCGGCGTCGACGAAGGCCCGCACGGTGACGCAGCGTAGGGACTACCGAGGAACCACGCCCGAAGGGCGTCGGTGACGCAGCGTAGGGACTACCGAGGAACCACGCCCGAAGGGCGTAGGTGACGCAGCGTAGGGACTACCGAGGAACCACGCCCGAAGGGCGTAGGTGACGCAGCGTAGGGTGGCGCCGGTGGATCGCTTCGTCGTGCGCCCTGGCCCCCGCCTGTCCGGACGGGTCACGGTGGCCGGGGCCAAGAACTCGGTCCTCAAGCTCATGGCCGCCACGGTGCTGGCCGAGGGCGACCACGTGCTCACCAACGTCCCCCGAATCGGCGACGTGGAGACGATGTGCGACCTGCTGGTCGCCATGGGCCTCGACGTCCGGCGCGACGGCGCGACCCTCCACATCCACCGCCCGCCGGTCATCGTGCCGGCGGCGCCCTACGAGCTGGTCGAGCAGATGCGGGCGTCGATCGCCGTGCTCGGCCCGCTGCTGGCCCGGGAGGGCCGGGCACAGGTGGCCATGCCGGGAGGCGACGACTTCGGCGTCCGCCCGGTCGACGACCACCTGTCCGGGCTGGAGGCGCTGGGCGCCGGCTTCGAGCTGGCCCACGGCGTGATCGACGGGCGCGCCGAC
>Ga0187892_10010033_pt1 | contig 12184 bp, 12 predicted proteins | sample MA1701073metaG_FD_139345 | JGI IMG/M metagenome (GOLD analysis project Ga0187892, IMG submission 139345) | Bio-ooze microbial communities from a basaltic lava cave in the Kipuka Kanohina Cave System on the Island of Hawaii, USA - MA170107-3 metaG ...
GCGTGTGGACCGGGGACCGGCAATCCAGTACCATTTCGCGCCTTTCCGGGCGCGTAGCTCAGCGGTAGAGCACTACCTTGACATGGTAGGGGTCACAGGTTCGATCCCTGTCGCGCCCACCAAGAACAAAAACTTACGAAACGCGCTGGACTCCAGTACGGCAAAGATACGGCACACCAAGACGGTATTTTGAGTCCTGAGCAGGGACGCCGCAGCGAGTTTATTTCGCACCGGAACGAAATCCGCAGTCGCACAGACATGAGAGGCGCCTGGCCGACAAAGGGCGGCGATCAGCGGACGTTGAACGGAGCCGCTGGCGTCTCGCACGGGCCTGAGTTCGACTCGTGCCTCAGATCGAACCGGGACAGACGGACCGGCCTGCACCGTCATTCGAAATATCCATTGCACTACGCCCGGAACCCGCGGGATTCGAAGTAATCGGTCGTGGCATTCATGGATTTACGGCTTCTTGACCGACCGCCTGACCTCGGTCAGCAGGCGAGTGCCTTGGTTGAAGAGCAGCGCGATGTCCGTGCCGATGGAAACCAACGTCACCCCCTGTTCGACCCGGCGGCGTGCGTCATCGGCGGACGAGGCGAAGATACCGGAAGGTTTGCCAGCGCCGTGGATGCGATCAAGCCCATTCGCTATGGCGGACTGGACTTCAGGATGTTGCGGATCACCGAGATGGCCCAGGGCGGCTGCCAGGTCCGATGGCCCGATGAACAGCGCGTCGATACCCTGGACAGCTGCGATCGTCTCAATCGCTTCGAGGCCCACGCGGCTTTCAATCTGCGCGATGACGCAGATGCTCTCGTGTCCGTCATGCAGGTAGCAGGAATCGCGACCAAAGCCAGAGGCGCGGATGGTGGAACTAGCCACTCCGCGGATGCCCGAGGGGGGAAATCGGGTCGCCGCCACGAGCTGCCGTGCCTGCGTGGCGCTCTCGACCATCGGGATCAACAGGTTGAGGAAACCGATGTCGAGATATTGCTTGATGATCACCGGGTCGCCGACAGGCGGTCGGACCACGGCTGCGACCGGAAGGTGGGATACGGCCTGTAGCTGCGCCAGCAGCGTCCGCACAGTATTTGGCGCGTGTTCGCCGTCGAACAGCAGCCAGTCGAAACCGATGCCGGCGCAGACCTCGGCGGCGTAGGGGTGGGCCAGCGTCTGCCAGAGCCCCAACTGCGGTGTCCGGGTGATGAGGGCCGTTTTCAGCGCGTTCACGTGAATCGCACCGAAATCGCTCCGAGCGGACCGAAGTCCAGGTGGAATGTGTCGCCCGAGCGCGCCGGAACGGGAGACGTGAAACTGCCGCTGAGGATGATCTCCCCCGCCTCGAGCCGTTCGCCATGGGCCTGCAGCTTGTTCGCGAGCCACGCGGGGCCGTGGGCCGGATTTCCGAGCACGGCGGCCGCGACGCCCGAGTCCTCGATCACGCCGTTACGGTAAATCAACGCCGCAACCCATCGCAGGTCCACGTCCATCGGCCGTACCGGCCGCCCACCAAGCACGAATCCCGCATTGGCCGCGTTGTCCGAAATCGTGTCGAACACCTTTCGCGTCGTGCTGGTCGCCTTGTCCACCGGCTCGATGCGCGCGTCGATAATTTCGATCGCGGGCGAGACGTAGTCAGTGGCATCGAGTACGTCGAAGATTGTGCAGCGCGGCCCCGCCAACGGGTTCTTGAGGATGAACGCCAATTCCGCCTCGACACGCGGCACGATGAAGGGGGCGATCGGGATGTCCTGGCCATCCGGAAACAACATGTCGTCGAGCAGGATGCCGTAATCCGGCTCGCTGATGTTCGACGAGCGCTGCATTGCGCGGCTCGTAAGCCCGATCTTGTGGCCGATAGGCCTGCGTCCTTCGGCCATCTTCACGGCGACCCAGCGACGCTGGATTTCGTAGGCGTCGTCGATCTGCATCTGCGGATGCGCGAGCGAAAACTGCCTGACCTGGCTGCGCGTCTTCTCCGCCGAATGCAGACGACAGACGAGTTCATCGATGGTCGGGTTGTCGAGGATCATCCATTTCCCTTCCTGAACCGGGCATGCAGATTATTCTGCTTGTAACTCGCCGTCTCGTCCGCCTCCTCGACGTACATCGAAAGCGCGAGGTAACGCTTGGAAAATAGCTCGGCGAAGTGCGCCTCGATCCTCTGGAACAGCGAGTCAAAAAATGCCTTCTTGGTCGCCGCGTCGCGTCCGGCGCCCATCATCACGGTGACGTGCACGAATGCATAGTCGGCGGCACTGTCCGCGATGACGAAGTCGACGAGGCGGATGCCGCGGACGCGAATCCCGCCCCAGGGGAAAATGCCCGATTCGCGCATGGCGGCGGCAATCAATTTGAGTACGCCCGGTAAGTCGACATCACCCTCGAGATTCGCAGTCCATTCGACGACGGCGTGTGCCATAAATCAATGCCTCCCGACGCTCATTCGCCGATTTCCATGACCGCCGCGGTGCAGCCGACGGCGTAGATCGGAATCGGAGCATAGAAAAGCAGCTGCGCTCGCCCGCCGCGCGCCGCCGCGGCGACGCTGATCAGCGTGCGGATCTCGAATCCACCCTGCCCCGCGTGCGCGTAGGTAGATTCGTCGGTATAGGACAGCAGCGCCTCGCGATCGTTACGTACCCAGCGATCGAGAAACTCGCGGTCCCACGCCTCGTTGATGCGGCCGGAATCGGGGGTCGCGGGCCAGTGCGACAGTCCACCGGTACCGATCAGCGCGATCCGCTCCGGTACCAAGTCGCAGGCGGCCCGCAGCGCCTCGCCGAATGCCCAGGCCCGTGGCAGCGGCGTAAGCGGAGGACCTTGGCAGTTGATATTGGCCGGCACCACCTTCATCGAGTTATCGGGCACGAGGAAATGCAGTGGCACCATGATTCCATGATCGAACTGCCACTCCTCGGCATAGGAGACATCGACCGCTTGCATCACGCGCCGGATCAGCCGCCGCGAGAGGTCTGCGTCGCCAGGCACGATCCGTTTGTCGATCCGCAGCCACGCTGGATCTTCGATCGGGCCCGTGTAGTTGTCGGCCATGCCGATCGCGTAGGCCGGCATGTTGTTCATGAAGAAATTGGCGAAATGCTCGGCGGCCACGATCACCAGCGCATCGGGCCGGGTCGCCTGCATCCGCGTCCGTAGCTCGTGGAGCGACGCGTGGAACGGCTCGCGCAATTCCTGCGGGGCGCGCTCTTCCCGGCCGGTAATTCCCGGTGCATGACTGCAGATTCCGGCGAATACCAGGCTCACCCGACCACCTTCTCGTCGGGCGAAGTCGTCATCGCATAGAGGCCGGCACGGACCGGGCCATGTTGCTTCACGCCGTCCCGCATCCGTTGCAGATAGTCATTCCAATCGATGCCGCAGAATGCGGCAAAGTGCATCAGGATCTGGCCGTTGACCCCAAGCACGTACAGCAGGCCAATGTCGGGCTGCAGTACGGCTGCACGTTCCTCGTCGGACAAGGTAAAGCCCTCTAGTGCCCGTTGCGGTGCTTCGCGGAACTGCGCCTGCAAACGGTCGTCCCGGTTGAGCTGATACAGAAACTTGCTGAGCTGATAGTGACTCACGACCGCTCCCTCCGGGCCACCGCATCGCTACGGACACGATTGCGCAGGATTCCGATGCCCTCGATCTCGGTCTCCACCTCGTCCCCGGGCTTTACGAACGCGACGCCGTGCGGCGTACCGGTGAGGATGACATCCCCCGGCATCAGGGTCATGAACGCCGACAGGAATTCGATCAGCAAGGGAATGTCGAACACCATATCGCTTGTCGATCCCTGCTGGACGACCTGGCCATTGACGCGGGTCGTAAGCCGCAACGATTGCGGGTTACCCAGGTCTTGGGCATCGACGAGCCACGGCCCGAGCGGTGTCAGACCGTCGCGGTTCTTCGCACGCAGGTTCGGGCGATAGTAGTTCTCGAGGTACTCGCGGACGACGTAGTCGTTCGCGATCGTGTACCAGCCGACGTACGCCAGCGCCTCGGCCTTGGGAACGCACCGCGCGACGCGGCCGATCACCACCGCGAGCTCACATTCGGGATGCATCTGACGCGTATCGGCCGGGCATACACTGCTGCCGTCATGCCCTATCAGCGCATTGAAGCTTTTCAGGAAGACCAGCGGCTCTGCCGGCGCCTTGAAGCCGAGCTCGGCCGAATGGTCGGCATAGTTCAGGCCCAGGGCGATGATGGTGGTGCCGCGATCGATTGGAGGCAGCCACATCATCACCGCAGGCCCAATACGCCTTCCGTCGGCGAGCACCAGGCCTTCCCCGTCCGGTCCGGGTGTTGCCCAATGGATGGCCCCATCGAATGCCACCCGTGCACGCTTCATGCTTGGGCCCCCGCTTCCAGGATCGTCGCCACGACGGGCGAAAGGTCCTGCAGGCGGCCTTCGACACGCTGGCCTGCACTAACGAACGGTGCGTCACCCGACAGGCCAACCAGCAGCACGTCGCCTGCGTCGAGCGTCATGAATTCGCTGATGTCTGCAATCAGTTTCGTTGGAGCACGATGCAACGTCGAGAGGTCACGACGGTGGCGCACCACGCCATCGACAAGTGTTTCGATCACACCGCCCAGCAGGTCCGGAGGCTTCGCGCGAAAATTCCCGAGGGGCAGGAAGCCGTCGCGGCAACGCTGACGAACCGCTGGCCGGAAATAGCTCTCATGCGGTTCACACGCATCGATCGCAAGCGCGTACCCCGCAACGTACCGAAGGGCGTCGGCAGCGTCAACGCGGGTTGCGGCCCGTCCGAGCAGCAGGGCCAGCGTGACGTGCGCCTGCAGGCACGCGCAAGACTCCGGCAGCTGGACAAGGGCCGGCGAGGTTGCCAGGGTATTGCGACTCTTGATGTAGAGCACGGGTGCGAGCGGCGCGGCGACGTAGGGCTTTTCGGCGAAAACACCGGCCAGCGCTGCGCACTCGTCACGATCGTTCAGTACAACGCCGTAAACCGTCCCGTTTACGCCACATGCGCCCATCACACGGCTCCCGATGCCGCCTGGGCGTCATCGAGTTCCAGCAGCCGCGACCGGAATTGGCTGATTCCCACGACGAGCAGCAGGGTCGCAAGTGACGCCACGATGGCCGCCGCCAGCGACAGCGAGTAGCGCAGCGCCAGCTCATCGCGAAACAGGTAGTCGTTCAGAAGCGCAGGCAGGATCGGCCCGAGTGTGATTCCGACGAGGCCGACCGTGAGCATGAACACGGCGCCCGCCTGCGATCGAAGCGCGACGGGTGCGACCATCTGGATCGCGCTCGGAATCAGCACCGGCACAAAACCCCCGAGGAACTTCAACGGCAGCAACATCAATGCCATCGACCAGCCGCTCGGCATCAGAGGCATCAGAACGCCCGCCGGTATCACTGCCGCGGCCGCGTACGCGGTGACTCTCAGGCAGGCGTCGACCTGGCCGCGTCGGATCATCCGGCTCGCCAACCATCCGGCCGCCAGCATGCCGACCGGTCCAGCGGTCAGCGACGTCGCACCATTCACTGTACCCGTGAGCTGCGCATCCCAGCCCCAGGTGCGGATGAACACCTCTGGGTACCAAGCGTCCATGTAGCTCATCACCGCCAGCATCGCGGAACCGACGAATAGCGAGACCGACATGAGCGGCGACGCGGCAAGGAACTGCCAGATACGCCGGAACGAGAACGGCGGCCTCGCGGTGCTAGTGGCTTCGCCAGCGTGCGCCCGGCGCACGGGCTCGCGCAGCGTCGCTACCCAGAGAGCCAAGAGCAGGCCCGGCAGCCCAACGACGAGAAAAACGAGATGCCAAGAGCGCATCGATCCAACCCACGGTAGCTCGACATCGGGCGTGCGAGAGATCGCCGCGACCACCGAGCCGCCGAGTATCATTGCGATTCCGGCGCCAATGTAAATGCCGACTGAATAGATGCTCATCGCACGGGGCAGGCGCGATTTGTCAAACAGATCGTGCAGCATCGAATACGCCGAGGGCGACAACGTTGCTTCGCCGACCCCGACGCCGGTACGCGCGAGCAACAACCCGGGGAAAGTGCGCACCAAGCCGCAAGCCGCCGTGGCCAGGCTCCACAACGCGATACCGCTGCTGATGATCCACTTGCGCGGGTAACGATCGGCCAGCCAGCCGATCGGCAGCGCCATCACCGTATAGAAGATCCCGAAGGCGCCACCGGTCAGCAGCGCGAACTGCAAGTCGGTGATGTCAAGGTCCGCCTTGATCGGCCCCACCATTAGGTTGAGGATCTGCCGGTCGAGGAATGAAAAGGTGTACGCAAGCATCAACACCGCGGTCGTGTACCACCCATACCGATAGTCGACGTGTGATTCGCGCACGACGCCTAGCGATGATGAATCCTGCTGATCCATGTTCGTCATTCTTCGTCGGCAAGCGGATCGGGAGGTGGTGGGGACTGGGGCACGACAAACGGATGGATCAGCGCCCAGGGGCTCGGCATATCGCCGACGTCCACCGCGACTAGCGCCGGTCCACCCCGCTCGCGGGCGTCCCTAAGTTCCTCCTCGAGAGTCTGCGATGACGCAACGCGCGTGCCGGCAATGCCGAAAGCACGGGCGAGCAGGACAAGGTCCGGATTGGTCAGTTCAGTCGCGAACTCTGCGCCAAACGTCCGGCGCTGGATGCGTCGTACGTTGCCGAACTGGCCATCGACGAAGACCACCACACTCAGGTCGAACCGGTAACGCGCGAGCGTGGCCAACTCCTGCAGACCCCAGCCGAAACCACCATCGCCGCTGATCGATACGATCCGGCGGCCCGGATTACCGGCCGCCGCGCCGAGCGCCGCACTGAAGCCATAGCCGAGCGTGCCTTGGTACCCGGGCGTGATAAGCCGGCGCGGAGCAAAAACGGGGAAGGCCACGTTGGCGTAGTAGCCGATCTGAGTGAGCTCGCTGACTAGGACATCGTCGTCGTGCATTGCGCGGCGCAAGGCACGCGTGAAGCCGGCTTGCGGCTCGATCGCCGCGATCTGCACCGCGCACCAGGCCTTGACCTTCGCGACTCGCTCGGACATCGATGGGCGCATCCGAGACGGCAAGGCCGCGAGCATGGCCTCGGCTCCGAGACGCGCATCGGCATGGATCGTGATACCCGGCGGGCGCGGCACCGACATGTCCTGCGGCTCGGCGTTGAGGTAGATGAAACGAGCCTCAGGGTTGGCGCAGGTCGGGCGGGCCATCGCATCGAGGAATCGGCTGCCGACGACCAGCAGAACATCCCCCCGCGGCAGCACCGACCGGCCACCAAGCGCGGTGAGTGCGAGTGGATGCCGGTCGTCTAGCACGCCGCGCGCCCCTTCAGTCATCACGACCGGAGCCTGCAGTCGCTCGGCAAGCGCCCGTAGGGCAGCGCCCGCATCTGCCGCCGCGGCGCCGCCACCGGCCTGAATCACCGGGAAACGCGCCTGACTCAGCAACGCCGCGGCCTGTTCGATCAATGCGTGATCAGGCGCTAGCGGAGCGTCCGGGGCCTTCGGCAGCATCATGACGTCGGCCTTGCCCTGCAACACGTCGGGCGGGATCTCGATCGCGACGGGTCTGGGCCTCCCAGACCGCAACTGGACGAAAGCCTCGTGCACCAGCGCGGGAACGTCTTCCGGCCGTCGCGCCGCGCCGTGCCACTTGGTCAGCGACTTCAGAATTCCACTCTGGTCCGGCAGTTCGTGCAGCATCCCGAAACCCTTGCCCAGTGCGCTCGACGGGATCTGCCCGGCGATGCACAACACTCGTGAATTGCAGGCGTACGCGGTCGCAAGCCCGGACAGGGCGTTGAGCACGCCGGGGCCCGGAACAACCATGTAGACGCCCTCGCGCCCGGTCGTGCGCGCATAGCCGTCAGCCATGTACGACGTGGCCTGTTCGTGTCGCGGCACAAAATAACGAATTCGGCTTGCAGCCTCGCGCAGTGCTTCGATCGCCCAGTCGAGCTGCACTCCGGGAATCCCGAACAGGTCGACGACGCCTTCTTCAATGAGCTGCCCAACTAATGCCTCGCCACCGGTGCGCGACGTGCTGGCGTTCATGATTTCATCGCGGCCGCGCCGCGCAACTCGTCGAGACACGCAAAAAACCGATCGTTCTCGTGCGGCAGGCCCACGCTGACACGGATCCATTCAGGCAGGCCATAGTTGCCGACGGGCCGCACAATCACGCCGCGACGCATCAGCTCGCGGGCGGTGGCGTTGCCATCGCCGACGTTAGTCAGGATGAAGTTGCCTGATGAGGGCACGAACTCGACGTCGCGTGCGGCGAATGCGCTAGCCATCCGATCTCGCTCCGAAGCGTTCATCCGCCGCGACTGTTCAGCAAAGTCCGCGTCGGCGAGGGCCGCCAGCGCGGCGTGCTGGCCGATGCTGCTGACCGAGAAAGGCAGCTGCAATCGGCGCAGAAGGTCGAGAATCGCTGCATCGCCAAGCCCGTATCCGATCCGCAGGCCGGCGAGGCCATGGATCTTAGAGAACGTACGCATAACAACAAGGTGGCGTCGGCGCGACAGCAGCCGCAGTACGTCGGGGCGCACCGCGGGATCAAGGTACTCGCGATAGGCCTCGTCGAGCACCAGCAGCACGTGCGCTGGCAGCGACGCGACGAACTGCTCGAGCTGATCTGGCGCGATGCCCACACCGGTCGGGTTGTTCGGTGTTGCCAGGTACACCAGCCGCACTCGCTCGGTGACCGCCGCCAACAGCGCATCGAGATCCGGGGCCCAATTCTGCGTCGGCACGAAGATGGCCTCTGCCCCGACGGACTTGACCGCGCCTTCGTAGGACTGGAACGCATACTGCGGGATCAACGCGGCACGACTGGCATCGAGATACGCACGTGCGGCCAGCAGGATGATTTCGCTTGAACCGGCCGCCGGTAGCACCTGTGCAGGAGCCAGGCGCTCCTGTCGCGCAATGGCGTGGCGCAATTCGTAACAGTCGAAGTCGGGATATAAGTGCGGCGCGAACGACTGGAGCGCTTGCTGCACCGCCAAAGAACAGCCGCGCGGATTCTCGTTTGAGGCTAGCTTAACGATGGTAAACGGGTTGAGGCCGAACTCGCGAGCGACGGCGTCGATCGGGCGTCCGGGTGGATACGGCGGTATAGCAGCAACGTGGGCCAGCGGGGCGGCCGGATCCGGCGGCGCGGCAGCCACTGGAGTGGTCATGCGACGGTCGGACGCGTGATAGCTTTCAGGCTGAAGAACTCCGCGAGCCCGAAGCGACCGTTCTCGCGTCCGATACCCGAAGCGCCGACGCCGCCGAAAGGCGCCTCGAGATCGAGCATCGCGCCGTTGAGGATGACTTGGCCCGTATGCAGGCGACGGGCGACGCGCTCCGCGCGGTCAAGATCGACGGACCAGACGCCAGCAGAGAGGCCATAGGCACTGTCATTGGCGAGTGCGATCGCCTCGTCTTCGTCGTCGTATCCGAGAATCACCAGCACGGGTCCGAACACCTCTTCCCTGCAGATCGACATATCGGGGCGGACATTTGTGATCACAGTTGGCAAGAACCAGGCGCCATGGTCGAAGCCCCGCGGCTGATCGAGCCCCCCGCTCAGCAGCTGTGCGCCCTCAGCAATGGCGCGGGCGACCCGCTCGCGCACCCGGTCGCGTTGACGCTGCGAAGCGAGCGGACCGAGCCGCGTCGAGTCGACCTCCGGATCGCCGGGTTGCCAGGCCGCCGCCGCAGCGACGGCCAGCGCCTCGGCCTGCGCTTTCAGGGCACGAGGCACCAGGAGCCGAGTCAGCGCGGCACAGGTCTGGCCGCCGTTTACCAAACACTGCTCCACCGCCTGCGGGATCACTATTTCGAGATCGATGTCATCGAACAGCAGGTTGGCCGACTTGCCGCCGAGTTCGAGCGTGACTTTCTTCAGGTTGCGTCCGGCTTGCGCGGCGATTTGACGCCCCGCCGCCGTGGATCCCGTAAAAGTCACCATGTCGACACCGGGATGCGCCGCAAGTGCAGCGCCCGTTTCGGCACCGCCATGAACGAGGTTGAAGACGCCGGGCGGAAAGCTGCAGCTTTCGATTAGCTCTGCGAAGGCGCGGGCGTCCAGCGGCGTCAGTTCGCTGGGCTTCAGCACAAGCGTGCAGCCGGCTGCAAGTGCCGGCACGACCTTGGCCGCAATCTGGTGCAGCGGAAAATTCCACGGTGTGATCGCGGCGACGACGCCGACCGGATCGCGATGGACGTTCGAGCGGGGCGTCTGCAGGTCTTCTAGCGCTTCCATTGCGGCGGTGACGACGTCGAACGTGCGCAGCGGCAGGCCGAGCTGCGCCGAGCGGGAGAACCCGATCGGCGTGCCCATCTCGCGCGTGATCAGCAGCGCCAGATCGCTCGCACGAGCACTCAGGGCGCCGCGCAGGCGCTTCAATAACGCTAGCCGGGCTGCGACCGTCTGGTCACGCCATGCGGGCAACGCCGCCACCGCGGCATCGACCGCGCTGGCCACATCGGCCGAACAACCAGCGGGTGCGTCGCCAATCCTTCGGTCATTGGCCGGATTGATAACCGGGATACGCTCGGCAGAGCGCGACGGCAACCAGTGTCCACCCGCCAGGAAATGGTCTGACTCATTCATGGTCGGCACTTACGACTGCCGTGCCGGCCTCGAGCGAGACGCGCGAGCCGGTCTCGTCAAACGCGGTGCCGATCGGGTGTTTCCCCTCGGCGACCGCAGCCACCTGGTTGCGCAGCAGACGCCGAAGCAATCCGATTCCCTTGTCCGACGTGACGAGGTGCTCTTCGGAATGCAGCGTGATCGGGCCCTGGCTGACCTGTGCTTCGTAGTCGCCCGGGAAATCACGATGTTCGTCGGCCGTCAGTTCGTGCCAGAGCTTGCTGTTGAAGTACGAGCGGATGCGCGCTAGTGCACCGTGCTCCGTAACCCGCCCGGCCGAGTAGACCCGAAAGCTTGTATCGTCAATCGGCAGCACCCACCCCAGCAGCGAGCAAGGGCCATCGGTCTCGGAGCGTGGATTCGCGACGGCGCGGATTGTGGGCAGTACGGCCTCGGTGATGCGCCGATGCAGGTTACCGCCACCGAGATCGCGTATCTGAATGCTGCGAATGCCGCGCGCCGTCTCTTCGAAGTCTACGGCCGGCATCAAACTCATCCGCTCGATGAACTGGTCGCCGCTGAACGAGCCGTGCAGCACCGGGACGTGGAACGGATCCATCACGTTCTCGAAGTGCTGGAGCCAGTTACAGGGGACGATCGTCGGCCCTCCGCTGCCGATGCTCGTATCGTCAGCCTCGATGAACTCGCCCTCGCCGAGCGTCTCCAGCACGTTGAAGTGCGGCAGCACGGGCTTTTCGGAAAGCGGCCCCAGGTAGGCAAATACGAGGCCGTAGCGCTCTTCGACGGGAAATGCCGGTTGCCTGAAGCGGACTGGGTTCTTCGTTGCGCCACCGGGCTCACAGGGCTGCTCAAGGCACTGCCCGTGATGATCGAACAGCCAGCCGTGATAGCAGCAGCGGATCCCACGATCCTCCGTCCTGCCATACAAAAGCGACGCTCCTCGATGCACGCATCGCGGGTGCAACAGCCCGGGGCGGCCCTGGTGATCGCGAAAGAGCACGAGATCTTCGCCGAGCGCACGCACAAGCCGTGGCCGCGCCGCGGCGTCAGTCGACAAGCCCACCGGATGCCAGTAGCGACGCAGCAGCTCGCCCATCGGCGTGCCGCGACCCACCTCCGTCAAAGCTGCATCGTGCGTGGGGCGCTTCAGCTCGTACGCGCTCTTCATTCCGGTCATCTGTCGCCCTCGATGTCGATAAGGTTAACATGTTAACGAGATTGCCGGCAAACCACGGCCGTCGGACAGAAGTGGACCCGCTTTCTTGGACAGTTTTCGCGGTCGGGATAAGTGGGACTCCGCGGGTCAGGCTGCCGCCGCGAGCGGCAGGTTTGTGAAGTACACGGTATCCGGCGTCCGTCGGTCAAGCGACCGATGCGGCCGGCGCCCGTTGTAAAAGGTGACGTAGTGTCCGATGCCGGTCTTGGCCTCGGACACCGACTCGTAGGCATGCAGGTAGACCTCCTCGTACTTGATCGACTTCCACAGCCGCTCCACGAACACGTTGTCGCGCCAGCCGCCGCGGCCATCCCTGCTGATGCGGATCCGGTGCGGGTTCAGCACCTCGATGAACCCGGCC
>Ga0187892_10010034_pt1 | contig 12183 bp, 8 predicted proteins | sample MA1701073metaG_FD_139345 | JGI IMG/M metagenome (GOLD analysis project Ga0187892, IMG submission 139345) | Bio-ooze microbial communities from a basaltic lava cave in the Kipuka Kanohina Cave System on the Island of Hawaii, USA - MA170107-3 metaG ...
AAGACGACCCGGTACGCGCTCGCCCGCCGCGCGACGCCCTCCCGAGCGCGAGCGGCGGCTTCGAGGCGCTCGCGGACGAGCGAGACCGGGTCGGGCCCCGGCACCTCCCGATGGAGGAACCGGAGCGCGATCCTCGAGCGGGAGCTGAACGCGGCCCACCCGAGCGCGGCCCCTCGCGGATCCTCGACGGAGACCAGGTCTCCGGCCTGCGCGTCGCAGGAGGCGAGGTCGTCCCGGTAGACCCAAGGGTGGCCCTCCCGGGCTCGCCGCGCGCCCTTCCCGGAGAGCACCGCCCGCCCCGGGCCTCCGCGAGTCACTGCCCGGGAGCGGGCTCGGGTCCCACGATCTCCCGGAAGAGAGCCTCCGATCGGATCGATCGCAGGTCCGGATCCTTCCACGCCCATTCCCGGTGCGAGTCGAGAGGGACGCCGATCGCGCCGCGCTCCTCGAAGTCCCGGCGCAGGCTCTCGAGGGCCGCCCCGGTCTCTCCCAGCAGGGAGTAGGTGCACGCGGCGTTGTAGTAGGTCTCGGGACCCGGCGGGACGCGGGAGAGCTCCTCGAGGGCCTCCTCGCGTTTTCCGTCCCGCGCGAGGTAGCAGGCGTAGAGGACGCGGGTGAAGTCGGAGTCGTCGAGATCGAGCGCTCTCCGGCAGTGCTCGCGAGCGGCCGCGCGATTCCCCCGGACGACGTTCTCGTTCACGGCGAGCGTCACGTAGGCGCCGGAGAGGCGCCGGCGCGCGAGGGGGTCGCCTCGCTTGTCGAACTCCTCGAGGATCTCGATCGCCGTGCGCAGGGCCTCGTCGGCCTCGTCGCCGCGGCGCAGATCGAGGAGGAGGCGACCCCGGGCGAGGTGGATCTGCGCGAGGAGATCGACGACGTCGGTCGTCAGCGAGCTCAACCGCAGCTCCGCGGCGAGGCGGTCGAGGAGAGGGAGCGCTTCGATCCCCCGGCCGAGCTGAGAGGCCTCGAAGTCGGCCACGCGCAGAGGGAACGAGTTCAGCCGGACGAGGACACGCCCCGTCGAGGCTCGCCGCCTCGAGGCCGGGCTCTCTTCCTCGAGCGACAGGAACTCCTCGGGAGAGAGCTCGTGGAGCCAGCCCGCGAAGGTCCGGAGCACCCGCGAGACCGGCTCGGCGCCGCACTGCGCGAGGAGCGCCTCCCGCGCGACCCGTTCGGCGCCGAGCCCCCGCTGGAGCGCTTCGTCGAACCTCGCCTCGCGCGAGATGGAGGCCATCGCCTCCCACGCGCGTTGGAACTCCGCCCGGGCGTCGAGAGGGCTCGGATCCCGCGGCTCCTCCCCTGGGTGGAGGAGCGCGTTCATCGACCGGAGCATCCGGACCCGGACGAGATCGAGCGTCTCGAGGACCGCCCCGACGGGCATCGAGAGCCCGTCCTCGACCTCCTGCTCGAGCGCCCGGGAGAGGAGGTCCGCCGCCCGGCGGAAGCCCTCCTCGGCACCGGCGCCGTCGCCGAGGAGGAGGTCGCACGTCGCCTCGACGGCGAGGCCCCGGGAGCGCCATCGCATCCCGGCCAGCCCTCCGGTCCGCCGCCCCCGCTCCTCCAGCGCGCGAGCGGCCGCACGGGCGCGAGCCAGGTCGCGGGTCTCGAAGAGGTGGTGGTCCGCGAGACGCTCCCCGAGGAGGCCGAGGCCGAATCGATGGAGGTTCCCGTCCCTCGGGCCGAGGACGTCCCGGGCGACGGGCGGGTCTCCGGTTCGCCTCATGAGGTCCTCGATCCGGGAGGTGGCCCGATCGGCGAGGCCCCGCGCGTTGAGCCCCTCGATCCACTCGCCGAACGCGCCCCGCGAGAAGAACGCGATCGTCGCGTCGGGATGGCGCCAGTTCCTGGCGAGGAGGGCGAGAGTCTCCTCGACCGCCTCCTCGTCGCCGCCCGCGTCGAGGACCGCGACCGCCCGTCCGAGCGGAAGAAGGACCTGGAGAAAGTACCGCGGCACGTCCCGCTCGAGCGACCGGGCGATCTCGGGGATCCACGGACGCGCGGAGGGGGTGCGCGCGACCTCGAGGAGGGCGAACTCCCGGATCGCGAGATCGGGATCGCGGGCGAGATCCGCGAGCGCGCGCCCCGCGACGGGGTCGTCGAGAGAGCGGAGGCCCTCGAGCGCGCGCCGACGCAACGTCTCCTCCGGGTCGAGGGCGAACCGGGAGAGGGCGGAGACGCGCACGCCGATCGTGTCCCTCGGGAGATCGCGGCGGGCGAAGAGGCGCGCCCACTCCCCCCGGACCTCGGCGTCGGGGTCGTCGATCCGAGCGAGCGCCTCCGCGAGCACGCCGGAGGCTCTCGCCTCGGAGAGGAGCCGGGCGCGGGCGCGGCGGGACCGGACGGAGGCCTGCTCGAACCCCTCGAGGAGGGCGCCGACCGCGGCCTCCCCTTCCGCGCGGAGCGTCGCGGCGGCGTTCCTTCGCGCGTCCTCCGCCGCGGCATCGAGCCGCTCGACGAGCCCGCGGAGATAGGAGGGATCGGGAGTCTGCCTCGCGCCGAGGTTCGGGGCGAGGAGCGCGAGGGCGAGGAGGCCGCCTCGGACTCCCCTCACCGCTTCTCCCACCGCAACAACTGGCCGATCCGCGAGAGAGTCGAGCCGCGGCGGATCTCCTCCCGCAGTCGGTTCTCCCGCTCCAGGACATCCATCGCGCGGTTCACGACCTCGGCGAGGCGATCGCGCGGGATCCTCACGACGCCGGAGTCGTCGGCGAGGATCCAGTCGCCGGGGAGGACGCGCGTCCCCCCGACGGCGATCGGAGCGCCGATCTCCCCGAAGCCCTTCGGCTCCCAGGCGGCAGGGGTGACGAGGCGGGCCCAGGCGGGGAATCCGATCGCGCGGATCGCATCGACGTCGCGGATCGCGCCGTCGATGACGACCCCCGCCACCTTCTTCTGGAGGCAGGACTCGGAGGCGAGCTCGCCCCACACGGCGGGCGGGCGTCCCGCGGCGTCGACGACGATCACGTCGCCGGGGCGCGCGTGGTCGATCGCCTCGACCGGCTTCGCCCAATCCCCGGGATAGGTGCGGACGGTGACGGCCGGGCCGCATGCCCGAGCGCCGACCTGGATCGGCAGGATCCCCTCGAGGGTTCCGGTGCGATGGAGCGCGTCGGAGACGTTCGGCGTCGACACGCGCGCGAGGACGGAGCGGATCTCCTCCTCGCCGACGACGCGCCGGTAGAGGCTCGTCGGGACGGCGGCGCCCGTGCGCATCGCCTCCTTGATGGTCCGTGTCGCCTCGGCCGCGTTCGGGGCTTTGTGGATCGCGCCGCCGACGACGACGATGTCCGCGCCCGCGGCGACGGCGGCGGCGGCCGTCCCCGAGTGGATGCCTCCGGCGACGGCGATGGGGACCGAGACGGCCTCCCGCACGCGGCGCAGGACGTCGAAGGGGTCGCTTCCCCGCATCTGCTCGTCGATCGGGCAGTGGACGCCGACGACGTCGACTCCGAGCGCCTCGACCTCCCGAGCGCGTGCGGGCGGGTCCGCGACGTTCACGAGATCCGCCTCGACCTCGAACCCGTAGTTCCTCGCCGCCTCCACGCACTCGCGGATCGTCGCGTCGGAGGCGACCGCGAGGACCGTGACGAGGTTCGCCCCGGCCTTCGCCGCCGCCTCGACCTCGGTGCGGCCCGCGTCCATGGTCTTCAGATCCGCCACGATCCGAAGCGAGGGGAACTCCCGGCGGAGCGCTCGGACCGCCTCGAGGCCCTCGCTCTTGACGAGGGGGGTCCCCGCTTCGAGGAGGTCGACTCCCCCCTCGACCGCTTCCCGAGCGACCCGGAGGGCCCGCTCGAGTTCGAGGAAGTCGAGTGCGACCTGAAGCTGGGCCGTCGCCGTTGCGGTCTTCAAGGGCCTCCTCCCCCACCCACCACGGAGGACGGGAGGTTCCGGGAACTCATCGTAGCGCGGTCGCCGCGCCGGGACAATTCGATCGCCCCGAAGGGGCACCGAAACGCGCCCGAAAGCGCATCCGGGGACCGCGCGCTTGACACCGTCGAGGGTCAATCCTAGACCTTTATCCTTGGACCGGGCTGCCCGGGCGCCAGGGGTGTCGAAAAAGTGGGGTTTCCCCACTTTTTTTATCGGGACGGATGATCCCGATGGGCGGTTTCCGGGACATCCAGAGATGAATCGCGACCTCATCCGGCTGATCGAGACGATCCACCGCGAGCGGGAGATCGACAAGGAGGTTCTGTTCCAGACCCTCGAGTCGGCCCTCGCCTCGGCGATCCGGAAGAGGTTCGGGGTCGAGGAGGAGCTCACCCTCAAGATCGACCGGGAGTCGGGGGAGATCGACTGCGAGGAGTACGACCTCAAGGATCCCCGCCTCTGGACGGAGCTCGGCCGCATCGCCGCGCAGGCGGCGAAGCAGGTCATGATGCAGCGCCTCCGCGAGGCGGAGCGGGATGTCATCTTCGACGAGTACGAGGCGAAGGCGGGCCAGCTCGTCAACGGGACCGTCCAGCGCTTCGAGGGGGAGGCGATCATCGTGAGCCTCGGTCGCGCGGAGGGGATCCTCCCTCGGGAGGAGCGCGCACGCGGGGAGATCTACCGCCCCGGGGACCGCATCCGTTGCCTCGTCCTCGAGGTGAAGAAGATCGGCCCGAAGGTGAAGATCATCCTGAGCCGCGCGAGCCCCGAGCTCGTGAGGCGGCTCTTCGAGCTCGAGGTTCCCGAGATCGCCGACGGGATCCTCGAGATCCGCCGCATCGTGCGCGAGCCCGGCTACCGGACGAAGATCGCCGTCTGGTCGAAGGAGCCGAAGATCGACTGCGTCGGGGCGTGCGTCGGGGTGCGGGGGGCGCGGATCAAGTCGATCATCGACGAGCTGGGGGGAGAGAAGATCGACATCATCCGATGGAGCGATTCCCTCGAGCTCCTGATCATGAACGCGCTGAAGCCCGCGCAGATCAACGTCGACAACATCTTTCCCGACGAGGAGACGCGCAGCTCGATCGTCCTCGTCGACGAGGACCAGCAGTCCCTGGCGATCGGGCGGGGAGGCCGCAACGTCCGCCTCGCCTCGCGCCTCGTGGGTTGGGAGATCGAGATCAAGACCCGCGCAGAGTTCGAGGCGGAGGAGCTCGCCCGGCAGCGAGGAGGAACCGAGGGCGTCGAGGCGGGATCGGAGGGCGGGACCGAGGTCGAGACGCTCGAGGAGTCCGCGGACGAGCCGTCGGAGGTGGTGGCGGTCGCCGAACAGGACGTGCCCCCGAACGGGTCCCCCGCCGAGCCCGCGCCCGAGGTGCCGGCGAAGGGCGAGGGGACGGCGGAGGGGGCCGAGGGCGGGGACTCCGTCGGGCCGCCCGGAACCGACGACGCGACCGTCGAAGAGCGGACGGCATAGGGGGGAAAGCGGCAACTTTGACGAAGATCCGACTGAGCGAGTTCGCGAAGAGGCTCGGCTTCAAGCCGACGGACCTGGCGCGCCGGCTCCGGGAGATCGGCTTCGAGAAGGCGCGTTCGCCGAATTCCGTCCTCGACGAGGGCGAGGCTCTCGAGGCCGAGGCGCGCCTCCAGGCGCACGGGGTGATTCCCGAGGACGCGCCGAGCCCGACTCTCGAGAAGCCGCTCCTCCGCAAGAAGACGAAGCTCCCCGCTCCGGTGGAGGCGCCCGCCGATTCCCCGGCGCCTCTCGCCGTCGGCGAGCCTCCGGCGGAGATCGAGGTCGCGGAGGCGGCGGTCGACGTCGTGGCCGAAGCCGTGGAGGAGCCGCCCGTCGCTCCGGAGGAGGTGATCAAGGAAGAGGCGGAGGCCCCGCGCCCTCCCGAGACTCTCGAGGCCCCGGTTCCCGAGCCTGCGGTCGAAGCGCAGGCGGCGCCCGAACCTGCCCCGGTCGCGACCCCGTCCCCGCCCCCCACTCCCGCTCCCTCGCCTCCGGCGCCGACGACCGCCTCGCCCGAGCCGCCGGCCGTCCCCGTCGAGCCCGTCGCGCCGCGCGTCGCCGCCGAGTCGACGGCAGCGCCGGTCGTCGCCGCCGCGGCCTCGAAGCAGACCGCCCCGGGCGAGCCGCGGCCGACGCGACGCGCGGCGAAGAAGGTCGGGTTCATCGATCTGGGCAACATCGCCCCGACGAAGGGCCCCGCGCCGAGGCCCGCCGGACCGGGCGGAACGACCGAACCGCACCCGACGTTCGACCACGACCGACGGCGCGCCCTCATGCGGGGGGACTTCGCCCCGCGGGGCGGGCTGACCTCGAGCCAGCTCAAGGACCGCGAGGAGCAGCGACGGCTCCGGCAACGGCAGGCCCGGCGGGGCCCCCGGGGGCGCGGCGGCCGCGATTCGGGGCCGGCGACCTCGCGCGGGCCCGCGCCGGACCGGACGGGCCCCGTCAGCCTCGACCTCCCGATCACCGTGAAGGCGCTGTCGACGGCGCTCGGCGTGAAGGCGGTCGAGCTGCTGCCGGAGCTCTTCCGGATCCTCGGCTTCGGCAAGGTGAACATCAACTCGACGATCGACGAGGAGACGGCGGCCCTCGTCGCCGCGAACCACGACCGCGAGATCGTCGTCAAGAAGACGGTCGGCGCCGAGGAGGAGATCCGGGAGGAGTTCGCGCGGCTGCGCGAGGGGTCGGCCGAGTCCGAGACGCCGCGGCCTCCGTGCATCGCGCTCCTCGGGCACGTCGACCACGGCAAGACTTCGCTCCTCGACGCGATCCGCAAGTCGAACGTCACCGCCACCGAGGCGGGAGGCATCACGCAGAAGATCGGCGCCTACCAGGTGACGACGCCCTCGGGGCGCACGGTCACCGTCGTCGACACTCCGGGCCACGAGGCCTTCACGTCGATGCGGGCGCGGGGCGCGCGCGCGACGGACCTCGTCGTCCTCGTCGTCGCCGCCGACGACGGGGTGATGCCCCAGACGCGCGAGGCGATCGATCACGCCCGCGCGGCGAGCGTTCCGATCGTCGTCGCGCTGAACAAGATGGACAAGCCCGAGGCGGACGCGGGCCGGGCGAAGCGCCAGCTCGCCGACGTCGAGCTGATCTCGGAGGAGTGGGGCGGGAAGACGGGGATCGTCGAGACGGCCGCGACGTCGGGAAAGGGCGTCGTCGAGCTCCTCGAGCGAGTGGCGCTCGAGGCGGAGGTCCTCGAGCTGCGCGCCCACCCCGACGGCCCCGCGTCGGGCGTCGTCCTCGAGGCGACGGTCCACGAGGGGCGCGGAATCGTGTCCCACCTCCTCGTGCGCGACGGCACGCTGCGGCCCGGGGACGTCGTCCTCGCGGGGACCGGATTCGGGCGCGTGCGCAGTCTGTTCAACGACCGCGGAGAGGAGATCGAGAGCGCCCCCCCCTCGACGCCGGTCGAGGCGACCGGATTCTCCGCGCTGATGGAGGCGGGCGACCGCTTCCTCGTCGTCGACGATCTCGCGAAGGCTCGCGAGGTCGCCGAGGAGAAGGGTCGCCAGGCGCGGGCGCTGGCGCGGGCGGAGCGCCCCGCGCTCACCCTCGAGAGCCTCTCCGAGGCCCTCGCCGCCGGAGCCACGAAGGAGCTTCCGATCGTCCTGAAGGCCGACCTCCTCGGCTCGCTCGAGGCGCTCCGCAAGGAGCTCTCCGTCCTCTCGAACCCCGAGGTCACCGTCCGGATCGTGCGGGCGGCGATCGGCGGGGTGACGGAGGCGGACGTCCTCCTCGCCGAGACGTCGAAGGGGATCCTCCTCGCCTTCAACGTGGCGCCCGACGAGAAGGCGCGCACCGCGGCGGAGTCGCACGGGATCGAGATCCGCCGGTACGACGTCATCTACAACCTGCTCGACGACGTGAAGAAGGCGATCGAGGGGATGCTGCGCCCCGCCCAGAAGGAAGTCATCACGGGGCACGCCGAGATCCGCCGGATCTTCTACTTCTCGAAGGTCGGCAACATCGCGGGATGCCAGGTCAGGGACGGCAACCTCCAGCGGGCGAACCCGATCCGGCTCATCCGCGACGGGCGCGTCATCTACACGGGTCGGCTCGGGAGCCTCAAGCGGATCAAGGACGACGTCCGCGAGGTGAAGGAGGGGTTCGAGTGCGGCCTCAAGATCGACGGCTACGACGACATCAAGGAGGGGGACGTGGTCGAGGGGTTCCAGGTCGTCGAGGAGAAGCGCACGCTCGAGACCGTCGCGAAGGAAGCGGGCGAGCGCCCCGCGCCTCGCGGGTAGGATAGACGCTCCCCCGGCGGCCCGCCGCACGAGGGCGGCGCCGTGAACGTCGGCATCCTCCAGTTCACCCTCCACCTCGAGGGGTGCAGCTCCCTCAAGGAGAAGCGCAGCGTGGTCAAATCGCTCAAGGACCGCGCGCGGCGCCGGTTCAACCTCGCCATCGCCGAGGTCGCCGACCACGACTACTGGCAGACGGCGACGCTCGCGGTCGTCAGCGTCGGCGTCGACGCGCGCTCGGCGGAGGGGACCCTCCGCGCCTTCCTCGCCTTCGTGGAGGACTCCCGCGACGCTTCTCTCGCGGACCACCAGATCGAGATCCTGTGAACCCCATCCGGCTCGCCCAGATCGCGTCCCGCATCCAGGAGCGGATCGCGAACGTCCTCGCCTACGAGATGAAGGATCCGCGGAGCCGCTTCGTCACCGTGACGAGCGTTCGCCTGGCGAAGGACCTCTCCGTCGCGACCGTCTCCTACTCCGTCCTCGGCGACGAGAAGGACCGCTCCCTCGTCGCCCACATGCTCGACCACGCCACCGGGTTCCTCGAGCGCGAGGTCCGCAGGGTCGTGCACGCCCGCACCTCCCCCCGCCTCGTCTTCCGCTTCGACGAGTCGATCGAGGGCGCGATCGAGCTCTCCCACCGCATCGACGAGATCATCGCCCGGGACCGAGCCGCCCAGGAGGAGCGCCGCGAGCGGGAGGGCGAGGGGGAGGGTGACGCCGCAGACCCGCGCGTGGAATCCTCGTGAGCCGACTCCCGTACCTCCCGCTACTCTTCGCTCCGACGATCCTTCTCGGCGCATGTCGCGGCGGGGACGGGGCCCCGGGTCCGACCCCGCTCGAGATCACCGAGTCCCGCGTCCGGCCCGGGGAGGAGTCCGATCTCGTCGCGAATGGGATCCGATTCCGGGTCGCCCCGGATGTCGCGATCCGGATCGTCACCGAGGGCGCCTCGCTCGCGGTCCGCATTGAGGAACGGCCTCTCTCCCTCGCCGGCGGCGAGCTGCGGATCGGGGAACGCTCCTACGGGAAGGTCGCCGCGGGAGGCGAGGTCTGCCTCGCCGACGGCGCGGTGACGGTCAACGGGGAGCGGCGCGGCGCGCTGTGAGTCCTGCGATCGGCATGGGGAACCCCCGGGACCCTACTTCCGGCGCAGCTCGACGATCACCTCCGTCGTCTCGCCCTCGCGCACGTCGACGAGCCGGGGCAGGATCGGGTGGTAGCGGTCGCCGGTGACGCCCTCGAAGTTGATCTCGTAGATCCCGGGCGCGCTCACCTCGACGACCATGTCCCTCTGGAGACCACCGTCCGTCACGCGACCCTCGTGGTCGACCGCGCGGATGTCTCGGGTCGTGTGCATCCCCTGGGGGCCGGTAGGCAGCGCGGTGCCGTCTTCGCGGAACTCGAAGCGCAGGGCGTAGACGGGGGCGAACTCGAACTTCACCGACTGGAGGCCGGGGACCAGCTCGAGGTCCATCCCGTTCCCGCCGAATTCCCGCTCGGCGCCGTTCGGAAACTTGGGCCAGACCCTCACGGCGCCTGGCGCTGCCCAGAAGCGGAAGCGGCCTGGATCCTCGGTATCGGCCCTGGCCAAGTCGCGCTGCAGCTGACCCGGGGCGGGCTCCTGGTTGCGGTAGTAGAGGTCGCTGCGAGGGACCCGCTCGCCGGTCCGCCCGTCGACGGTCTCGACGAGAACCTCGGCGAGCTCCGGGAGCACAAGCTCCAGGTCCTCGGCTCCGCCGGCCTGAAGGTCGATCATCCAGACCTTCAGGAACGGCATGAGCTGGACCCGGTACATGCCGACCGGCAGGTCTTCCACGCGAAACGACCAGGTCGGGAGCGCGCCGCCGACGCGCTGCAGGTCGGCCAGCGAGATCTCGAAGTCGGGGTTCATCCACCTCTGGGTGGGTTGGAAGTAGAGCTGGAGCCGCACCTTTTCTTCACCGCCGAAGGCCGGGAAGGAGACCACGCCGCCGAGGGTTGCGCGCTCCGGCGGCGCGGGCGGTTCGGCCAGCACCAGCACGAGCTCGCGCGTTTCGCCGCCGGCGAGGGAGAGTTCCTCGCGCGCGAGCACGGGCTGCTCCGTCCACGACCCCCCGCCCAGCTCGACCGCGACGCGGTAGCCGCCCGGCACCAGGCTATCGAGCCGCAGCCCTTCGGCCTCGATCGTCTCGGCGAGCCGCTCGAACCGGACATAGCTGTTTCCGCCGTCCTCCCTGATCCAGTAGATGCAGAGCATGGGGACAGTTTCGAGCGCGGAGTAGCGTTCGAGCTGCACGTTCGCCAGCCGCACGCCCAGTGTGGCGGCCGGCTCCAGCAGCAGCTCGCGCTCGCCCTTCGAGACGTCGAGCGAGGTCGAGCCCCAGGCGTAACCGGGCGCCCGCGCGGACACGATGACGCCGCGCTCGGGCGGAAGGCGGCGCGAGAGCTCGACGAGCCGGGGCGACTCCCCCGCCGCGGGCGAGAGCGCCAGGCCGGCGACCTTGTCCCTGTCGTCCGCGTCGCGCCCGCCCATCAGCGCGATGGGCGACCTCAGGCCGCCGCCGACCGGGGTGCTCGATACGTTCCGCCCCCACAGGGCGGTGAACGGGCCCTGGATAATGCGGAGCTCGATCTCCTCGAGGTGCGCCCGCGTGTGCGCGTCGCGCACGGCCAGCGTGAATTCCGGCCAGAACTCCGGCCGGGCCAACCGCACCCGAACCTCGTGGACGGTCTTGCCATTCGTCCGCTCCACGTCGCGGGCGAGAGAAACCCGGGTCCTCCCGCCGAGGTGATGCGGATGTTCGACCGCGACCTCCAGCTCGTCGACGTGCAGGTTCTCGTGTCGCTCCACGCTCGTCAAAACCGGATCCAGGTCGAACTCGCTCGTCAACCCCGGGCACGGCCACGAGTCTCCGATCTCCACGGGCCACCCGTCGCGCTCGTCCACGCCCGTCACCGTGACCGTCGCCATCCGCGCGTCCTCTTCGGTGATCCCCTCGAGGACCACGCGCAGCACATTCGTTCCCGCGATCGCGAACATGCGGACGGGAGGCTCCTCCGCGACCAGGCTCCTTCGCGCGGCCTCCGGGGCCGGGTCTCCGGCCGGTGACGCGACCTCCGCACCCACGAGTTCCACGTCAACCGCCGGCGACTCGACCGCCACAATCCGCGGTGACTCGGCCTGCGGCGGTCGTGCCAAGAGGTACACACAAGCCGCCACCACGAGGACCGCGGCGGACACTTTCATCATCGTTCCCATTACCATCCCTCCGATCACGAGAGTGCCGGTCCCAATACCGCTGCCGACGGGCGCACCGAGCGCCGCGACCGCGGGCATCCAGGTGGCCCGGTCGCCGCCGTGCCGCTTGTCGAGCGCCTCGCGCAGCTGTGCCAGCCCGCGCCGAAGGCGCGTCTTCACCGTCGCCACGGGGATCCCTTGACGTTTGGCGACGTCACGTGGAGCGAGGCCCTCGAAGTAGCGCAACAGGATCGTCTCGCGGCAGGACTGGCTGAGCGAGTCGAGAGCCCCGACCAGCTCCTTGCGCAACTCATAGCGCGTCTCGAGATCATCCACCGCGGGTCGTTCGCTCGCCCAACGCTCTTCTCGCTTCGTGCGCCGCGCTTCACCGCGCCAGCGATTGGCCGCCAGGTTGCGCGCGACCCGAGCCAGCCAGCCGCGCAGCTGGCCGCCGTGGTGCGGCGGGCGCTCCAGCGCCCGCTGCCACACATCCTGGACCAGGTCGTCAGCATCCTTCCCGACGAGAGCGATCGCAAGCCGCCTCAGGAAGGTCTGATGGGAGAGCAGCTCCTGCGCGAAATAGGGAGCTTGGTTCTGCATCGGACACGGTTCTGCGAGGAGAACACCACGATGATTCGAAAGGATTCAAGATAACAAGAACGCCGACCCGCATGTCCTGTGACATACGTCCTGCGCGGCGCGACCCACGTGCAGGGCTCCTGACCTGCGGCGATCATTTCTGCGACACCGGCGCCTCGAATCGCAGCCGCATCTCCGTCCCGGGGAAGACCGTCTCCTCCTCGTTGACGACCTCGCACAGA
>Ga0187892_10010037_pt1 | contig 12182 bp, 11 predicted proteins | sample MA1701073metaG_FD_139345 | JGI IMG/M metagenome (GOLD analysis project Ga0187892, IMG submission 139345) | Bio-ooze microbial communities from a basaltic lava cave in the Kipuka Kanohina Cave System on the Island of Hawaii, USA - MA170107-3 metaG ...
ACACATCCGCGAGGCGATTCCATTTCCGAGGACGATCAAGAGAGTGTATCCCTAGCCCCCACCCAGCCTCCCCCAAAATCCGACGAACTTCATTCGGATTTTGGGGGAGGTGCCAGAGCGCAGCGCATGGCGGAGGGGCGGGGGTATAATCAGAGCGGTGCGTGATGGAGCCAGTCTAAATCCCCTTGCGGAGGGTACGACCGTGACCAAACTGTTTTTCGCGACAGACATTCATGGTTCGGATATTTGCTGGAACAAGTTTTTGAACGCCGGGAAATTTTATGAAGTGGATGTGCTCATCCTCGGGGGCGACATGACCGGCAAGGCGGTCGTGCCGTTCATTCATCAAGGCGGGGAGAATTACAAGGTAACCTTGCTTGAGCAAGAGTTTCCAATCACAAATGCAGATGAGTTAACCGAAATGAAAAAGCGCGTGCGGAGCCGCGGCTATTATCCGTACCTGACGAATCCTGACGAGATGACCGAACTTGAAAAGAATCCGAATCGCGTATCGGAAATCTTCAACGCCGAAGTGTTGAAAGTTGTCCAGCAATGGATGGAGATCGCAGAAAAAAAACTGGACGGCACGGACATGCAGGTCTACTGCTCGCCGGGCAACGACGATATGGACGAGGTGGATGAAATTGTGCGTACCTCCAAACGCGTGTTGCTGGTGGAGGGGCAGGCTGTTCACTTGGATGACCATCACGAGATGATCTCCTCCGGGTGGAGCAATCGGACACCGTGGGATACGCACCGCGAAGAGGACGAGGAGCAGCTCAAGGTCCGGTACGAGGCGATGATCTCCAAGTTGAAAAATCCAAAGAACGCCGTCTTCAACGTCCACGTGCCGCCGCATCATTCCGGATTGGATGAAGCCGCCGAGCTGGATAAAGACCTGCGTCCCATTCTCGCTGGTCAGGCGCTCAAGCCGGTTGGTTCGACGGCACTGCGCGAGGTGATCGAAGAGCACAAACCGCTGTTAGGGTTGCATGGACATATCCACGAAGGGCGCGGAGCAACCCGCATCGGGAAAACATTGTGCATCAACCCGGGCTCGATGTACGAACAGGGTACGTTGTTAGGCGCGGTGGTACAACTTGGCAAGGATAAGATCGAGAATTACGTGTTAACAACAGGATAACTCTCTCGGCAGTTTCGGGTTGTAGTTTATAACGTGTCACTCTGAGGGAGTGGCGCAAAGCGCTACGACCGAAGAGTCTCAATTCTTAATTGGAGATGCTTCGCTTCGCTCAGCATGACACATCCTGAGCATATTATTTCAATAAGAGGAGATGATGCTATGAGCAATTTGTTTGTCCGTAAAGCGACCGGCATGGTTCGTTCATGGTCGGTCGTGGACGCGTTCATCTACGCGTTCTTCTCGATCAACCTCGTGACCCTCGGTCTCTACAGTTTCAGTCAGATGTATTACTTCGAGGGCGGGATGATCAACGCGCTGATCGTCAGCGCGGTGTTCATCTTCTTCGAGGTGATCGTGTATGCCGGCCTCATCGCTGTGATGCCCCGCTCCGGCGGCGATTACGTCTGGCAGAGCCGCATCCTCGGTGGAGCGGTCGGTTTCATCCTCGCGGTCACCGGCTGGTGGTTCATCTTGTGGTTGTGGGTGCCGCTGTACGGTGACATGTTCCGTCACATTGTGATGGTCCCAATTTTGGGTGTGCTCGGCGCGAAGGATCTGGCATTGTGGTTCGCCGGCACGCAGAACGGCGCATTCACCGCCTCGCTTATCACACTCGCGATCGTGAGTATCTTTATCGCCTCGGGATGAAAACCTACGCACGCATCCAGAAGTTTTCATTCTACGGCGGCGTCATTGGGCTGGCTCTTGTGATCATCTTGTTCCTCACCGGCTCCAGTGCCGCGTTCCAAGCGGGCTTTGACGCCAATGCCTCAGCCATGTTCGGCGCGCCGTCCGGTGTGTACGAGACAACCGCCGCGTTGGGTACCGAGGCTGGGGCGATCACCCCGTTGGCAGGAGGCGGACTAACCCTCGCGGTTTTCCTCGTCCTTCCGTATATGGTCTTCTTCAATCTGTGGCCCAACTGGGGCGCGACCTTGTACGGCGAAGTGCGCGGCGCAACGGATTTCAAGCGAAACGTCTCGGGCATGGGTTGGGCGCTCGGTGCAACGACGCTTCTCGGCATCCTGTTGCTGTATTCCATTGGCAGAACGGTCGGCTGGGATTTCTACGTGCAAGCCGGCGCGGCATGGTGGAATTACGCGTGGGGATATACTGAAACCGCGCCCGCGTTGCCGGTATGGCCCTATCCCGCGTTGCTCGCCGCCTTCTTGACGTCGAACAAGCTCGTTCAATTCCTCGTGGTCGGTTTGATGAGCCTATGGTGGTTTGGCTGGTGCGGGACGGTGTTCCTCTCTTCGACCCGCGTCATCTTCGCCGCTGCCTTCGACCGCCTGCTCCCCGAGAAAGTCGCCGAAGTCAACGAACGGACTGGAACCCCGGTCTACGCGTTGCTAATGATGGTACTGCCCTCGATTCTCGTCGCGTACCTTTTCTCGTACAACATCGCAAACTTCGCATCGTTAACCTTGTGCTCGACACTGGTGATCGCAGTGACGTATCTGGGAACGACCATCTCCGCTATTGTGTTGCCGTACACCAAGCCCGCGCTGTATAACGCCTCGCCCATCGCGAAGTACAGAGTGTTGGGCTTGCCGCTCATCACAGTTGCCGGCCTGATCTTTGGCGGATTCCTCACGTTCCTGCTGTATCAGTGGATTCTCGACCCGAACGCCCTCTACGGGATCGGATACACCAATACGAGTTCGGTGATTTACATGCTCTCGATGTATGCCCTCGCGGCGGTGATCTACTTCGGATTCAAATCCGCGCGCAGACGCCAGGGAATTGACCTCGATAAAGTCCACGCTGAGATTCCGGCGGAGTAAGACTCGATCAATTTGAATCAAAACAGCGGATGCAATTGCATCCGCTGTTTTCTTTTGAGACGAATCTTAGCCCTGCCAGACAGATCCCGGTCGTGCCATTTCTGCGACGATGTCGAACGAAGAAATGACTCCCAACGGAAAACCCTCGGGGTCGTTGGTGTCCGTCACAATCACCCGGTGACGGTGATTCTGGATCATCAGGTTTGCGGCTTCCTGCAGGCTCGCGTTGATATCGGTGGTTACGAGATCCCGGCTCATCGCATCGCTGACGGTGGCACTTTCTTTCACGACCGCGCCGGCGAAGCGCATTAGGTCATAGCCTGTCACGACGCCAAGCGCTTTGCCGCGCGAATTCACGACGACCACAGAACGCCATCCAGCCTGCGTCATCGTCCGCGCCGCGGAAACAACCGGGGTTTTGTCGCGGCACACTAAAAACGTGTCCGACATCACATCACCCACCCTTTCACGTTTTACGATTTCTTGCGAGGCGATATCTCGAACAAAATCAGAAATCGAAATTACACCGACCGCCGCGCCTTTTTCAACCACCAACATCCGATGGATTTGCTTATCGAGAAACCGTTTAGCAGCTTCTTCCACTGTTGCGTCCGACTCGATGGATTCGATGGGCGCCGTCATCAAGTCGCGGGCAGTCATCTTCCGCATGGTTTCAAGGCTTTCCGTGTCCACCGAGAGCCACTCCCCGGCAAGTAAGTCGAAATCAGAGATAATGCCAAGCGGTTTGCCAGATGCCTCCGGGACGATCAGCGCGTGGACGTGGTGCTGGTTCAGCATAGACGCCACCTCCCCGAGCGAAGCGGCTGGCGCGCAAGTAATCAATCCCTGATGCATTAAGTCTTTGACGGTTTTGGTCATACGAGTCTCCTGCTGCTAATGGACTTCGTCCACATCCTTGTACCACTTTACGCGGTCGCCCACGCGGTCACGCAGACGCCAGGACATCGGTTTGGGCTCGCTCTCCAAGCGTGCGAGAATTTCATCCACTTGTGAAGAGAGTTTTGTCTTTTGATCAGCGGTCAATTGTGGGTAGCCCTGTGCCAATTGTTTCACTTTGCCGAGATTCATCGTGGTGGTTCGCCACAACCCCCAGTCATTCGCGCACAGCATCGCCGTTCGTTTCAAATTGATGGTTTCGTTGTCTACATCCCCCAGAGGATGTTCGAGCACGAGCATGATGGTGTCTATAACGTCCTTTTCGTTGATCTGCACGATCTGCATTTTTTCGAGAAGCAGTTCGGTGAGCGGAATGGTAGGGGAGTCGACTTCGAGACGGTCCTTCCAATAGATCGTGTGGCAGAAATCCAGTTTTTCGTAGAAGATATCAATGTGAAGCCCGGTGCCCGGTTTGTCGAAGATGGCGCGTTCGCCTTCCGTGGCGATGTAGACCTCTCGGTTCTCCACATATCCCATTGATGTCAGGAGGGATTGGATCTGTTTTGACTGTGAGTTGTATGCCGCGAAATCTATGTCTGTGTAGGCCCTGCCCATCGCGGCTTGCAGGTAGCCGAATTGCGGACAATGCATCTGGAAAGCGAGCGAGCCGATGACCCGCATCATGATCCCGGAGTCGCCGCTGGCTTTGAGAATCGCCTTCAATTCGTTCTCGAACTTTTCCCGCTCCGAACGATCCTGCTCCTGCATCCCGACGGAACTTCCGGTCATACCATGCTCCTCGATGAAATGTGAAAGGTACGGCGGGTATTATATCCAAAACCGGCAAGCGGGCGCAACGGGCATCAGGGCTGGGTGTTTTCATCCTCGGTGTCCGTAACCAATCTCTGTTAAAAGGTCTATTCATGTCGCTATTCTCGAAGAAGCCCAGCAAGAAGGTCACCCGCCTGTTCTTTGCCACAGACCTGCACGGATCGGAACGGACATTCCGAAAGTTTATTAACGCCGGCAAATTCTACGAGGTCAACGTTATTGTGATGGGGGGCGACATTCAGGGTAAGTTGATGGTTCCGATTATCAAGGAAACCAATGGTCATCATCGTGCAACACTGCAAGGACGGGTCGAGCATCTTTCCACAGAAGAAGAGTTGAAATCGCTGACGGGCAGGCTTGATACGCTCGGGTTTTACTACAAGGTCATGGGGGAGGACGAATTCCAGGCATTGCAGTCCGACACGAATGCCGTCAACGCGCTATTCAACGAACTCGCCAAACAAAAGCTGACCAATTGGGTGAATCTGGCAGAGGAGCGGTTGAACGGCACAGGCATCAAATGTTTTGTCACCGGCGGCAACGACGATGAGTGGGAAGTGTTGGGTGTCATGAAGCGCGAGGACACAAAATCATTTTTTGCTGTGGAAAACGAAATTGTGCTTGTGGACGAGGATCATTCGATGATCTCGGTGGGCATCAGCACGCCGACGCCATGGAATACGCCGCGCGAAACAACGGAACAAGAACTGGGGAAAATGATCGAAGACATGGCGGTTAAGGTGCCGGACATGAAGAAAGCCATTTTCAATTTTCATGACCCGCCGGTAGATTCGTCTCTTGATACCTGCCCGAAACTGGACTGGACCAAAGACCCGCCGGAACAGATCGTCGAGGGCGGGCAGGTTGTCCTGTTTGGGGCGGGCTCCAAGTCGGTACGAGAAGCGATTGAAAAATATCAGCCGATGCTTGGTCTGCACGGGCACATCCACGAATCGCAATCGGTGGCGAAACTTGGGCGCACCACGTGCATCAACCCCGGAAGTGAATACGCCGAGGGAATCCTGCGCGGGTGCATCGTCACATTTTCGGATGGCGAAGTTCAGGGTTATCAGATGACGAGCGGGTAAGGTAAATTCCGAAAGGAGGCAGATGATCGCACAGAAAACAATTGAACAGGCATCGTTGAAATCACATTTCTAAAAGGAGAGAAACATGGCTACTGCAACAGCAAAACCAGAGGTCTTCACCCGAAAAGCCTCGGGGTTGGTCCGGGTGATGTCTCCGTTTTCAGCCTTCGTTTATAACATTTTGACGATGGGCTTGATCTTTCCGTGGACGTACCTGTGGGCGCCGGGCGCGCTTCCGGGCGGAAAACTCGTTTGGGGAATATTGCTGGCGATGATCATCGAGATTCCCATCGCCCTTGTCTACGTGTGGTTATCCACCGCACTGCCTCGCTCGGGTGGTGACTACGTCTTCCAGTCCCGCGTGTTCGGCGGCGGCGTGGCGTTCACGGTCGTGATGTCTGGCTACGTGATCTGGATTCTGCAATGGGTTGCGTTATCCGGCTGGCTGCTGGCCTACCTCGGATTTGCGCCTCTCTTTCTTGGGTTGGGCGCGACCACCGGCAATTCGGCGCTTTCGGACCTTGGCATCTGGTTCACCGGCTCCACCGGCATCATCGTTACCAGCATTTTGAATGCGTTGGTCGCGATGATGATCCTCGTCAGCGGCTTCAGGAACTACGTCCGTTTCCAGACCGTGATGATTAGCGGCACGATCCTTGCGTTCTTTACGATGCTGGTGGTGTTGTTTACGGGATCTCCGGCGTCCTCCGTCGTCAAATTAGATGCGTTTGCCAGCGCCATTAGCGGAGTCTCGAATTTCGTACAAACTGCCCGTGATGCCACCGTCGCGGCGGGGGTGGATTTGAACCCGCCGTTCAGCCTGCTTGCCACAGTGCTTGTGGCGCCGATCGCGTGGACGTCATTGCAGTGGGCGACCTACTCTGCTCAGCAGAATGGTGAGATCAAGAATGCGCGGTCCTTCAAAGACCAGATGTTCATCATCGTCGGCTCATTGGTCTTTACCGGCGTCTTGCTGGCTGTGCTTGCCGCGGCGCTCGAAAAAGCGGTGGGTAGTGAATTCCTCTACATCGCTGGCGCCGGCTATTGGTCGGGTGTAGGCGAGGCGACGATTGCAGGGTTCTGGCTCTGGCCCAACATGATCGCAGTGGCGCTTGCCGCCAATCCGCTGATCGTGGTCATCATTGGTCTGGGGTACATCCTCAACTCGCACCAGATCGTCCATAACTGCTACATCGGCATGACGCGCGTGATGGTTGCCATGTCGCTCGATCGGCTTCTTCCTGATTGGGTTAGCAAGGTGGATGAAAAACGTCACACACCGGTGAACGCGCATTTGGCATATTTCCTAGCCAGCATACCGGTGATCCTGCTCTACAACCTGCATCCAGACTGGGTCAGCCTTACGCTGGGCGTCACCTTTGCCTGCGGTTATGTGTTTGTGATTACTTGTCTGGCGGGCGCATTGTTGCCATACCGCGCCAAAGATGTGTACGAGTCGTCGCCAGGCGCCGCATACAAAGTCGGCAATACTCCCCTGGTCACTGTTCTGGGCGTCCTCGGTTTCATCCTCGGCGGCGTGATGTTGCTGATGTTCATGTTCGACGCTCGCCTTGGGCTGACAAGCTCACTTGCATACAGTGTGGTATTCGGCGTCTTGCTGGTTTCAGGCGTTTGGTACTTCCTTGCCAAGAATGCACAGAGATCCAAAGGCATCAACGTGGACTACGCCTTCAAGGAAATCCCGCCGGAATAAACTTCTGTTTGCGGTTAGAATACGGTGGTCAGTGATGCCCATGATCATTGACCACCATTTTCCATGCCAATTCCATCGGATCTTCTATACGAGCTGAATCGATTGATCGCCGCCGCGCGCGAGAAATCGATTTTGATGCGTGTGGTGGGGGGCGTAGCAATTAAGTTTCATCTCAAGGCTGAGCATCCTGTATTTGTCCGCGAATACGGTGACTTGGACTTCGTCATTGAAAGCCGCCAGCGCCGCGAGTTTGAATCACTCATGCCTGCTGTGGGATATTCACCTCATAAGCAATTCAACTTGTTGAACGGTATGCAGCGGCAGATCTATTACCATGACGAGACCGAGATGAAACTGGACATCTTCGTCGGTGCATTCGCGATGTGTCATAAAATCCCGCTCGAGAACCGCTTGCACATCCACCCGGTGACGATACCGCCTGCGGAGTTGTTGCTGACCAAAGCCCAGATTATTGAATTCAACCGCAAGGACGCGTTGGATATTGCTTCTTTGATGTTGAACGTGGAAACCGGAGTTGATGACGATGGGAGAATCAATTTGGATCGAATCGAGGCGTTGTGTGGAAGCGATTGGGGGCTATATAAGACGACGTCCATAAATTTGAAGCGGGTCGAAGAGATCGTAAGTGAGGATACGCTTCCACTGGCTGAATCAGAGCGAAATGAGATAAAGAAACGGATCGGTGAGATCCTTCAAGTGTTCGAGACCATGCCCAAGTCACTCGCCTGGCAGATGCGCGACAAGGTCGGCACGCGTGTCCGTTGGTATGAGGAGGTCGAAGAGGTGGCGCGTTAAAGTGGTCTTTACAAATGATTAACCTTGTTTGCCCTGTTCCGTATATAATTGGAATTGATGGAGAGTATGTCGCTCTCCACAAGTTAATGACCCCCAAAGGAGAGAGAATGAAGACTAGAAAGAGTTTGTTCAACCTAATCTCGCTGTTGCTCCTCGCGAGCATGGTGCTCGCAGCTTGCGCGCCCGCCGCAACGGAAGCACCGCCAGCCGCGACAGATGCGCCGGTATCTGACCCAATGGCAGACCTGGTTGCCGCCGCGCAAGCCGAAGGCATGTTGACCACGATTGCGCTTCCGCATGACTGGTGCAACTACGGCGAGGTGATCGAGACCTTCAAGGCGAAGTACGGTCTCGAAGTCAATGAGTTGAATCCGGATGCCGGCTCGGCGGATGAAATCGAAGCCATCAAAGCCAACAAGGATAATACCGGACCGCAGGCTCCCGATGTTATTGACGTCGGTTTCGCTTTCGGTGAATCCTCCAAGGCTGAAGGATTGATCCAGCCGTACAAGGTTTCTACCTGGGATAGCATCCCGGCTGATGCAAAAGATCCCGATGGTTATTGGTATGGTGATTACTACGGCGTGCTGGCATTCCTTGTCAATACCGATGTTCAGCCCGACGTGCCGCAGGATTGGGCTGACCTCCTTGACCCGAAATACAACGGTCAGGTCGCGCTCTCAGGTGATCCTCGCGCTTCCAATCAGGCGATTCAATCCGTTTACGCCGCGGCGCTTGCCAACGGCGGCTCGCTGGATAATGCCCAACCCGGCCTGGATTTCTTTGCGCAATTGAACGCGGCCGGCAATCTGATCCCGTTGATTGCAAATAATGGTCTCGTTGCCACCGGCGAAATTCCCGTGCGCATCACATGGGACTACAACGCGCTTTCCGCCATCGATTCCTTCGAGGGCAACCCGAACGCTACAGTAGTCGTTCCCGCTTCGGGCCGCTTCGCAGGCGTTTATGTTCAGGCGATCAGCGCGTACGCTCCGCACCCCAACGCCGCGAAACTCTGGATGGAGTTCCTGTACTCTGATGAGGGTCAGACCCTCTGGATGAAGGGTTACTGCCACCCGATTCGTGAAGCGGACATGCGCGCCCGCGGCGTCATCCCCGCCGACTTGCTGGCGAAATTGCCGGATGTCTCCGGCGCGGTATTCCCGTCGCTCGACCAACTCAATGCCGCACGCGATCTCATTACCACCAGCTGGGACTCCGCTGTCGGCGCTGACGTTCAAGCCGCCCCGTAGCAACTGATTCGATGCAACATGGTGAGACCCTGCCGAACGGCGGGGTCTCACTTCAAGCACGGCTTTTGAGGAGCCCATGGCACAGACTGCTATGAAACTCAAGGGGAATGGAAGTTCGGCTACAAATTGGCGAACCTGGCTGGGTGTCGCGCCGTTCTTTCTTTTTGCGATTCTTTTCTTGTTCCTGCCTTCCGTGCGGCTTTTTACTGCGAGTTTCACAGATTCAAATGGCTCGTTCACCCTGAACAATATCGTTCAGTTATTTTCGGAGCCATTTATCGTCAATGCCTATAAATTGAGCATTCAGGTCAGCGCGGTGACGGCGTTCGGCGGAGGTATTCTGGGATTCCTGCTGGCTTACGCAGTGACGGTGGGTGGATTGCCGAAATCCCTGCGCTCGGTTTTGATCACCTTCTCCGGCGTTGCCTCGAATTTTGCGGGAGTACCGTTGGCGTTTGCTTTTGTTGCCACATTAGGGCGGCAGGGATTTGTCACGCACATCCTCAGAGATTATCTGAACATCAACCTTTATGATGCCGGTTTCAATTTATACAGCTTTGCCGGCTTGAGTCTCGTGTACATGTATTTTCAGTTTCCGCTCATGGTTCTGATCATGGCGCCTGCCCTGGATGGTCTTAAGCGCGAATGGCGCGAAGCTGCGGAAAACCTCGGAGCCAGCAGCACCCAATACTGGTTACGCGTTGCCATGCCGGTGTTACTGCCTTCCATACTTGGCGCTATGATTCTGTTATTTGGCAATGCGTTCGGCGCATATGCCACAGCCTACGCCTTGACCGGCGGGAGGATCGGCATCGTGACCATTCAGATCGGCGCGCAGATACGAGGCGACGTCTTGTACAACCCCGGCTTGGGGTACGCTATGGCAATCGGTATGGTTGTCATCATGGCGATCTCATTAGCGGGATATTCATGGCTTCAAGCGAAGACCGAAAGGTGGCTGAGATGAGTTTCTGGGCCCGCTTACGAAAATTCCCGTTTTGGAGTTGGTTGTGGCTATTCATCGGCGCCTTGTATTTTGTCCTGCCGCTTTTTGCCACGTTTGAATTTTCCTTAAGTTGGGACCCTGAAGACCCCTTGAAAGCATACCAGCGCGCATTCGAAGATGACAAATTCTGGGAAACCTTTATTTTTTCAAATGTACTCGCGGTAGCCACCATCATTGCTAGTGTCATTCTGGTGGTGCCAACTGCATACTGGATTCGACTTCGCCTGCCCGAGGCGCGCCGCGTCGTGGAATTCATTACACTGATGCCTTTTGTGGTGCCGGCGATCATCCTCGTCTTCGGCCTGATTCGCATCTATAGCACACCGTTCTACGTGCCCTTTACCGATATTCGATTCATGCAACCGTTGACGAATTTCAAGATAGGTACCAATATCCTGATCGTGGCGGGCTATATGGTGCTTGCCATGCCGTATATGTATCGCTCCGTAGATACCGGCATGCGCACGGTGGATATTCGCACGTTGACAGAGGCGGCTCAAAGCCTCGGGGCAAACTGGTACGTGATCATTACGCGGATCATCCTCCCGAACATTCGCTCGGCGCTGTTGAGCGGCGCCCTGCTGACATTTGCCATCGTTGTTGGTGAGGTTACTCTTGCCTCCTTCCTTGGGGTGGATGCGTTCGGACCCTATCTGTTCCTGCTTGGTCAACACCGCGCTTACGAACCTGCCGCACTGTCTTTTGTAAGTTTTCTGCTCACCTGGCTGGCGATGGGGCTCATCCAAATGTTCACCGGCGGTCAGGGACAAGCGGCTGGCGCGCACTAACGAATTGCGAATCGGAGAATTCGAATGGCGTATTTATCACTTAGCAATGTAACGAAGCAATTTGGCGACGTTGTGGTAGTGGACCAGTTCAACCTTGATATGGAAAAAGGTGAATTCGTATCGTTTCTTGGTCCTTCCGGTTGCGGCAAGACAACCACCTTGCGCATGGTTGCCGGGTTCGAGGTTCCCTCCTCCGGCAACATCACTCTCGATGGCAAAGACATTACCGACAAATCCCCGAACCAGCGCAATGTGGGCATGATCTTTCAGTCGTATGCCCTCTTCCCAAACATGACGGTGGCGCAAAACATTGGCTTTGGGTTGCGCATCCGCGGCGACTCGTCCGACAAGGTGCGCGAGCGTGTGAATGAAATGCTTGGCTTGGTTCATCTCGAAGCCCACGCGACCAAATATCCCTACCAGCTCTCCGGCGGGCAGCAACAACGCGTCTCGCTAGCGCGGGCGCTTGCCATCCGCCCGGATGTGTTGTTGCTGGATGAACCCCTTTCGGCTTTGGACGCGAAGATCCGTGTGTCGCTGAGGGCTGAAATTCGCGCCATTCAAAAACGGCTCGGCATCACGGCGATTTTCGTGACACACGATCAGGAGGAAGCGTTATCCATCTCTGACAGAATCGTCGTGATGAACGTCGGTGAGATCGAGCAGGTGGGGACGCCGTTCGAGATCTACAACTTCCCCAAGACGCAGTTTGTGGCGAACTTTGTCGGCGCGTTGAATACCGCCGAAGCCGAGATTGCCGACCCCTCGAGCGGAGCGTTGAGTTTGGATGGCATCCAGTTGGTAACCGCGGCGAAGACTGATGGCTACCGCCGGGGAGATAAGGTGCGTATCGCCATC
>Ga0187892_10010039_pt1 | contig 12181 bp, 9 predicted proteins | sample MA1701073metaG_FD_139345 | JGI IMG/M metagenome (GOLD analysis project Ga0187892, IMG submission 139345) | Bio-ooze microbial communities from a basaltic lava cave in the Kipuka Kanohina Cave System on the Island of Hawaii, USA - MA170107-3 metaG ...
CAATGGTTCGAAAAAGGCGCTGAATCAGGAGATCGCTCAGCCTCGCAAACCGGCTCGTTAGGTTTTCTAAATCATCGAACTCATCCGGCGACACTTTTTTTCCCAAGTCAATATCGTGAGCTCGTGAAAAAGAGCGCTCGAGCCAACTCAGGGCCTTACCCATTTGCTGCAAATTTTTCTTCAATATTTGAAGCTTTGAATCCTTCGTCACAGCTCAATACCCTGCTCAAAGGCCGATACCGTAAAGGGATCCTCTTCCTTACCAATATCTTTGCTAATTAAAATATCGATTTTTTGCTCTCCGAGACGGGAACAGATGGCTCGTCGAATTTTTCCTTTTAACTCAAAATCAATTTTCCGGGAGAGAATCAGCAAATCTATGTCGCCCCCCCTTTTTTTGTCATCCACCCGAGATCCGAACAAAAAAATTCGCGCCTCCTGGTCTACTTCGTATACCGCTCTTTTTATCGCAGTGATTTCTATCGGCGAGAGTCTCATAACAAAGACACAACGCTACTATCCTTCTGTGCCCTTGTAAAATAAGCTTATGCCTTTCGATTCTTAAGCAGCAACATTCCCCTGCTCATTCTCTTCCTCGCCGCCGGCTCTTGGATTTTCAGCCGTTTTGCGATCTCATCGAATGGCAGCCCGTCTTGAAAACGGAGCTTAAGTACCTCGCGCTGAGACTCCGGAAGGCTTTCAATCGCGGTGGCCAACACATTTTCTGATTCCACGGATGGAGTGTCATTTTGAACCATCGCCTCCAAGAGTCCGTGCTCCATGGGGACTGTTTTGTGCTTACGGAGATAATCAATCATGACATGCCGAGTGATCAGAAAGAGCCATGGTAAAAAAGGATACTTAGGGTGGTAAAGGTACCTATTTCGATGAAGCTTTAGAAATACTTGCTGGACCAAATCATTTAGCTCATCCAAACTCCCGAGATGGTTTTTCAGATAAGCGCACACTTTTCCAGAATGGAGATGGTACAATTCCTCGAAGGCAAAAGAATCTCCTCCCTGATAGAGAACCATTTTCCTTTCATCGGAGTTTCTCACAATGTTCTCTCCGGCCGTTAGGGAAACACCATGAACTCTCCCTTAAGGTGACGATCGGTAACAAGCCCCAGGATTCCAACTTTTCGAAGCGACTGCAGCGCGTTCCTCTGTGACCGTCTGCTCCTGACATACTCGACGCCTACCATGACTTTTTTTCGTCTTTTAAACCCTTCCAGGCAACGCAGCACCTCTTTTTGAGACCGATAGGGATTGTCTTCCCATTTGTTTCCAAAATAAAAAGTGGACTCAAGGCCCACGCCGTCAATAGCCGACCAGAAACGTGAAAGGAGCTCCTCGTAGCGGGTGTCATCAAGAGAGGAAAAGTTTTCCCGCTCAGGAAGGCAGGTCGCGTTCTGAACAAAAACGTAAAACGAAGGAAAGCCTTTACGCGCAGTTGAAGCAAGTGCGATCACCCACTCCACCATTTCTTTCGCGGCTGTTTTTCTGCTTTTAAAACGCTCGAATACATCGATGGTATCAAGGTACACACCATCAAATCCCTGGGTGAGAATCCGATCAAGATACTGCAGGATGATCTGCTGCCAACGCATGTCCCAGTAATTCACCGTATGATTATCCGGAAATGCTTCGACTTGCCTCCCTTTCAAGTCTTTCGGTAAGCCCGCATAATAAAATCGCACTTCTTCCGCCTCCGCGACGCTTAAGTAAGAAAGCACCCTGTTCCTTCCGGAGTTTTTCAGTCTTTCAATTTCTTCCCGCGTCCACGCGTTGTCTTGCGTCCCATCCTTCGAGTAATCAATGACGTAAAGCGTCCCCTCAACCCCGTTCTGCTTCGTCAGAAAGTTTTCATACCCTTGTAACTGATAGTGCCAGCGCGAGAATGGGACCATCGTGCGCTCTCCTGCCCGTGCAAGAACGCAGGGCAATAAGATACCCAATAAGCACAATTTCACTTCAGGCTGACCCACTCAAATTCGAGCGGCTTATGCGCGGGTTTGGCAAGCGGCTGTTTCATGAAGACGAAGAAATTCATCTCCTCAAGGATGCGGTTTAAGCTAGTCACGCTTCCCACCAATGCGATGAGAGCCGCCAAAGCATATCCCACCCCATGGTAGCGGTAGTCACTAACCGCGGAAAGGTAAGAAAAAAGCCCGTTCATGAGGAGAAACAATCCATAATTTTTTGCGACGACTTTCGGAACATCCAAATAAAGAATCAAAATATTGGTAAACAGCAGAAACACATGAAGAGCCGCCGCAATGAGACCGTAACGAAATACGGTAGCGTGGATGGGACTGAAGCCGAGATATTGCATGATCTGGGGAGCAAAGACGAGAGATGGGATCGTGACGAAAGACTGAAACACAATCAATCCCCAAATATCCTGTCGAACCACATCAATGATTTCCACCCTTCCCCTTTCAATGAGACTTAAAGGAGCTTTGTTGTCGATTAAGGAAAAGTAACGCCGGTATGCCGAATAGAATTTCGTCTCGATAGTAACCAGGAAGTACGCCATCGCCGGGACAATTGAAAGATACGCCACGAACACACCGGAGTCATATGCGGAGGATTTATAGAACATCGGCGCTACCCGTTCCCCTGTCGGCCCCAGCCAGAATATAATTTTATCTATCCAAATCGCCGAGCTGTAAAAAAGCCCCACCAAAATCAGCAGCCTGTGTTGGGAACAAAACCACGTGTAGTCTCGGGGGCTCAAATATCCGGTGCCGAATTCCTTAAAAATGCGATAGCCGAGCGAAAAGACCGTCACCATCTGCCCCAACGCAAAGGACGCCAACTGCTCACGAAGGGAAAACTTCGCCTGCATTCCCCACACAAGAGAGATCCCAATCGAGCAAGCCATCCCCAAGCAAAAAGACATGGCAATCTGAAAATAGTCCTTACAGGCGCTTAGAAAGATCATGGAGCACCAGATGAGCCCCACCGTAGAAAGTAAAACGGTGGCTAGCACCGTGATCTGCCAGCCGATCCCACTCATCGAATAAAAAATCGAACCGGCAATCGTCGTTGTCGTAAGCACGATCAAAGAAATCAGGCAGTAAAGGGTGGGCAGTACCTTTTCCTGTCTCAGATAAATCGAATCCGCCATGTAACGAGTGGTGAGTATCTCGATGACACTAAAGAGGATCAGCGAACCAGCATAGGTGTAATTGATAATGATCCGAAAGAGCTGGCGCTCCATGGGCTCCAAGCGATCGGAGGTCAGCGAAGTGATGCACGCAATGCTCAGAATCGTGCAAAGCCAGGGACCCGACGAAAAAAATACCGAGGCGGATATTCCCCCCAGTTTTGAAAACAGGTTGTCAGACCGCAGTAGACGATTGATGTGGTAACCTATCCCTGCCATAGGATTCCTCTCGTATCAGACCTCTGTCTATCCCTGCCATATACTTTCGATATAGAAGATCGTAGCGTGAAATGAGCTCGCGCTCTTCGTAAAACCGAGATACTCTCTCCATCCCCGCCAAAGACATTTTCTCCCAGACATCAGGTGAGTGGATCAATCTCTTTACGAGCCGCGCCACAGCCTCCGAGTCACCAATCGGCGCGATCCAGCCGCTTGGACCGATAGCCCGATCGGAATCCTCGCGTCCTCGCAGAAGCTCTTCGCACGCCCCGACCCCCGTCGCGATGACCGGGACACCCGCGGAATTCGCCTCCAACACCGCCAGTGGCTGTGCCTCAGAAATACTTGTTAACAGCAGGCAATCAACCTCGGCATACACGTTGGTGACATCAAGCGCTCCCGCAAATCGGATATATTCCCCTAGCCCAAGGCTCGAGATTAATTCCTCGCACTGCTCATGGTAATCGCGGTCCTCATCGGTGGATCCGACAATCACACACTGAACCTTCGGGTAATCGGCGACGATCGAACAGACGGCCTTAATCAGCATCTTGATGTCCTTGATGGGAACCACTCGACCCACAAAACCCAAACGGAATACTTCTTTTGATTTTGCCCCTTTCCAGGAAGGCCGCTTTCGCCTGAGCCCCTGAAAGCTCATGCTGATGCCGTTGGGAATAATGCGGGTCTTTTCCACGGGCGCACCGTCTTCGATTTGATGCCGCCGGTTACCTTCGAACAGCGTGATGATTTCAGAAGCTTGCCGATAAGCCAATCGACTCATATTTCGAAACATCTCTATCCACCATGTCTGAAGCGCATCCAATGATTCATCGCCAGCAAGGGGGTGGGCTGATATAAGCCAATCCGCCTCGGAGATCTCAATCGCCCGCTCATGGGCATAGATTCCATGCTCGGTGATAAAAAGAGGGGAATCGTTCTGAATCGACGCCTGAACGGCCGCAAGCCCCGCATATCCCGTGCAGAGAGAGTGGTAAACCTGCGCTTTGGGATAACGGTAGTTGAGCACCCGGTAAATTGGAATGTGTGCCGATCGCCACGTGTAGAAAAAATTGATAAATGGGACCTGTCTCCCCAAGGCCAGATATTCGCGCTCTAGCAATCGCCAAACCCCTTTTGATGCCAAAGAACCAAAGACAGGACTTTGCGCAAAATGCGTGGCAAACAAAGCCCGAATCGCTCCCTGAAACGCTCTACCATCCTTCAAATCCCGACGCGAACTACCGTGAAGCTCTTCATGCAGAATCGAAAGCGCCTTCAGCTCTCTGATGGAGAGCTCACTGGAGCGCCCTTCCGTCGGATCCAAATCGTCAAACAAAAACAGTTCCTGAACGCTGACAACATTTGGCGGCAACTTAAATTTCAGAGTCAACAGCTCATCCGAGTCCGGTCCGATATAGACGAGACTGAACGTCGTCCTCGGCAGCATCGAAATGAGCTGATGCACACAATTAGAGACTCCTCCCGACACGTACGGATACGTCCCTTCCAAAATAAGACATACGTCAGCCATGGGATGCCACCTTCTGTCTCGGCTCTTCCAGCCAGGATGACAGTGCTCGAAATGCTTTCTCCTGAACAAAGACGTTGGATACGCCCGTTAGCCAATCCACAAAGGGCTCCACAAGTGCTGACGCACGCGCGGCCGCGAACACGGAGAGCACCGGCTCGGGATCCCGATACTCGTTTCTCTTGAGGGCCGCGAACAGACTTGCGAGAGTTTGTGACGACACAAACTCAATCTTCTGACAGGCTAGACCGCAAAGCGACGCTAACACGCTTTGCTCTCTCTCTGAAACCAGCAAGGGATTGAGAATGTCTAACCAAAAATGCCTTTGGGACAGAAAGAACCCGTTTACCGATGTGGGAACCTTTCCAGGAAGGCTCAATAGGCAGACCATCTGTCTCCAGAAATTCAAGTCCCACGCTGCCGTCCGCACATTGGCAAGCATCATCCCGAAAAACTTTTCGTCGTCAAAGGGTAACCATCCGGGCAAAATCTCGCATTGCGACAGAGTCATACTGATCGAGATGGAAAATGAAACCTTCACATCATCCTGTTCCCTCAGTGCCTGGTTCCACACCATCTTGAACATCGCTTCATTCTTTTGACGAATAAGAATCTGCGCAACCAGGTAACGGACATGGAATAACTCGTGCCCTAAAAGTTTCTTCACCGGAACCGCTTGGGACTCCGTTAGCATCACGTGATTATCCGCTAACAACGTCAGCAATGCCTCGATGGATGGCAGTTCCATTTTATCGCTGACCTCGAACATTTCGAGAATCGGGGTATTCCGTCGGCAGAAAAGACCGGTAATCGCGGTCACGCTTACCATGGTATCTTTCGATGACACTTGGGAAAGCAACCACTTATTAATCACGGGGTCATCGGGCAAGCGGACCAGTGTCTCCACCAAAATACACTGGAGCATGGTGGGCAACTTTTCAGGAGAAACGAGCAAATTCTCCAGCAGAGCTCTAGCCTGAGGAAGTGGTAAATTTCCCGCTTTCAGGATCGCCCTTTTTCTGATCCCGATATCCTTCGACATCAACCCCTGTTTGATGGCTCGGAGCGTCCTCAACGACGGCAGGCTTTCCACCGCCCAGCTGGCTTGAGCCCGAAGGCGGGGGCTAGCATCCTGGGCGGCGACTTCCATCAAAAATCGCGCCGTGCTGGAGCTGGGGAGTGTGCCCAATTTTTTAATCATTTGAAGGCGAAGCGCTTCTGTTTTTTCCTTCCGATACAGACAACGTAACATGAAGGAGGCAACTTCCGGTCGAAACTTCAATGTCGCCTTCAAGATGGAGCGCCTCACGCCGTCTTGCGCGTTATCGTACTGCCTATAGAGACGAAGTGCCTGAAGCCACCCCCCCTGCGCTAACTCACCGAACGCGTGAATGGCAGCCGCGGCAATACTTTGGTTGCCGGAATCAAACAACCGCTCGAGATAGGAAGTCGCTTTCTTGTCCCCGATTCTGCGAAGCGCCCGAATCACCTCCATGACAACCAGATCCGTTGGGTGCACCAACAAAGGCTCAAAATGAGTGATGGCTCCCTTGGCTTTCAAGACTCCCAATGCTCTTACAATATAAATTAATGTCGGTTCTGGGATCCCGTCGGATGACTGATCAACAAATGAAATCAAAACATCGATCTTTTTCCGATACCCCAGTCTTTCAGAAGAGAGAAAGGACTCGAGGATGTCTTTCGCCAAACCGCGATGGCATCTCAAAGGGCTTTCGCGACTAAAAATATACTTGAGCAAGTCTTCAATATCGGAGGGATGAGCACTCATCAGAAAACCGCCAAGATAACGCGATACCACACTCAACACGCGATAATTGGAGGCGTCTATTTGAGATATAAGCGCCTTCCACTCTTTAGCATGGGAGAGTGTCTCCAGCTCAGATTGCGCTTGGATCCGAATACCCCAGTTGGGGGAACTCAATCTTTCCTGAAGTGCATCACGCATTGGCACTCCAATATTCAATGATGGGACCCACTTTGGGGGACACGTTTGGTAATTTCTTGACCGTCATGATTTGTTTTCTCAATGCGCTGTAATCCCGCAGATAATAGTACGCCTCGCCTTTCCACAAATGATAACTCACATTGGATGGCTCGGATTCCACGGCTTTCGAGAACATTTCAAGGGCTCCCCGGTAATTCCCCTGAAACAAACGCACTTTTCCGACATGAATCCAAAGATCCGGTTGTTTCGGATTAATTTGAAGGCTAATTTCTGCGTTCTCGAGTGCTGTTTGCAGGTACAAGGCGGCGACACGATCGGGCACGAGGCCCGATCCAAAAATAAGCATGTACGAATTGATGATCTCGTTACGCAGACTTAAGTTCTTCGGATCCAGTTCAATCTCTCTCGCAAGAACCTTGATTTCCCTATTCCAGTCCTGCTCGATTGAAGAAAGTGCTACCGTGGAGAGATAACGGATATCAAATTGAGTATCCGTTTGCGCCACCTTGAGAAGATTGATCGCGTCCCTCGTGCGACTGAAACGAAGCGATCGGATTACCCGTTTCTTCCCCTCCGTATTGTCGGACTTTAAAATATCGATGAACGGTTGAACGGAGACGCCGCTTAAAATCATGTTGTATTTTTCGCGACTGTACCTTTCCGCCATGAGCTCAACGGTAAACTCCTTGAAGAAATGCTCCTCCTCCTCAATCGACTCGATCAGCTCGAGCAGAGCACCGCTTCCCTGATACTCGAGCCGGGGTAGCCCCAAGAAAAGAATAAAAACCACGAGGGCGCCTGCCATTGGGAAAAAACTCCACACGCAGGCAAGAAAGACGCAGAGATTTTTCTTATGGCCCATCCCAAAGAGGCTAAAAGCAACGAGGATGATCAGCAAGGATGCGCCAATATGGAGCAGAAAAAAGAGACCTATTTCTTCTTGAACAAAGAAAAAGAAAATAGCGGCTAACTCACAAGCCGTTGCCATTAGGATGGCCATTCTATGGGAAACGCTCACCATGGCTTTTCAGAAGATAGAAGCTGCGAAAGATCCTTTTGATTTTCTCCCATGCCTGCTTTGTAGCACTTTAGCTCGAGAGAAGCGGCGGGTTGAAAACGGGCCTTAAGCTCCGTGAATTCTTTTTCAATCGCCTGTTTGTAACGCTCCAGCTCCAACGATTGAGCCAGCATCACCGTATAAAAGCTCCCTTCATCGCGCCCAAGACTGAGATGGTCGGTCTTGTGGCAGTTTCGCTCGAGCGTTTTGGCAAAAAGTTTCAACGCCGAGACGCGAGCTCCCGTCGAAAGATGCCTGAGACCTTGAAGATCGAAACGCACTAAGTACAAGGGTAGCTGGTAGGCCTGGGCAAGATGGAAATCCAGTGACAGTCGTTTCTGAAAATACGCATGGTTCAACAGACCCGTGACGTCATCGCGATAGGCGTGATCCCGAATCTGGTTGAGTCTCGAGGCCCTTCCAAGAGCCATACCGCCCCACTTGGCCAGGGCGTCAAACGTGGCGAATGTCGGTGAAATGTAATTCAAAAAACGTAAACTTCGCGTTACCAAAACGCCCATCATCTCATCGGTGCTCGAGGTCAAGGGAGCGGCTAGCCGGTTTTCCATTTTGGAATATGCCTCAGCCCCTTGCCCCTCTTTTGACAGCGTCCGACCTTCCAACGCATGTCGGATGACTGGAAACTGGCTAAGGTCTTTTTGAGAAATTTCGGAAGGCAGTCCGTCCGCCAATTTGTCTTTATAAGCTTTGCGAACGAGCTTCCCATTTTCAAGCAGATACGCGTAGCAATTATCCTCCCGAATTTCGTCGCATACAAAATCAACGAGGGCCGAGCAAATCTCTCCGGAATCGGTTGTCTCCAAAACCCTCGCGTACTCAAAGGCTCTGGGAATCGTTTGCGACTGGGAACTGATGCGTCCTTCGATCACTTTCTTTTCTTTCGTGATGATCTCGTTAATACTCTCCAACTCCGCAATCAGCTTGATTTTTTCCTGCAATTGACTCTGCAGCTGCGTTACCTTTCGTTTCCACCCATCCGAAATGGCTCCAAAAATCGATGGAAGCCCCAGAATCGCAAAGGGCAACGCCATTCTGTCCAACGTGAACACCGATTCCACTTCACGAAGATCCACGGAGTTTCTTAAAAAATAGAGATAAACCGCCGCAATGACGGGACTGACGAGTGCCGCCACTCTCAGTCCCCGAAGAGCTCCTAACAGGCACGCCAGCAGAAGATACGGATGAGGCGAGATCCCGAGGAAGGCTGGATTATCAGGCTTAATAAAACCCAGCAAACATAAGGCCAGAAAACCTAAAGCACCCGCCTCAAATACAAAGAGAAGCTTGTGCATCGCTTTTCTGACAGGTTGGTTCGATACTTCCACCTTAGGAGAAGAGACCTTCAATTTTGAGGACGAATTCATTGGGTAGCACCGGTTTCTTTAAATAAACTACGTTTTCTTGGCCTAACTGCGACAACTCTTCATCGCCCAGATCCATGTAGGTCAGCACGATGATTTTCATCTCCTGAAGCTTCATCGCATGCCTGATCTGCTGGATGACGGGCAAAACTTTTTTCCCTTTCATCAAATAGTTCGTAATGAAGACATCATACTTTTCTGAACCAAGACCCAAGAGAGCTTCGTCGGGATTATTGGTCGCTCTTACATTAAAGCCGTTAAACGCAAGCACATCTTTGAGCAGGTACGTCAGGTCCTTCTCGTGGGCCAAAATCATGACCGAAAGATTTTTCACTCCCACTCCTTGATGAAACTGAGCCGCGCGATGTGCGTGCCCGAACTGAAAGATTGCTCCGAACGGGAGGTGTAGAAATCGTACTCCAGCCTCGCCCCCCAGGAAGGGGTGAAAAACTTTTCAATACTCGATTCAAAAAATCCCGCCTCAATCCCTGAGCCGTCGGATGAAAAGTCGGTTCCAATGCCTGCGGCGATGCGACCGCTCAAGCCATATTGAGTTTTCCTCCCCAGCGAAATTCACCAAACCCTCCCACAATCGAATATTGCCGCACCAAAAGCGGAGAGAGGGTGGAGTTGTCCGTGCCCCAACGCAACCAGTACACCCACGGGCCGCCTCTTAATCTGCGTCCGAAACCTCCGCGTAATGAAACTTCGACACCGCGCCCTTGACTCAGCATGTTGCCCACGTGGCTGAGACGACCCAGGATCGATCCTGCTAACGAAAACCACTGGCCAATACCGCGTTCAAAATAGGTACCGAGCCTCGTCTCGGAGACACTGTTTTGGACGAGCGCTGACGTATCCAGGAGGGCTTCCGCCAGGTGAAAGGTAACCGAGCTGTAATCCATGCCGAAAAATGTCCCGCCCACCTCCGCATCGAGCTGAGGGTTAAAGTAGTTTCCACCTCCCTGGTAACCCGCTTGAGCTCCCGCACGAAAATTCTTTCCACGATATTCCATTCCCGCTGTTCCCGCCCCGTACAGCTGGCTATTATCCATCAGATATGCCGTTTTTCCCTTCACAACCATGGCCCAAGGATCTGAGCGATGACCCATGTGCGCCGACACTCCCATCGAAGGGGCGAGCTGTGACGGTGTCCGTAACAAACCAGAGCTGGCAACAAAGTAAGTCGGTTTTTCTAGGATATTATCAATCGCATAATGGGTTACCGAAGGCGCGGCGGACACCGTTGCAATCTCTCTTTCCTGGATCAGCAGTTCCTGCTCCTTTTCCCACCGATCTTCCAAATCGTAGAGCCTCTTCTGCTCCTCGGTAGCTAATCTTGCACGATCTTCTGCAGTCATTTGGGCTAGCAGCCAACCCGCCTCCTTGGTTTCCGACATTTCATCCAGCGCCAGGATTCGAATCGCCTTGCCTTTCGGAGTGAGCGCGTGAAATTTGGTGCCCGCCAATGCGGAAAGTGCCTGCCCGGGCCGTGATTGCCACATCCACCTTTCCGCAAGACGCTCCTTCACCGAAAGATGCGATGACGGATTGAGATGAATTCGCTTTGCCCTGATATCTTCCAGAAGCTTCGTTAACCAATACGATGAATTTTTGAACTCGCTCTGTGAGTCATAAATTTCCACCAGCAAATCGTAAGCCTTCAACCTGTCTTTTTCGTGTAATTTCAAATTCGAGATGATTTTTTGGGCTGCATCAACCGCTCTGTCCCTAACTGTCACCTGCAACACAACGGTGTCCGCCGATCCTTGCGCGAAGATGAGGTTCCCACCTTTGAAAAACGCTCCCCGATCGTCAAAGGCTGGCCGCCTTCCGTTCAAGATCGTCTCCAAAATCGAGGCGGCGGTCTTTTTATCCCCGACTTGCGAAAACCTCTGGACAATCTCAAACCAGTCCTGCGCGGAGAGAGACCGGGAGGTTCCCACCATATCCTTCAGAACGGAAACGGCTTCATCTTTCTCCTCAAGCCCGATGAGAATATCCACAAAGGCATAATGCAGTCTCTTATCGAGAGCACCGACCTCACGCACGCGCCTGAAAAACGGCAGCGAAAGATCCTGTTTCCCCCTATCCACATAAACCCACAGAAGATCTTTAAGGAACTTCTGCTCCCGCTTAATCGTGTCCGGATCCAATTGCGCGATATAGCTTGTGTCCATCCAAGCGGTCTTCGCCTCATAGGGAGGAGCACCAAGATATAATGCCGCATGCTCAGTTGCCTTTTGTATGATTCCGAGCTCCATCAAGCACCAGAACAGAGTCAGGTGTACCTCCTGACCAACCATGCCTTTCTCTCTCGCTTCCAGCGCAAACGCCTCTGCCTCGCTGACTTTTCTTAGCGCAAAATAGACGCGGAGAATGTTATTGACGTCCTCTCTCGAATAAAGCTGAAGCTTGCGCATTCGATGGTAGATCCGATTCGCGTCTTCATATTTTTGCAACCACTCAAAATCCTGGGAAAGCTCGAGCATCTTTTTGCGGGACATCGGCTCTAAGCCAGATTCCAAAAGCTTTTCCCGGACTTGGAGAGCTTCGAATTCCTTTCCTCTCCAGATGAGCAGTCTCAACAGACGGTCCCAATACTGGCGGTTACGTGGCTTAAGCTTTGTGAGTTTTTCAGTGAGCGCTATGGCTTCATCGATTTTTCCCTGCGCCTCCAGTACGTCGGCGAGATGTCGTAACGTCACCGCGCTGTTCGGCTCTTTCGTCGCGGCTCGCCTAATGAACGGCTTTGCCTTGTCCGATTCAAAGCTCATGGCGTGAAAGAGCGCCAATTCATAATCCGAAGGAATGCTGTAGAGCAAAATTGCGCCCACAACGATCACGAAGACAAG
>Ga0187892_10010040_pt1 | contig 12181 bp, 10 predicted proteins | sample MA1701073metaG_FD_139345 | JGI IMG/M metagenome (GOLD analysis project Ga0187892, IMG submission 139345) | Bio-ooze microbial communities from a basaltic lava cave in the Kipuka Kanohina Cave System on the Island of Hawaii, USA - MA170107-3 metaG ...
CGGCTCTGGAACGAAGACCGGAACCATCGCACCAAGCGAATCGACTGGCAGTTCCGGACGTCCGACGCACGCGTGAAGCTCAGACGCCTGTACCCGAAAACTCACCTGTGTTGAGGCACTAGCTAGTACAGGTATCCCGCTACGCGGCTACCCTACTTGCCTTCGAAGGCCGGAAACGTGGTTGCCCGTGCAACGTGTCTAGGTGACAAGCAGGCTGGGGTATGATAGAAACTGTTTAATTATTAATTACGGAAGCAGAGAAGGCCGGCCTGAATCGAAGAAAGAAAGAAGGAAAGAAAGAAAGGAACGAACCAAAATGTCTATGTGCGTCTTACCGCGGTGGATCACCCTGATTGTTACGCTTGGGGGCTCTCTGTTTTACACGATAGAGGTTGCAAGCGCCTATGCCGATGGGCCGTTGGTGTATCCAAAAACGCACAAGGTCGATCAAACCGACGACTATCATGGAACGAAAGTGGCCGATCCGTATCGGTGGCTGGAGGATCCGGATGCCCCGGAGAGCCGCGTCTGGATCGAGGCGGAGAACAAGCTGACTTTCGGCTACCTCGAGCAGATTCCCGAACGCGAGCGCATCAAGGCACGCCTGACCAAGGTGTGGGACTACGAAAAATATCGACGCCCCTTCAAGGATGGCGGGCGGTATTTCTATGAGCGTAACTCGGGCCTACAGAACCAATACGTGGTCTACACCGTGGCCGCGCTGGACGGAGAGCCGAAGCTGCTGCTGGACCCCAACACCTTCTCCCAGGACGGGACGGTAGCGCTGAGCGGACTGGACGTCAGCGAAGACGGCCGCTATCTGGCCTACGGCGTGGCCATGCAGGGTTCGGACTGGCAGGAGTGGAAGGTCCGCGACGTGGAGACGGGAACGGACTTGGCCGATCAGGTCCGCTGGATCAAGTTTGCCTCCGCGTCCTGGACGCGCGACGGCAAGGGGTTTTTCTACAGCCGCTACGACGAACCGGACGAGGCGGGCAAGCTCCAAAAGGTCAACTACTTTCACAAGCTCTATTTCCACCGCCTGGGCACGCCGCAATCGGAGGACGTGCTCGTGTACCACCGGCCGGACCAGAAGGAGTGGGGTTTCGGCGGCTATGTGACCGAAGACGGGCGCTATCTGATCATCAACGTCTGGCGGGGCACCGATCCGAAGAACCTCATTTTCTACAAAGACCTTGAGAAGCCCGACGCCGCCGTGGTGGAGCTGATCCGCGAGTTCGAGGCCGATACGGAGTTCATCAGCAACGACGGTCCCCTTTTCTGGTTCAAGACCGACCTCAATGCCCCGCGCGGCCGGGTCATCGCGATCGACGTCACCAAACCGGATAAGAGCGCTTGGAAAGAGATCATTCCGCAGGCGGCGGAAACGCTGCGGGCGGTCAATATGGTGAACAATAAGCTGATCGCGATTTACCTCAAGGATGCCTATAGCATGGTCAAAATCTTCGATGCTCAAGGTAAATTCCTGCGCGACGTGGCCTTTCCCGGCCTGGGGACGGCGGGCGGCTTCGGCGGCAAGCGTCTGGATCGCGAGACGTTTTACTCGTTCACCAGCTTTACGCAGCCGGAGTCGATTTACCGTTTCGACATGGAAACATTGGAAAGCACCTTGCTTCGCCGGCCGAAGGTTGATTTCCAAGGCGACCAATACGAGACCAAGCAAGTGTTCTATCAGAGCAAGGACGGCACGAGAGTGCCGATGTTCCTCACATCGCGGAAGGGATTCGTGCCTGACGGCAACGCCCCCACCTATTTGTATGGCTATGGCGGCTTCAATGCGGCAAGTACGCCGGGCTTCAGCATCGCCAATGCTCTGTGGCTGGAGATGGGCGGGCTTTACGCGGTGGCCAACATCCGCGGCGGCGGCGAATACGGCAAGGAATGGCACGATGCCGGGCGAAAGCTCAAGAAGCAAAACGTGTTCGATGATTTTATCGTCGCGGCGGAATGGCTGATTGCCAACAAATACACGTCCACGCCGAAGCTGGCCATCGGCGGCGGGAGCAACGGCGGTCTTTTGGTAGGAGCCTGCATGACCCAGCGGCCGGATTTGTTCGGGGCCTGCTTGCCAAACGTCGGTGTTTTGGACATGCTGCGGTTTCACAAGTTCACCATCGGCTGGGCTTGGACATCCGACTACGGCTCGCCCGACAATCCCGAGGAATTCAAGGCCCTGTACGCCTACTCGCCGCTGCACAACCTCAAACCGGGCACAAGCTATCCACCCACGCTGATCACCACCGGCGACCACGACGACCGCGTCGTGCCGGCACATAGCTTTAAGTTCGCGGCGGCCCTGCAGGCGGCGCATTCGGGGTCGGCACCCGTGCTGATCCGCATCGAGACGCGGGCGGGCCACGGGGCGGGCAAGCCGACGTTCATGCAGATCGAGGAACGGGCCGATCAGTGGACGTTTTTGGTGAAGAATCTGAAGATGACGCTCGATTCGTCATTCGGGCAGTCGTCGGGGGCAGGCGGTGCGCGGATCAAACCCGCCAATTGAGGATCTGAGTTCGCGCATGGCTGAAGATCGTTTGGGCCTCAAGCAAACTACTCAACACGAGAGTTATCGGGCGCTCGATTATGTTCCGCCTCTTCGGGGATAGAGCAGAGCAGGGGCACAAGGTGGCGAAGGCGGTTGGACGCGCCCCCGGCCCCGGCATAAACTAAGGCAACAAGACGGCAAGGGTGCGGGGCGCGTGGACGTCCGCAGGTCTCCGGGTGGTCGGGCCGCCATCCGCTTTGCTCGCATAAGAGCAAGACGGTTTGGTGGTATGATCGCATATCTAGCATTGCAGCTTTGGTTGGAAGCGTGGGGCCACAGGGCATTCATGCCCGTTGGGACGGCAGGCTCCGCCAAGTGCGCCGGCGTGATGCGAGGAAATGTCCCATGATGCACGATGCTGCCATTGCCCGCTTGCTGATGCGGTCGCTGCTAAAAGACCAGCGGGTTTCATCACAACACGTCCAGGCGTCCGTCCAAGATGGATACGTCACGATTCGAGGTCGCGTTCGGACCGCCGGTGAAAGGGCTGTCGCCGGCGAACTGGCGTCCACGATTCCCGGTGCTTTCGCGGTCCTGAATGAGCTCCGAATCGTGCCGCCCGCGGCGTTGCCCGACGCAACCGTGGCCGAGAACCTGCGGACGGCATTGGAAGGCGATCCGCGAGTGGTTAAAGAGTCGATCACCGTTTCCGTTGCAGGCGGAGTGGTCACGCTATCAGGGACGGTGAGGGGAGTCGAAGAGCGGTTGGTGGTGTTGGACATCGCTCTGGGGAGCGACGGCGTGCGAGACGTCAAGGACCTACTCCATATCGATGTCGTTCGTCGGGTCGAGGACGCAATGTTGGCCAGAGATGTCAAAAGCGCGATCGTCGTGGCGCTTCCCGATACCGCGAGCCACGTTCGCGTTGCCGTTTCCGAGGGAATGGCCGTGCTGTCCGGGCAGGTAACGACGGACGCGCTGAGACACTTAGCTGAGGCCGTGGCGAGCCAGTTTCCACTGACTGGGCTGCGAAATGAGATTGTTGTTGCCGTACCCAGCCATGCGTCCGTGGACTTAGACGCCCAGCCGCCTCGCTCCACCTCCCATGCAGATCCGCAGAACTAATGCGTCTGGTCGTCGTTTCAAACCGGCTGCCGATCATCTTGGAACGCAACGGAGCTGCCGTGCAAGCACGTCCCGCCGGGGGCGGTCTGGTCTCGGCGCTTGCCCCGATTTTGCGTCACCACGGCGGTCTTTGGATCGGGTGGCCCGGAACGATTGGGGCGGATCTTAGCGATTGTGAGTCCGCCCTGGCGGAATACAGGCGGGGGCTGGGGTTGCAGCTCGTGCCCGTGTCGATGACCAAGGAGGAAGTGGATGGTTTCTACCGGGGATTCTCCAACGAGATTATCTGGCCGCTCTTTCACGACCTGCAATCGCGGTGTAATTTCGTCCCGGACTACTGGGTCCGCTACATCGCTATCCGCCATGCTTTTGCCGACATTGTGCTGCAGCACGTGCAGCGTGACGATTTCGTGTGGGTCCATGATTACCACCTCATGGGGATGGGTCGGCGGCTCCGTGAACGTGGGCTGCAGAATCGGATGGGGTTCTTTCTGCACATTCCCTTTCCTCCGCCGGACATTTTCTGCAAGTTACCGTGGCGTTCAGATGTTCTGGAAGGACTGCTGCACCACGACCTGATCGGGTTTCAAACGCCACGAGACGTCGAGAACTTCTTGGACTGCATTCGAAAACTGTTGCCATCGACGCGGCTGCAGGAGATAGGTTCGATTGCCATTTGTGAGACGGCCACGCGGAAGGTGCGCATCGGCGCATTCCCCATTGGGATCGATTACGAGCACGTGTCTCGCGTAGCGGCGAGCGCCGAAATCGCCGAAGGCGCCCAAGCTTTGCGTGCGCAAATGCCCAACCAACAGATCGTGCTCAGCGTCGACCGTCTGGATTACACAAAGGGGATTCCCTATCGGCTGCGTGCATTTCAACTCGCCCTGCGGCGGTATCCCGAGCTTCATCGCGGTGTGACGTTGCTCCAGGTGGTGGTGCCCAGCCGAGAGAATGTACCCGAGTATCAAGACTTGAAGGCACAGATCGAGCGTCTGGTAACGCAGATCAATGGCGAATTCACGCAACCGGGTTGGGTTCCGATTCACCATGTTTTTCGCAGCCTCGACGAGCGCGAGCTGCTCTCCTACTACCGGGCCGCCGATGTTGGCCTGGTGACACCGCTCAAAGACGGAATGAACCTCATCGCCAAGGAGTACTGCGCGTGTCAAGTGGACGAAAACGGTGTGCTGATCTTGAGCGAATTCGCGGGCGCGGCGGTGCAAATGGGTGACGGCGCACTGCTGGTAAACCCCTATGACCTAGACCGCGGTGCTGAAGCGATTCGGCAGGGCGTCGGGATGAGCCCCGAACAGCGCAGACCAGCGATGCGCCGGTTGCGCTCCATCGTGCAGCGCGAGGATGTGTATTGGTGGGTAGGGCGGTTCTTGGGCGCGTGCGGGGTCACCCTACCCTCTCAAGGGGGAAACGGATTTCAGGACGCATTCTAGGCCTATTTGCCTGCGGGGCTGGCGGCCAATAGCTCTGCGATCAGGTCTTCGAATTTGCGTTTCAGTTTGTCGTATTCCGGGCCGGTTGCCGGACCGGAGAAGCCCGTGTGCACAGCTCGAACGGTTCCGTCGGCGTGCAGGAGGATGGTCGTCGGATAGGCGCGGATGCGATCGAGCAGCGGAAACGCAGCCGCAGCCGCGGTTTTTTCCGAAACGCCTGCGATGAGAACGGGGTACTCGACGTCGTTTCGCTCGATGAATTTCTGCACTTGAGCGGTGTCGCGGGCTAAGTCCCCGGTTAGCTCAAAGGCCAAGCCGACAATCGAGAGCCCCTTGGCACGATAGCGGCGATCCAGATCGGCCAGATACTTTGCGGCGTCGTTACAATTGGGGCACCAAGAGCCGAAGATCTCCAGAACCCGGGCCTTGCCTTGAAAAGCGGGATCATCGAGCGACCGCAATTGTCCGGCGAGGTTGGGAAACTTCATATCCGCGAGCGGCTTGCCGCCGGTCCAATTCGATAACGAGAACCCATCGGGCAGAGAAGCGTTGTCGTCCCGCTTGGCCGTCCAGGTCTCATGGGAAGCGGCACGGGACCAGAAATCGCCCTTGAGCGTTCCGTCGGTCTGCATTTGGGCTTCGAAAAGAAACGCATGCGCCCCGTCGAAATTGGAAAGCCTGAGCTTGCCGTGTTCGTAGCTGCCGCCCAAAAAGCCATAATCGCCGGTGGTGGTAAGGAACGTGCCTTCGATTTGGCCGTCGGGCAGCTCCTTGAAAATGCCTACGGCAGGGTCATCGCTCTTTGAAAACCGCACCGACCATCGACCGACGATCGGCGGATAGGACGATTCCGCGCCCGCCGGCTTGCTGAGAGGCTTGAAGCGAAATCCTTTGTAGGGCTCAGCGAAAAACTCGAGCTGCGCCCATTGGTCCTTGCCGATGCGTTTTTTCCAGGTGCCGCGCATTCGGGTGGAATAACGGCCATGTGCCCAATCCGATCCCTCGTCGCCGAGGGCTTCAATAGTGGAGTCGTAAGGGTCCAACTCCAGGGTGAGCTCGGCGCCGTCGGCAACCGCGCGGGAAACCGGGGTTTGATCCGAGCCATTGGAAATCGCGGCCACGAAATCGCCGTTTTGTGCCGCAATGGTCAATAGGAACGGCAATTCGCCGCCGGGGGTTTTCAAAACGGCCCGGTAGAAAGAGCGGACCACGGGAGCCTCTTGAACTCTTGGCACGGGCTTTTGCTCGGCCAAGCCGACAAACAGAATCAAGGCGGTTGCGTACATGGGAGTGATCTTATGCAAGCCGCCCCCCGCCGACAACCCCGATCCGCCGGGGTTTTTCGAGGAAACTTGACAAACTGCGGTGGCGTCATCAGGATGGCGCTACAGATCATGGAAAAAGGGGTATCGACGATCGGAGGTTGTTCTGATGAATGACCAGAGCTTGCGAGGCAAAGTCGCGCTGGTGTCGGGTTCTTCCCGCGGAATAGGCCGGGCGATCGCCCTCACCCTCGCGGAGGCGGGCTGCGATGTGATCGTCAATTACTTCTCCAATCAGGCGGCCGCCGACGAGGTGGTGGGTAAGATTCGTGCCGCCGGCAGACGGGCCGGAGCTTTTCGCGCGGACGTTTCTCAGCGGGCCGAAACCGAAGCGATGGTTGAGGCCGCGCAGAAGGAATTCGGAACGATCCAGATTCTGGTCAACAACGCGGGCATTACCCGCGACAAGTCGTTCATGAAGCTCAGCCCCGAGCAATGGCGGGAGGTGTTGTTGGTAAATCTGGACGGGGCCTTCAATCTGGCGAGCCGCCTGCTGCCCGGTATGGTGGAATCCAAATGGGGACGGGTGATCAACATCACGTCGATCGTCGGGCAGATCGGGAATTTCGGGCAGGCCAGCTACGCGGTGGCCAAAGGCGGGCTGATGGCCTTCACCAAGACTTTGGCCCGCGAAGTCGCCAGAAAGGGCGTGACCGTCAACGCGGTTTCGCCGGGGTTCATCGAAACGGACATGACCGCAGCGGTTCCGGAGGATCGGCTGGAACTGGTCAAAGAGATAACTCCGATGGGCCGGCTGGGCCGGCCGGAAGAAGTGGCCATCGCCGTGCGCTTCCTGGCCGACCCGCGCTCCTCGTATATCACGGGGCAGATCATCAACGTCAACGGCGGGATGTACATGTAAATCCGGCATGCGGTTGAGGGCCGCCGTTTGACGAGTGAAAGGGCGTGATTCACAATCTCCGGTATGAGCCTGGCCGATGATCCCGGGGTGGCTCAGCTCATCGAGTTGGCCCGCCGCGAAGACTTGGGGACAGGCGATGTCACTAGCGCACTCCTGCCCGACGCAAAAAAAGACGCACGCTTCCAATTGACGGCCAGACAGCAAGGGGTTTTCGCGGGCGCTGAAATTGCCTCTGCGGTATTGAAGGCTTATGACCCCGGCATCCGGATCCGGTGGTCGGAGGCCGGTCGTGACGGGGAGGAGATTCGGTCCAGCCCCGTCACGTTGGCAACCCTCGAAGGTCCGCTGGATGCCCTTCTGGCCGCGGAGCGTGTTTTGTTGAATTTTCTTCAACGCCTATGCGGGATTGCCACGCTAACTTGGGAGTTTGTGGAGGCCGTCGCCGGAACCGGGGCCAAGATCTATGATACCCGAAAGACCGTACCGGGCTGGCGGCTGTTAGATAAATATGCCGTGCGTTGTGGGGGTGGTCGCAATCATCGCTTCGGGCTGTACGATGCCGTCTTGACCAAGGACAACCACATCCATGGTCAGGCAACCCGCCCACTAGCCGGCGTCATCTTTGAAATGTTCAATTCACTCGGTCCCGAGCGAGATCATCTATCGTTTGTGGCCGTAGAGGCGCGAGACGTCGAGGACGTGGAAGAGCTGATGAAAGTCGTGGGGGTCGATGTGATCGTGCTCGACAACTTCTTCGTTAGCGACCTACGACGTGCCGTGGCGATCCGCGACAAGCTTGGTCTTCGCGGGAAAGTCGCCCTGGAGGCCTCGGGTGGAATCGGCCTGGACAACGTCCGTGCCGTCGCCCAGACCGGCGTGGAGCGGATTTCCGTGGGGGCGCTCACGCACTCGGCCCCGGCGCTGGATCTGGCATTGGAACGGGTCTGATGTTGGGCATGGGGCCGTTCGGGTATCCGGCGGATTATCTTCTGTGGTGGTTGCTCTTTCTTTCGCTGCTCCTGCACACGTGGTGTTTTTTTCGATTTTTTCCGCGGCCCAGGCGGCGGCTGCGTCTGTTGCTGGGTAATTCGCTGATCTTCTTTTGCCTGGCCGGCTGCGCGGGCCTCCTTGCGGAAAGCTACATTCGCTTCCTTAGCGTGCAGACGGAATCGTTCGGTTTGTCACTGCCGGCGCGGCGATGGTTTGCCCTGTACGTGAAGCTCAATTCGCTGGGTTGCCGCGACGTGGAATGGTCCATGGAAAAACCGCCGGATGTGCGGCGCATCGCCTTCGTGGGGGATTCATTCACCTACGGATGGGGCATCGAGCGCGTCGAGGAGCGTTTCACCGACCGCATCCAGTCCGAGTTCGGGCATCGCGCCCCCGGGCGCGTCCAGGTGATGAACGTAGCCAAGCCCGGCTGGGACACGGGCGCACAATTGGCCCCGATTCAGGACCTCATCGATCGGTTCGCCATCGATGAAGTTGTCTTATGCTACGTGTGTAATGACATCGAAAAAGTGCTGCCGGTCAGCGGGGATTTCAACCCCACCCGACCGCCGGAGCCGCGATGGTTCAATCCGGAGAGTTCGTGCCTGATCGATTCCTTGTACTGGACGTTTTATGTTCCACGCTGCCCCACGGTGCGAGGCTACCACGATTGGCTGGCCGACGGGTTTGCCAATGAGGCCACCTGGCGGCGGCACCAGGAGCAATTGGCGGCGATCATCGAGCTTTGCAAGGATCGCGGGGTAACGATGCGGGCGACGCTTCTGCCCTTTCTGCGAGTCGGGGGCACGAAGTTCGACACACGGCGCATCCACGGGGCGGTGCGGACGTTCTTTGAAGTCAACGGGGTGCGCGTCGTCGATCTGCGCCCGGCCGTTGAGGGGGAACGGCCCGAGCGATGGGTGGTCAGCTCGCGGGACGGTCATCCTAACGCCGAAGCCCATGACCGCTTCGCGAAGGCCATCTGGGACTCATTGTACGCTCAGCCGCGAAACTAAAGATAGCCAACCCCTTCTGGCGGCGCGCTACGGAGCAAATGCCGGCACTCAAAGCGAATCTTGGCGGCGCACTCGCCCAAGCGGGCCACGCGTGTTACATCGTAACCGCGCAGCGGCGGAAGCGGATCTTGGCTGCGATGGTCAGGCAAAGGCCCAGAGCCGCCAGGCCCCAGGTGGAGACGGTGGGGACGCCGGGGAAGAAGCACTCGTCGCGGGCGACGTTGCCATCGCCGGTCAGCTAAACATTTCCGGCAACGCTGGCATGGGCACGGCGAGCCCGGTACGCAGGCTGCACGTCGCCGGCAACGGGATCCGCTTGGAACATCTTGGCAAAAGGCTGGACTTGTCCGCCGATGGCGGCGCCGTGGATCTTGATTCCACTACGAACGACCTTTACATCAAGAGCAGCGGACCGAGCGGCAATAATGACATTATCATGCAGCCCTTCGGGAGCAACGGCAACGTCGGCATCGGAACCACCAATCCGGACGTCCGGCTGCACGTTGCAAGCGGCACCGATACCTCGCCAACCGGCATGAAGTCGGCGAAACGATAGGGGCCCGTTCGTGTACGCCTGATCATCGCACGTGCACTCCTTGCCATCAGGGGCGGTGGTATTGTAACATGCCGAGGTGGATTCCGTCAACTATGAGGATGACTAGACCTTGGTTGGATTCCTCACTCTGAGTTGCTTTCGATTCGTCAAGCGAGAGCCGAGATAGGAATCTCGGCCGAGCAATCTGTGCACAACGCGGTGGTTACTACAGCGGTCCACGGCCGCGGATGGCGGCGGCGAGCATGTCCACGGTGGCGTACTCGAGTTGCGAGCCCACGGCCAGGCCGCGGGCGGGGCGCGTGACTTTGACCGGGAGGTCGGCCAGCAGGCTTTGAATGTGGAGCGCGGTGCCGTCGCCGTCCAGGGTAGGGTTGAGCGCCAAGATCACCTCGTGCACGCAGCCGTTTTGAACGCGCTGAACAAGAGCTTCGAGGGTCAAGTGTTCCGGCTCCACGCCCTCCAGCGGGGCGATGTGGCCGAGCAAAACGTGATACACGCCGCGGACCAATCCCGTTGCTTCCAGAGCCAGAAGGTCCTTTGGCTGCTCGACAACCCAGATTTCACCGTGGTTGCGCGAGGGATCGCGGCAAACGGCGCAAGGATCGGCCTCGGTCAAATTGAAGCAATCGCGGCAGTGGATGATCTTGTCTTTTACGTCCAGGACGGCCTGGGCCAGCGCGGCGGCGAATTCCCGCGGCTCCAGCAGTACGTGGAAGGCCAGGCGCTCGGCGCTTCGCGCGCCGATCCCCGGGAGCTTTTGAAACATGGCCTTCAAACGGCTGAGCGGCTCAACGGTTTCGGCTTTCATAGGAGTTTTGCTAACCGAGCCGCGCCCGCCTGCCCTTTACGCGAAGCGTCAAGGGTAAGGAAGCGGAGATTCGATATCGTACGACCGCTTCCTACGGGCGCGGCTCGGTTCCGCGCGGCTCGGAAACGGTCCGCCCAGTCTTACGTGGCTCCGCCCAAGAGGTCCTGCAAACCCGGAATGTTGAGGCCGCCGGTCAAACTCGCCATTTCCCCCTTGAAGGCTTCCTGGGCTTTGGCCGTGGCCGCACCAACCGCCGATTTCACCAGGTCTTCCAGCAACTCGACGTCGGACGTGGCCTTGGGATCGATCTTGATGGCCACCAAGTTGCTGCGGCCATCGACCGTGGCATGGACCATGCCGCCGCCCGACTCGGCCTCGTAGCGGCGAGCGGCCAACTCCGCCTGGACCTTGACGAGGTTGCTTTGCAACTCCCGTGCCGATTTTAGAATTCCCGCGATATTCCCAAGACTTCCGAACATACATCGCTCCGTTGCTCGCCGCACGAGCGCGGACACTTTGACACTATGAGACCGCTTTGTCGGAAAAGAGGGTCGATTCCTCCGCCTCGGGGCCGCTCTTTCCCGAAGACGCCGTCCGCGCGGCCGGCCGAATGTCGACCACGGTGCCATCCACAGCTTCCTTCACTCGCTGAACCAACGGGTCCTGCAGCACACGGTCCCGATCCGCGGAGCTCATTCGCCTGGCCGTCGGATGCTCGGCGGCCGCGTCCATTCGGGAGCCGGGATAGGACGCTTCGGAAGAAGGGGTTAGCGCCGGAACCGGAGCGGCCGATGCCGACGACCGTGCTCCCGCCATCGGTTGGGCTATGCCCCTTGACCTCGAAGTGCCGTCAAGCCGCTCCATCAGCGCCTTGAGGTCGGTAAATTGCCGGCTCATGGCCAGGCGGACGACCGCCGCATCCGCCAAGGCCCGGGCGGCGCCGCTGAACTTGACATTGCGGCGGAGTTCCTCGAGCAGGGTAATCATATACACGTAGGTGGCCCCGTCGAACGCTTCCGCCTGCTTGGCCAGTGCGGGCCGCATCGGCTCGGCCACATCCACAAGGTCGGTGTCGCTCCCGCAAACCCGAATGACCATCAGCGTGCGGGCGTGTTCGATCAGATTGTCGCAAAACCGCTCTACGCTGCGGCCGCTCTGCAGTGCTCGATCGAGGGCCGCCAACGCTCGGGCGGCGTCTTGCTGTGCCACGCGGTCGATGACCGCCGCGGCCAGCTCGTCGTGCGGAGGTGGTAGCAGTTCGTCCAAAAGCGCCGAGGTCAATTCGTCCGCTTGGTAGGAAAGCAGCGTGTCCAACAGCGAAAGAGCATCGCGCATGGAGCCGTTGGCCAGCCGGCTGATGCGCCGGAGCACGGCCTCATCGACCTTCACTTTTTCGGAGTCGGCCAGCCGTCGCAAATGTGCGGCGATGGCGGTGGTCTCGATGGCGCGAAAGTCGAAGCGTTGGCAGCGGCTTTGAATGGTGGGCGGAACCTTGTGCGATTCGGTCGTTGCCAGAATGAACTTTACGTGCGAGGGCGGCTCTTC
>Ga0187892_10010041_pt1 | contig 12179 bp, 7 predicted proteins | sample MA1701073metaG_FD_139345 | JGI IMG/M metagenome (GOLD analysis project Ga0187892, IMG submission 139345) | Bio-ooze microbial communities from a basaltic lava cave in the Kipuka Kanohina Cave System on the Island of Hawaii, USA - MA170107-3 metaG ...
CGCGAGAACCTCCACTTCGGCGCCATCGCCATCAAGCTCGGCTTCACGTCCCTGGAAAAAGTCGACGAGTGCCTTCGCCTCCAGGAAAAGATGAAGGAGCTGGGCGTAGCCCCCAAGAAGCTCGGCGAGATCATGCTCGCCAAGGGCTACATCACCGACGCCCAGGTGAAGGAGATCTTCAAGTATCAGGGCCTCAAGGGCGGCCACACCTCGATCCACGGCTACAAGATCCTCACCAAGATCGGCCAGGGCGCCATGGGGTCGATCTACAAGGCCCTCCAGATCTCCATGGACCGGATCGTGGCCATCAAGTGCCTGGCCCCCAAGTACTCGCAGAACGAGAAATTCCGCGAACGCTTCCTCCGCGAGGCCCGCGCGGTGGCGCGCCTCAACCACCCGAACATCATCCAGGGGATCGACGTCGGCGAGTCCAACGGGGTCCACTACTTCGCGATGGAGTACATCGACGGGCCTACGGTAGGCGAGCTCCTCAAGCGCGGCGGCGCGCTCGACGAGAAGCGCGCGCTCAACATCGTGACCCAGATCTCCAAGGCCCTCCAGCACGCCTTCAACCACGGGATCATCCACCGGGACATCAAGCCCGACAACATCATGCTGACGCGCGAGGGGGTGGCCAAGCTGTGCGACCTGGGGCTGGCCAAACTCCCGACTCAGGACAACGACGCGGCCGGCACCCGGCCCGGCGCCTCCATGGGCACGCCCTACTACATCGCCCCCGAACAGGCCCGAGGGGAGCAGAACGTGGACACCCGCGCGGACATCTATTCGCTGGGGGCGAGCTTCTACCACATGGTGGTGGGGGAGGTCCCCTTCCCCGGCCAGAGCGCCGCCGACGTTATCTCCAAGCACCTCACGGAACCCGTGACGCCTCCCCGCGCGAAGAACGGGCTCATCTCGGGCGCAGTGGACTGGGTGTGCGTCAAGATGATGCAGAAGGCGCGGGAGGACCGTTACCAGACCCCCACCGAGCTGGTGCGCGACTTCGACTCGATCCTCGCGGGAGGCTGGCCAGAAGGGTACACCCAGGAGGCCCAGCCATCGAAGTCCGCCGCCATCCCCAAGCTCCGCCGCTCGCGCATCCTGCGCCGGGCGAACCGATTCCGCCGCCGATAGTTAGTTTGGAGTTCGGAGTCGGGAGTCCGGAAACTACGAACACCGAGCTCCTGAGTCCAAGCTAGTCGTTTCAGCTTCGCCGTCGCGCATCCTGTGCCAGACGAACCGCTTCCGTAGACGTTCCGTAGACGACGGTTTGTTTCGAGTTTGGAGCGGGGGTCGGAACTCCAAACTACGAACTCCCAACGCCAAACTAATCTTTCCAGTCGGCCGCCTGGAACGATTCCAGCACGATCGCCTTGCCCGACACGATTTGCCCCGTCACTTGAAAACGGTTCTTGCCTCCGAGGTGTTTCTTGAGCTCGGCCAGCTTGTCGGCTTTGGGCTGCTCGGGGTTGACGAGGCCGAGCGTCTGGCCGCTCCCCTTGGCGGCCAGCGTCGCCTTGTCGCCGGCAAAGCTCACCGTGCCGCGGAGCGACACCGTCGCCGACAATAGCTTGAGGTCCTTGGGAAGCCGGTTGAAGGCGGGGACCGCCGCCTTCTCCTCGAACGTCGCCGCCGCGGCGTTCTCCGTGATCGCGACCGTCTTCACCCCCTGCATCTTCTTCAGGGTGGTGTCCAGCTCCGCCTTGCACTCGTCGCAGTGCATCTTCTCGAACGTCAGCGTGACGGTGTAGGTATCCTCGGCGGCCAGGAGGGCGGCGAGGACCGCAAGCTGCATCATCTCAGGTGTTTCTCTCTTAATCTTCTTGAAATCGTCCGAACCCCAAACCGCGAGACGATTTCAAGGTCACTTCTTGGCCGGCTCAAGTTTCTTCACGTACTCCAGCCACTCTTTCTGGAGCGACTCGCCGTCGGCGTCGCCGAAGCCCGCGTCGTAGGCGGACTTCGGGTCCCCCCCGTCCTTCAGCTTCTTGAAATACGTTTCGATCCGCGGGCGGTGCTTGCCCTGCTCGTGCTCGTAGAAAAAGTGGACCATCGACCAGGCCTGCGCGTACTTGAAGGAGACCGGCCCCGAGTAGAACTGGGACGGCGTCTGGAGCATGATGTCCTGGAACTTGAGCGCCATCGGGAGCGCCATCTTCAGCGCCTTCAGCCGCCCGTCGAGCACCCGCGCGCGCTCCACGATCTTCGACTGGCCACCCCTGGCGACCTCGACCTTGATGCCGCCCATGAACTCGGCGATCCCCTCGTTGTACCAGTACGGCGCCTTGGGGACCATCATGCTCATGAACTGGTGGAACGCCTCGTGGTAGAGCGTCTGGAGCGTCGCCTCCTGGTCCACGTCCTCGAAGAGAAGCAGTTCCTTGTAGAGCGGATGGAAGTAGCCCAGGGTCCACTCCTGCCGGCCTGAAAGGGTGAGCTCGCCGTACGTCAGGTACGCCTCCCGGGTGTTGAAGATGGCCACGCGCGGTTTCGGACGCTTGGGGTCCTCCTGGAAGGCGTCCTTGAATACGTCCGCATAGTACTTGTACGCCGCTTCGAGGCGCGTGCCGTAGAGCATCGTCTTTTCGGGCGACATATCCGTCATGACCCAGTAGTGCGGGAACTCCTTGACGTGCTTGGCCCCCAGGTGCTGGGGGCCCTTGATGACGTTCAGGACGTTCTTCTGGGTCTGGGCGACGGACTCGTTGCCGGGCTCGAGCTTCCGGGCGATCTCCAGCTCCGAGACCGCGGACTTGGGGTCGCCCGCGAGGAACTTCAGGAACCCCGCCATGGCCTGCGCTTCCGGGAACCCCGGCGCCAGGTCCAGCGCCTTCCGGGTCGCCGCGCCGGCCGCCCCCAGCTCCCGCTCCTCGAGCGCCGCCTGCGCCAGGCCGTACTGCGCCTCGAAGAAATCGGAGTTCAGCTCCATCGCCTTGGCGAAGTCCGCCTTCGCCTCCTCGGCCTTGCGGAAGGCGAGCCTCGCGACCCCGCGCCAGTAGTAGAGCGGCGCGAAGTTCGGCGCCTTCCCGATCAGCGGATCGAAGAGCGCCAGGTGCGGCTGAAGGAGGCGGCGCTTCTGAACCGCCTGGACGAGCGTCTTGCGCGCTTTCTCGAAGTCGGACTTCACCGCGGGGTCGAGCGCCGACGTGAAGTACTCGTCCTCGGCCGAAAGGGGGTCGACGTCCTCCTCGTCCGCCTTCTTCTTTTTTCCCAGGTCCGCCTCGAGCGCGCGGCGCACCAGCACCTCGACCTCGGCGAAGCGCTTGTCGATCTCCGCGGGATTCACGCGCCCCTGGACCGTGAGCTTCTTGATCCGGACGCTCCCGGCCGCCGCGCCGAAGGTGAACCAGCCTTTGGTCGTCGTGGAGTCCGCGGCCGCCAGGATCTCCTTGTCTCCGGCGTAGACCCGGAAGGCGCCGGCCCGCACCGTGAAGCGGACGCGCGTCTCCACCGTCGGCGGGATCTTGGGCTCCGCCTGGGTGACCATGCCGTCGAGCTTCTGCGCGTCGCGGCGGTAGAGGACGTGCCCCGCGGGCGTCTTGCTGTTGAGGACCGCGAGGTAGCCCTTCTGGTCCCAGGTGAAGAAGCTGCCCAGGACGAGCGACGCGCCTTCGTCCAGGATCGCCACGAGGTCGACTTCCAGGTCCCGGTCGAAGTCCACGTCCTTCAGGCTCCAGATCGCCGTCCCGCGCGCCGTGAGCTTGAGCTCCCCGCCCTCGATCGCAAGCTGGCCGGCCTGGCGAAGCTGGAAGTCCTGGGCCATCGCGACGTCGGAGAAGTCGTACTGGATGAGGAGCTGGTCGGCGCCGATCCGGCGGGCCGTGCCCTTGAAGGCCGCCTCGTTGTTCAAGATCCGCGTCAGGTCGGGCACCCGCGCCTGGTAGGCCGAGTCCTGCTTCACGCACTCCTGGAAGACGGCCTGGGCGTCCTTCCAGAGCTTCCGGAGGACGAGGTGGCGGCCCATCTCGTAGAGCCCCGCCGCCCCGCCGTCCTTGTGGATCGCCTTGAGGAGCTCCACGTACGACTTGTCGTGGATGAACTCGATCGGGAAGGCCTGCTCGGCGGAGGCCCCCTCGAACTGAAAGGCGAGCTTGATCTCGTCCCGCGTCATGCCCTGGACGACGACGTTGTCGAGCTTGAGCCCGTTCTTGAGCTGAAGCGAAAGCTTGAGGTTCTTGAGCTTTTCGACGAGCGCCTTCTGGCGCGCGGCCTCGGCGCGGCGGTCTCCCTCGATCTCGCGGCGGGCGTCGTCGAGGGCTTTCTGCGATTGCGCCCGGCGGTCGCGCTTGCGGGTCTCGTAGGCCGCGACGGCTTCCTTCTTGCCCCGGGCCTCGGCGTCGGCCTTCTCCCGCGCTTCGGCCTCCTTGCGGGCTTTCTCGTCGGCGGCTTTGCGGTTGGCCTCCTCCGTGCGACGCTTCTCCTCCTCGGCAAACTTGCGCTTGTCCTCCTCGACCTTCCGGAACATCTCCTCCTCGATCTCCCGCTGAGTCTTGGGAGGAGGCTCCGGGGTCTTGGGCTTGACGGGCTTGGGAGCCGGCGCGGGCGCCGCGGCCGCCGGCGGGGTCGCGGGGTCCTCGCGCTTCCGGCCAGCGCCGCCCGAGGACGCCAACGCCACGATGACGACGAGAATCAGCGCCACCCCCCCGCCGGCGCATGCGAGGATCAGGGTCTTCTTGTTGGACGGGCTGGACGGACGCGCGTCGGGGATCTCGCGCGCCGCGCGGCCCGCAGGCCGGGGCGCAGGACGGGCCGCCTTCGACGGCACAGGGGGGGTCTTGCTTCCCAGAGGCTTCCTGATGGGATCCGGCATGCCACCCCCAACCGAGGCCTTAGGCCATAGGCCCTAGGCCTTGGGCCTATGGCCTCGCTACTGAAGTTTGAGGATCAACTTGCCCGACACGTCGTGATCGCTGTGCTCCACGGCGTCAAAAATGGCTACCGCGAAGTCGTGCGCCTTCCCGGGACTGAAGGCGGTGTCGTCCTTGTTCCCCGTATTGAGATTGCGCTTGAACTCGACCGTCCACTTGCCGCCCGCCCACACGCCCTTGCACTCCACGTCGGCCGCGGAGCCTGAAGGCTTCTGAAGCTCGAACTGAGGAAGCTTGGGCGCCTTTTTCTCCTCGGGAGGGTCGAGCTTTTTGTACGTCGTGACGCCCGCGTCGTCGGGACGCGCCATGAAGAGCGCCTTCTCGTTTCGGTCGTTGAAACGTTTGCTCTTGACGCCCTCGACGCGCGTCTTGGAGTAGATGTGGTGTTTGTCCCGGGCGATTCCGGCGTTGGCGCGCATCGCCTGCCACTCCCAGACGTCCCACCTGGACTCGATCCCCGCCAGCATGTCGGGGTCGAAGGGGCCTTCGAGCTGGAAGGCGAGGGAGCAGGCGTCCTCCATCTTGTTGTCGTCCGGCTCGTACTCCCCCTTGTCTTCTTTCCAGACGTAAGGGAGGTGCTCTTCGTTCTTCTCCTTGTCCTCCCACGTCAGGAGGAAGCAGACCGCTTCGCCGTTGTGGACCGCCTTCAGGCTGACCTTTTTCTTCGGATTCTCGAGCTCGGAGGGGACGTCGATCTTGACGACGAGTTCCTTGGCCCCTCCCCAGGCGGCGTCGTCGCCCTTCCCGTCGATCGCGGGCAGCGCGGCCACCTTGGGCGCGACAAGCTCGGGCGCCTGGGCAGCCTGGGACCCTTCGACGGCGGCCAGAAGCAATAAAGTGGATACGGCAGCCGGCACTTTAGTCATCGGTCGGTCTCCTCGTCCCCCGGTTGTACCTCAAGGTCCGCACCCGTGCAAGCGTTCCAGGGATTATACGTCCGACGGCCCCGGACGGCGGGCACACTTCGGCACTCGACCGGTGTCCGAACAGGTATACTTCCCTCCGGGAGAACGAGCATGATTCAAGCCGTCGCGATCCTCATGGCGCTGGCGCCCGCACAGGAAGCGGTCGAGCAGGCGAAAGTTGACGACGCCGTCCGGAGGGGATCGGCCTTCCTCCTCAAGAAGTACGAAAAGGGCTTCGACCTCGCGTCGTGGAACTCGACCCTCGAGCTGGTCATGCTGACGCTGAACCATGCCGGCGTACCCGCCGACGACCCGGTCTTCCAGAAAGGGCTTCTGGCGCTCGGGACCTGCCCGCTCCAGTACACGTACCGCGTGGCGGCCCTGGCGATGGCGCTGCAGAGGATCGACCCGAGAAAGTTCCAAGAGCGGATCGCTCATTGCGCCCAATGGCTGGTCGATACTCAGCTCAACGAAGGAGAATGGGGCTACCCGGGAACTCTGAACGGCGTGGACGAGGCGCCCGGGCCGGTCGACGTGGACCCCCCCAAGCTCGAGAAGAAGGAAGTCAAGGAAGCGGGAACGACCTCGGCGCTCCTGATCCGCCGGCGGCCCCACGCGAAGGTCACCTCAAAGGTCAAAGGGGACATCTCCAACGCCCAGTTCGCGCTCCTGGGACTCAAGGCGGCGGCGGACGCCGGCATCGAAGTTCCCAAGGCCACCTGGGAGGCGGCGCTCCGCTACTTCCTGACGAGCCAGAACCGGGACGGCGGCTGGGGGTACACGTTCAACGGCCACAAAGACACCGCGAGCTACGCGTCGATGGTGTGCGCGGCGGTGTGCAGCGTCGCGATCTGCCGCTACGGCCTGGGCCTGAAGGAGCCGCAGAAGGACGCCGCGGTGCGCGCGGGGCTGGCGTGGCTGGGCAAGAACTTCCACCCGGACAGCAATGCCAACGCCGAAAAGAGCAAGGTGGCGGACCCCAAGCGGTGGCTCTATTACTACCTGTACTCCATCGAACGCGTGGGGCGGATCGTCGCGGTCGACGAGATCGGCAGACAGAAGTGGTACCCCGTCGGGGCGAAATCGCTCCTGTCCAGCCAGAAAGCGGACGGAAGCTGGTTCACCGGGCTGGTGGGGGTGTGGAAGCAGGCCGGCGACCTCGAGACGGCCGACACGTGCTTCGCCATCCTCTTCCTCACGAAAGCGACGCCGCCGCTCGTCGCGACCGAGGGCGGCAAGTCCAAGTAGCCGCTTGGAAATCACCGCCGGCGGCGAGACTCCCCAGAGAAAGCTCTCCCTCTTCGATTCCACGTGCCTTGCGGTCGGGATCATCATCGGCGTCGGAATCTACGAGACCGCGCCGGCGGTGGCCCGCGGAATGCCGTCGGACCTGGCCGTTCTCGGAATCTGGGCCCTGGGCGGCATCCTGTCGATGGCCGGGGCGCTCTGCTACGCGGAGCTGGCCGGCGCCTACCCGCGCGCGGGCGGCGATTACGTCTACCTCACCCGGGCCTACGGCGGATGGGCGGGATACCTCTTCGCGTGGGCCCAGACGTTCGTGATCCGGCCGGGAGACATCGCGCTCCTGGCGTTTGTGTTCGGCGGTTATGCCCGGACGTTCGGCGGGCCGTTCGCGCACAGCCGGGTGCTGAACGCCTCGGTCGCCGTCGCCGCACTGACGGCGATCAATATCCTCGGGGTCCGCGAGGGCAAATGGACTCAGAACCTCCTGACGACCGTCAAAGCCGTCGGCCTTCTGGGAGTCGTGGCGGCCGCCTTGGCGGCCCCGGCGTCGCACGGGACGGTGGACGACGGGTCCACGGAGATCGCCTGGGGAGGCGCGGGGCTGTCGCTCATCCTGGTCCTCTTTACCTTCGGGGGATGGAGCGAGGTGGCCTACGTGGCCGCGGAGGTCAAGGATCCGGGTCGGAATATCGTCCGGTCGGTCGTCCTGGGAATTGCTTCCGTCACCGGGCTCTATGTGCTGGTCAATGGCGCTTTTCTTTACTCCCTGGGCCGAGCCGGCATGGGAGCGTCCGACGCGGTCGCGGTGGACGCGGTCCGGAGGGCGCTGCCGCAGGCGGCATCCTTCGCCATCGCGCTCCTGGTCGGTATCTCAGCGCTGGGCTCGATCAACGGGCTCGTTTTGACCGGCGCACGCATCACCTACGCGATGGGAGCCGACCACGGCGCTTTCCGGCTGGTCGGGCGATGGGACCCTCGGTCGGGGACGCCCATACGCGCGCTCCTGCTCCAGGGGGTGCTGGGGATCGCGATGATCCTCCTCCTCGAATCGTTCGACAAGACGATCCTGTACACCGCCCCGGCGGTCTGGGCCTTCTTCCTGGCCACCGGACTCTCCGTTTTCGTGCTCCGGCGCAAGGAGCCGGACGTGCCGCGCCCGTACCGGGTCGTGGGCTACCCGGTCACCCCGATCGTGTTCTGCGGCTGCAGCGTCCTGATGATCTATAGCTCGGTCTCATACGCCGTTTCGAAAGGCACGCTCGCTCCCCTCGTGTCCGGCGCCATCATCCTCGCGGGCCTGCCCGCCTACGGTCTGAGCCGCCTCCGCCGGCCCCGCTAGCCTTCGCGACACGAAACAGCGACGCTATTTCGTGACGGAAAGGCGGTAGGGGAAGGCCGGACCGCCCCGGTTGAGCGCGTCGAGGAGGGACAGGTAATAGGTCCCGTCCGCAGGCAGCTTGTGCCGCAGGGTCGCGTCCCGCGTCGACGGCCCGTCGTCTTCGACCCTGAGGAGGCGCCCGCGGCCGTCGTGCAGCATGAGAATGGCGTCCACCAGAGACCCCAGGCGGTGGGCCGTCACCTCGAAGGTCCACGTCTCGCCCGCGCGGCCGTCGAACCGATAGACGTCGACATCCAGGGGCTGACCGATCGTGCCTTCGACCGTTCGGCCCGGCTCGATCGGTTGGGACGTCGCGAACGCTCCGTTCGGCTCGCGCTCGGCGGCCCGCTTCTCCTTGGCGCCCACGACGATTGTGTGAGCCGGACTCTCCCCGGCTTCGGTGGAGACGACGATCTCGACGGTTCCCTCGGGGGCCGTCACCGGCAGCTTCAGCTCCACGTGAAGCACGGTGTTCCCCAGCTCTTCGGGCTGCTTGGGCCCCGAAGCCGCCCCCTTCGACTTGACGACGATCTCCGATCCCTCGGGCGCCTTTTCGAGACGGACCGTCGCGGCCTTGTCGAGAAGAAAACCCCAAAGAGCGACGGCCGACGGTTCGCCCGGCGTGACGCCCAGCGGCACGGCGACGACGATGCGAGGCTTCGGCGGCTCTTTCTTCTCCTGCAGGAGCGTTCCGATCAGAACCGTGTAACAGAATGATCGCATCATTTTGTTACATGAGTTCACGGATCGGCTCTCCTTCGGGAAGGATGTCGACGGGACGTCCGTCGGGCATCAGGATCTGCTTGTGGAAGTCGATCCCGAGGGCGTCATAGATCGTGGCGGCGACCTCTCCGGGCCGAACGGGCCGGTCCGACACGGCGGCGCCGGTCCGGTCGCTCGCGCCGACCACGGTCCCGCCCCGGACGCCGGCCCCGGCGAAGAGCAGCGAGGCGACGGGCGGCCAGTGGTCGCGGCCCCCGTTCTGGTTCACCTTCGGCGTGCGGCCGAATTCTCCGAAGCAGGCGACGAGCGTCTCGCTCAGGAGGCCCCGGTCGCCCAGATCCCCCAGAAGCGCCGAAAAGCCGCGGTCGAAGATCGGCATCATCCGCTCCAGGCCTTCCCAAATCTTGAAGTGGTGGTCCCACCCGCCGCTGGTGACGGTGACGAACCGCACCCCGCGCTCCACGAGCCTTCTTGCCAGGAGGCAGCTCTGCCCGAACGTCGTCCTGCCGTAACGCTCCCGCAGTTCGGGCGCCTCGCCCTCCAGCTCGAAGGCCCCCCGGGAGGCGGGCGAAAGGACCATCTCCGCCGCGCGCCGGTGGAACTCGTCGTACGTCGCGATCTGATCGTCGCCTCCCACGCGGCCGGCCAAAGTATCGACGGCCTCCAGCAGCGTCCGGCGGCGCTCGATCCGGGCGGGCGTCAGCGGCTCGGGGGAAGTCAGGTCCCTGACCTTGTAGTTCGCGGCGTTGGGGTCGCCCGCCTTGAAGGATTCGCACTTTCCGCCGAGGAAGGCGCTTTTCCCCAGCTCGAACGCAAACGAAGGGTTGCGCGGCACGGCCACGTAGGGCGGGAGGGAGGCCTTGAAGCCCGTCTCGTGCGCCACCACCGAACCCATCGAGGGATAGTCGCCGAAAAGCCCTCCGAACCGTCCGGCCAGGGTCCAGTTGGTCGCCGCCTCGTGGCTCTCGTTGTTGTGCGTGCCCGACCGCACCAGGGCGACCCGGTCCATCATCCGGGCCATGCGGGGGAGCAGCTCCCCGACGTGGAGCCCGGGCACGCTGGTCCGGATCGTGGAGTACTTGCCGCGCACGTCCGCGGGAGCTTCCGGCTTGGGGTCGAACGTGTCGTGGTGCGACATCCCCCCTCCCAGGAAGACCAGGATGACCGACTTCGCCCGCGCCCGCCGCTCCCCGTCGCCTGCGGCGAAGGCCGGCCTCCGAGCCCCCAGCCAGTGGCCCAGCGTCAACCCCACCGGCCCGAGCGTCCCCACGCGCAGGAAATCGCGCCGACCCAGCGACACGTCGAACATGGCGGCCCTCCCCGCTTCAATGGTTGAACACGAACTCCTTGGAGTTGAGCAACGCCCAGAAGAGATCGCGAAGGACGTCGGCCCGTTCCGCCCCCGGCGATTCGAGGAGCCGCTTGACCGCGTCGCGCTCCGCTTCCCGCGGCCGCCGGGAGAGCGTCGCCAGGAAGAGCGTCTCCGCGATCGTGAGACTGTCGATGCCCGCCCGGAGAAGGGCCTCCAGCGTTCCTTCGGACGAACGGATCTTCTGGTGGATCCCCTCGCCGTTCTGGAGATGAAGGAGCTGGGAGAGCGTCACCTCGCCGCTCCGCTCGCAGGCGCACGCCGTCATCCGTTCCGGCCGGCCGAAGAGCGCGAGGAACCGCGAGTCCACCGTCGGTTCGGGCAGCTGGCTCGCGCGGATGCCGACGGGATACCCCGGGAACGACTCCGGCACGCCGGTGGCCCGCGAGACGGCGTCGAGGAGCGTCTCCGCCGGAAGCCTCTTGGGGACGTAGTGGGACGAGAACCGGCGGTCCCTTTCGTTTTCCGGCCGCGTCGCCGAGCTGAGCTGGTAGGCCCGCGAGAGGAGGATCAGCCGCATCACGTGCCTGAGGTCGAAGCCGCCCCCAACGAACTCCTGATTGAGGTGCTTCCACAACCCTTCGTTCGACGGCGGGTTGCTGGGGCGAAGGTCGTCGACAGGCTCGACCAGCCCCGACCCCATGAAGTGTTTCCAGAGCCGGTTGACCATCGACCCGGAGAAGTATTCGTTCCGCGGGTCGGTGATCCATTCCGCCAGCGCGCGCCGCGGGTCCTCCCCGGCGGCCACGGGAACCTCCGTCCCGTCCAGCGGCCGGGGCGCCAGCGGCTGCCGCGTGCGCGGCTGAACGGCCCGGGGCGGCCGCCGGCGGATCTCTTCGGCCGCCTTCAGGGCGGCCTGGATCTGAGTCCTGGATTTGGCGATCTGCTCGCGCGCTTTCTGCGCGTCGGCTTCGGACTTCGTCGGCAGCGACGCTTCAAGCTTCAGGATGTACTTCTCGAGGTCGTCGACTTCACGGCGCTTCGCCTTCTCTTCGGGGGTCATCACCTCGAGCCCCGCCGGCCCGCGCTCGGGACTCTGGCGCTTGACGCTCAGGGCCGTGAAGAACGCCGCGAAATGGTAATAGTCGTCCTGGGTGTACCGTTCCTCCGGATGGTTGTGGCACTTGGCGCATCCGATCCGAGTCCCCAGGAACGACTGCGCGACCGCGGAGACGACCTCCGTCTGTTCCGGACGATCGCCTCCGTCCACGGTCACGATGAAGTAGCCCACCGGCGGGTTCTCGACCGACGACCCCGAGGACGTCAGGATTCTCCGAGCCATCTCGTCCCAGGGCCGCCGCGCCGCGACCTCCCGCCGGAGCCACTCGTGCAGGCCGCGCACGCCCTTGGAGCCGCGAACGTCGTCCCCGCGCTGGAGACGGTTCTGGAGGAGGTCCCCGAGCCACTGCGCCCAGAAGTCGACGAACTCGGGCCGCTCCAGCAGCTCGTCCACGAGCCGCGCGCGTTTGGCCGGCGAACGGTCCTCCAGGAAGGTCACCGTCTCCTCGGGCGTGGGAAGCAGCCCGATCGTGTCCAGGAAGGCGCGGCGGAGAATTGCCGCGTCGTCGGCCGGGGGGGAAGGCGGGAGGCCGAGCGACTGGAGCTTCTCGAAGACGTGCCGGTCGATCTCGGTGAGCTTTTCCGCATAGGGGGCCGGGTCGACGTTTTCCCGAAGCGGGACCGTGAACGCG
>Ga0187892_10010042_pt1 | contig 12179 bp, 13 predicted proteins | sample MA1701073metaG_FD_139345 | JGI IMG/M metagenome (GOLD analysis project Ga0187892, IMG submission 139345) | Bio-ooze microbial communities from a basaltic lava cave in the Kipuka Kanohina Cave System on the Island of Hawaii, USA - MA170107-3 metaG ...
GCTGCCGCGGCGCGAGTCGTCGACCTCCTTGTACACGCCGACCGCATCCGCGAACGGCCCGCCCGCGCCGGCGGCGAGCGCCGCCGAGACCGCGAAGTGCTGGGCGAAGTCGGCGCGGCCGTCGAGCGTCAGCTTGCGCGCGGCCGGGCGCGGCCAGTCCGCCGCCGCCGGGACGACCGCGGCGAGGCCCTTCCCGCTCGCGTACGCGGCGAGCACGAAGAGCGCTGCGCGGTTCTCGGCGTCGGCCTCGCCGCCGCGCTCGGCAGCAAGGCGGAGGAGGTCGCTCAACGTGCCGGCGAAGGTCCCCGCCGCAGCCGGGTCGCCCACGAGCGCGGCGAGCCGCTCCTGGTACGGCCGCAGACGCTCCTGCTCCGCGCGCGGCAGGAGCGCGGTGCGCACCCGGTCGGGCAGGCCGGCGCGCCACACGAAGGTCGCGTCGATCCGTCCCGCGGCGAAGGCGATCCGCCGCACCGCGGCTGCAATCGCGCGCGCGTCGTCGTTCCCCAGCAGCTTCGCCCAGGCGTGGTCGAGCGCCGCGTTCGCGAGGAAGTCCGGCACCGGCAGGCGGCCGATCGTGACGTCCTCGAGGCGCGGCGGCAGCGCGCCCGCGTCGCGCAGCGAGGCGCGCACGTTCATGAACCGGCCGACCGGGTTTGCCGGCAGCTCCGCGCTCGTCGCAATCGTGGCGACGCCGGGCTGCAGCGCGACGCGCGCGCCGCCGCGCGCGTGGCGGCTGGCGAAGTAGTTCGCGAGAAGGTCGACGTCCTCCTGCGGGAGGGAGACCGTCCGCTGCACGCCCGCCTTCAGCCGCCGCGGGTCGTTGTCGTCGAGGATGCGCTTGACCCGCTCGATCTGCGCCGCGCCGAGCGCGGCCGGGCGGGCGACGAGCGGTCGGTCCTCGAGCGCGAGGACGAGCGCGGCGACGACCGCGAGCGGCGCCGCGAGGATCAGGAGGAAGAGGAGGAGAAGCGCGCGCCGCATGCGCGGCTCACGGCTCCCCGCCCGCCTTCACCGGATACCCGACCTCCGACCACGCGAGCATGCCGCCGTCGAGCGCCACCGCGCGCTGGTAGCCCATCTCGCGCAGCGTCGCGGCGGCGAGCGTCGAGATCCGCCCGATCTCGCAGTAGGCGAGGATGCGCACCGTCGGGTCCGGCAGGTCGTGGTTGACGCGCAGCTCGAGCTGGCCGCGCGGCAGGTGGAGCGCGCCTGGAATGTGCGCTTCCTCGTAGGCGTCGCGCTCGCGCACGTCGAGCACGACGAGGTCGGGCTCCTGCGCCGTCACGCGCGCCTTCAGCTCCTCGAGCGACATGAACGGCACCGTCGCGGCTGCCTCCGCGAGGAGCTGCCCGACCGTCTTGCCGCCGGTCATGTTGGTGCGCAGCGCTTCGGTGAGATGCGTCGGCATCGAGAGGTTCAGGTTGCACATCATCTCGACGAACTCGGCTCGACCCGACCTCTGCAACCGCGGGTTCGCGGCGAGCTCCTGCCGGATGGTCGAATGCCCCTGCTGCTTGTAGTCGTGCGCCGGGTAGACCTCGAGCGCCGGATCGAGCTTCAGCAGCCGCTCGAAGAGGCTCGCGTGCAGCGCCTCCGGGTCGCCGGTCGGCAGGTCGGTGCGCCCGGTGCCGCCGATCAGCAGCGTGTCGCCGGTGAACACGCGGTCCTCGACGGCGATGCACATCGAGTCGCGCGTGTGCCCGGGCGTGTGCAGCACGCGCAGGCGCAGATTGCCCACCACCAGCAGCTCGCCGTCGTCGACGCGCATGTCGACGAACGGCGCCGGGCTCGCGCGGTGCATGACCACCGGGGCGCCGAGCCGCCGCGCGAGCTCGCGCGTGCCGGAGAAGTGGTCGGCGTGGGTGTGCGTGTCGACGAGGTAGCGGATGCGCAGGCTCTCGCGCGCGGTGAGCGCAAGGTACCGATCGACCTGGCCGAGCTCCGGGTCGATCAGCACCGCGCCGCAGGTGTCGGAGCAGCCGACGAGGTACGACTGGCAGCCGCCGGTGGCAATCTGCTCGAAGATCATCGTGCCCTCCCGCTTCAGTTCCTGGTCGCCGACCAGCGCAGCGGCTGGTAGCCGTGCACGTCCGACTCGCCGCTCATCCGGGCGCCCGCGACGCGGCCGCGGTAGTGCCGCGTGTCGCCGTTGCGGTCGAACGTGGTGAAGCCGACCTCGGTGCCGCGCAGCCGCGGCGAGAGCACCGGCACGTCCCGGCCCTCGCGCTCGCCCCGCGCTTCGAGCTGCTGGTGGACCTGCTTGAGCGTCACCTCGAGCGCATCGTCCGCCGTCGTCACCGTCCACGTTCCCCGGACGTCCGCCGGTACGACCCACAGGTACCCGGTGCGGTCCTCGACGCGGATCGTCTCGTCGGGCTCCCAGTCACCGAGCGTGAAGAAGTGCGACACGACGCGCGTCCCGGGCTTCAGCTCGAGGAGCCGCGGCTTGAGCTTCGTCATCACCCCGGGGCTGACGTAGAGCGCGACCACGGTCGCGGCCGAGAGGTCGAACTCGAACAGGTCCTGCCGGACGAAGCGCGCGCGGTCGGACACGCCCTGCGCCTTCGCCGACTCGATCGAGATCCGGACGAGGTTCTCCTCGAGCTCGACGCCGATCCCGCGCGCGCCGAAGTGCTTCGCCGCGTAGACGGGGATGCGCCCGTCGCCCGCGCCGAGGTCGACCACGACGTCGTCCGGGGTCACGTCGGCGAGCTGCAGCAGGCGTCGGATCATCCGCTCCGGCGTCGGCACCCACACCGAGTCCTTGCTGACCTGCCCGATCTGCGGCGTTTGCGCTACGGCCGGAGCGCCGGCGAGCGCAGCCGCGGCGACCAGGGACGCGCAGAGAATAAGGTGTCGCATCTCAGTCGACGCGGAACCGCCGGATGACTTCCGGGTCGGGGTCGATGCCGAGGCCGGGCCCGTCGGGGACCTCGAGCGCGCCGCGCACCGGGTCGAGCGCCGCGCCGTAGAGCTTCCCCTCCGGCCACAGGTAGAAGAGCTCGAAGCGGGCGTCCGCGCGCGCCGCGAGGAGATGGAGCGTCGCGAGCGCGCCCGGCCCGAAGTAGGGCGAGTGCGGCGCGACGCGCACGCCCTGCGCGTCGGCGAGCGCCGTGACCTTGAGGAACTCGGTGATGCCGCCGACCTTGGTGACCGACGGCTGGGCGAACGTCACCGCGCGGGCCTCGACGAGCGCGCCGAACTGGGTCGCGAAGCAGAAGTTCTCGCCGGCCGCGATCGCGACGCCGCTCGCCTCGCCGACCGCGCGGAGCGCGCGGAAGTCCTCGGGCGGGAAGACCGGCTCCTCGAGCCATTCGAGGTCGTACGCGCGGAAGCGCTTCGCGGCCGCGATCGCGTCGTCCGGCGACCACTCGCAGTTCACGTCGACGGTGAGCGGCACCTCCCGCGGGAGCGCGCCGCGCGCCGCCGCGATCGCCTCGTCGGTGATCTCGTGCAGCTTGATCGAGCCGAAACCCTCGTCGAGCGCGCGCTTGCAGTACTGCGCGACGAGGTGCGGCTCGGCGTAGCGGAGCAGGCTCGCGTAGCAGGGGACGCTCGTGCGCTTCGCGCCGCCGAGCAGCTGATGGAGCGGCTTGCCGGCGGCCTTGCCGGCGAGGTCCCATAGTGCGATGTCGAGCGCCGAGATCGCGAAGACGGTGATGCCGTAGCGGCCGAAGAGGTGCAGCTCGCGCTGGACCTTCGCGTGCAGCCCGGCGATGTCGGCGGGATCGCGCCCGACCGCGAGCGGCCCGACCATGTCGTTCACCGCCGCGGCGACCGCGCGCCGGCACCCGTACGCGAACGCATCGCCCCAGCCGACCGCGCCCGAGTCGGTCTCGACGCGCACCAGGCAGAAGTCGAGCTTGCGCCAGTCCGAGCCGGCGAGGCGCCGGTTGCCGCCGTAGGTGAACGGGATGGAAAGCGGAACCGCCTCGACGCGCGTGATCTTCATCGGCACTCCCTCCGGTCGAGGCGGGAGTTTAGCGCGCGTCTGGCCGACGCCCCGGGCGCTTCCCCGGGCGGATGGGTGCGGTGTACCCTTCGCCGCTTCGACGTGAGCGAGCGGAGAAGCCAATGAACAGGTTCGTGCTGGTCGTCGATTTCCAGGTCAAGCCGGAGCAACTGGCGAAGTTCAACGAGCAGATTGCGGTGAACGCGAAGGCGTCGGTCGCCAAGGAGCCCGGGTGTCGGCAGTTCGATGTGCTGCGCGCGATCGACGACCCGTGCCGGGTCGTCCTCTATGAGGTGTACGACAGCGAGGACGCGTTCAAGGCGCACCTCGAGCAGCCGCACACCAAGACCTTCCTCGGGTTGGCGAAAGAACTCGTCACGAAGCAGTCCGTGATGAAGCTCGCACGGACGGTGGCGGCGGCGAAGGGCGGGTAGCGCGCGGCGCGGCTGCGGCGCCTATCCCCGCCCGACGAACGGCATCTTCGTCGCCATCACCGTGAGGAACAGGATGTTGGCGTCGAGCGGCAGGCTCGCCATGTGCACCACGGCGTTTGCCACGTGCTGCACGTCCATCAGCGGCTCGACGGCGATCTCGCCGCTCGCCTGCGGGACGCCCTTCGCCATGCGCTCGGCCATCTCGGTCAGCGCGTTGCCGATGTCCACCTGGCCGCAGGCGATGTCGTACTTGCGGCCGTCGAGGGCCGTCACCTTGGTGAGGCCGGTGATCGCGTGCTTGGTCGCGGTGTAGGGCGCGGAGTTCGGCCGCGGCGCGTGCGCGGAGATCGAGCCGTTGTTGATGATGCGCCCGCCGCGCGGGGACTGCGACTTCATCAGCTTGAACGCCTCCTGGGTGCAGAGGAACGCGCCAGTGAGGTTGGCGTCCACCACGCTCTGCCACTGCTCGAACGACAGCTCCTCGAGCGGGATGCCCGGCGCGTTCTGGCCGGCGTTGTTGAAGAGGACGTCGAGCCGGCCGAACTTCTGCCCGGTCGCCGCGAAGAGCGCACGCACCGACTCCGGCTTCGCGATGTCGGTGGGCACCGCGAGGGCCCGCGCGCCGTCGGCGCCCGCCGCCTTCACCACCGCCTCGAGCGCGTCGGCGCGGCGCCCGGCGAGCACGACCGAGTAGCCGTCCTTCAGCAGCGCGAGCGCGGCCGCCTTGCCGATGCCGCTGCCCGCCCCCGTGACGATCGCCACCTTGCCGTTCGCGCCCATGATCCGACCCTCCTTTGCGGTAGGGCGGGGATTCTACGGCCGATCAGTGGCTGGTGTGGATCACGTCCCGGACGACCGGGTAGATGCTGTTCGCCCAGCGCTTGCCGCTGAAGACCCCGTAGTGGCCGGCGCCCGCCTGGATGTAGTGGGTGCGCATGAAGAGCTTCAGGCTCGAGCACAGGTCCTGGGCCGCGAGCGTCTGGCCGAGCGAGCAGATGTCGTCGCGCTCGCCCTCGACGGTGAGGAGCGCGAGCCGCCGGATCGCGCGCGGCTCGACCCTGCGGCCGCGCCAGGTCATCGTGCCGGCCGCGAGCGCGTACTCCTGGAACACGACGCGCACCGTCTCCAGATAGAACTCGGCCGGCAGGTCGGCGACGGCGAAGTACTCCTCGTAGAAGCTGCGCGTCGCGTTCGCGCTTGCGAAATCGCCCTTCACCAGGTCCTCGAAAAGCGAGCGGAAGGACGCGATGTGCCGCTCGAGGTTCATGCTCATGAACGCGCTCAGCTGCACGAACCCGGGGTAGACCGGGCGGAGCGCGCCCGGGTAGCGCGCGGGGACGATCGCGATCAGGTTGCGCTCGAACCACTCGATCGGCTTGGAGGTCGCGAGCTCGTTCACCTTCGTCGGGCTGATGCGGCAGTCGATCGGCCCGGCCATCAGCGTGAGGCTCCGCGGCATCGCCGGGTGGCCGTCCTCGGCCATCAGCGCGGCGGCGGCGAGCGCGGCGACGCAGGGCTGGCAGATCGCCATCAGGTGCGACCCCGGCCCCATCGCCTCGAGGAAGGTCATGACGTGCTCGACGTACTCGTCGAGGCCGAACCGGCCCGCGGCGAGCGGCACGTCGCGCGCGTTGTGCCAGTCGGTGATGAATACGTCGTGGTCGGAGAGCATCGTCTGCGCGGTGTCGCGCAGGAGCGTCGCGAAGTGCCCGGACATCGGCGCGAGGAGGAGCACGCGCGGCTGCGCGGCCTTCACGTCCTTCCGGAAGTGGAGCAGCGTCCCGAACGGCGTGCGGTGGAAGATCTCCTCGTGCACCGGGACGTCCTCGCCGCCCACCCGCGCCGAGGCGATGCCGAAGGCCGGCCGCCGGTGGGTCAGGTGGGCAAGCGCGAAGACCTCGACCGCGGCGGCGAACCGGCGCACCGGGAGCCAGTACTCGAGCGCCCGGCGCGCTTCGTTGAGCGCCGGCAGCGCGGCCGCGGCCGCCGTGCGGGGCGGCCACATCAGGTCCGCGTGAGTCTGAAAGGCCTGGTAGAGCATCGGAGATCCCTCCCTTCTTCGCCGATCGCCCGACCGGACACGCAAGCCGCGGGCCAGCCTCCGACTGGCACGACCCTTGCGATGCTCCCGGGACGAAAACCGGGGGGAACGCGCCATGGGCAGGGCAACCCTGACCCTCAGCAGCAAGAACTACTCGTCCTGGTCCTTGCGGGGCTGGCTCCTCGCGCGCTTCGCCGGCCTCGAGTTCGACGAGGTCATGGTGGCGCCCGACGACGCGGACGCGCGCAAGGAGCTCCTGCTCCTCTCCCCGTCGATCCTCGTGCCGTGCCTGACGCACGACGGAATCAAGGTCTGGGACACGCTCGCGATCGCCGAGTACCTGAACGAGACGATCCCCGGCGCCGGGCTCCTGCCCGCCGACCGCGCGGCGCGCGCGCGGTGCCGGGCGATCTCGGGCGAGATGCACTCGGGGTTCTCGAGCCTGCGCTCGGCGCTGCCGATGAACCTCAAGCGCACCTTCCCGGGCCACAAGGTCTGGGCGCGCGCGCTCGGCGACATCGAGCGGATCACGGCGATCTGGCGCGAGTGCCTGGCGGACTACGGCGGGCCGTTCCTCTTCGGCGAGCGCACGATGGCCGACGCGATGTACGCGCCGGTCGTGACGCGATTCCGCAGCTACGACGTCAGGCTCGATGCGGCGTGCGCGGCGTACGGCGAGCGCATCATGGCCATGCCTGAGATGGTCGAGTGGATCGGCGCGGCGAAGCGCGAGCCCGACGACATCGACGAGCTCGACATGGAGTTCTAGGAGGGGGCGCTACGCCCACGGCCCGGGGGCGGGCACCGCGCACGGCGCGAGCACGTCCACGGTCGCGAAGTCTGCCGGCCCGACGATCTCCAGGTACTCCATGTCGGGGGAGTAATCGAAGAGGTAATGCACGATTCCAGGGCGCTGGTGCACGCAATCACCCGCGGCGACGAGCGTCTCCTTGTCCTCGTACATGAACCGCGCCCAGCCCTTGAGCATGATCACGATGTGGAAGTCCGCCTCGTGGCGGTGCCACCCGGTGCCCTTCTCTGGTGCGAGATTCGCCTTTACGAGCTGCGCGATCACCTTTCCGGCGGTGGCCTGGGCGACGCCGAGGTCGCGGTAGAGGAAGAAGTCGCGCAGTCCTTCTCCTCTGTAATCAGTCTCTCCCGGCTTGACGTGCGAGAACTGGACGGCGGTCTTGTCGAGCATGGCACCTCCCGGACCAAGGATGCGTCCATGCTGCGATGCACGAAGCGTTCCACGGCACGCCAGACGGGGAGAAAGCCGATGCCGAAGGCAGCGCCTTTCCTGACTTCGGGGTGCGCGAGGGGGTGTGGCCCCTCGCGTCGTAGCGACTAGCCGCCCGCGCGACGCCGCAGGATCACCGACAGGTTGTTGGCCGGCATCTCGATGACCGATTCCGGTGCAAGGCCGGCCTTCTCCGCCGCCTCGGTCACCGCCTCCAGGTCGCGCACGCCCCAGTCGGGGTCGCGCGCGCGCAGGCTCTGGTCGAACGCGGCGTTGCTCGGCGCGGTGTGCGCCCCGCCGCGCTTGTAGGCGCCGTAGAGGTAGAGCGCGCCGCCAGGCGCGAGCAGGGCGCCCGCGCCGCGCATCAGGCCGAGCGTCGCCGCCCAGGGCGAGATGTGGATCATGTTGATGCACAGGATCGCCGCGAGCGCCCGCGGAATCTCCGGCGCCGCGTCCCAGTCCGGCGCCTCGACGTCGATGGCGAGCGGCGCGCGGACGTTGGGGACGCCGGTGAACCGGACCCACGCGGCGATGCTCGCGCGGTTGTCGGGATCGGGATCGCTCGGCTGGATCGCGATTCCGGGCAGCTTCGCCGCGAGCCATACCGCGTGCTCGCCGGTCCCGCTCGCGATCTCGAGCACGGTGCCGCGCTCCTGGAGCGCGCCGCGCAGGACCCCGAGGATGGGCTCGCGGTTGCGCTGCGTCGCGGCGGCGTACAGGCGCCCGTCCATCGGCGGCCGGTTCCGCAGCTAGCGGGGCGCGGCCGGCGTTGCCGGCGGCGTCGGCGGGCCGAGGAGGATCTCGATGCGCCGGTTCTTGCGGCGGCTTTCCGCGGTGTCGTTCGGCGCGCGCGGGGCGAACTCCGAGTAGGCGGTCGCCGTGAGCCGCCGCGGATCGATCTGCGCGTCGTCCTGGAGCAGCCGGGCCACGTTCGTCGCGCGGGCCGCGGAGAGCTCCCAGTTGGTCGGGTAGCGCTTGGCGAGGGCCGCGGCGATCGGGACGTTGTCGGTGTGCCCCTGGACCTCGATCGCGCGGTGCTCCGTCTTCTTCAGGATCGCGCCGACGCGCCGCAGCACCTCGACCCCGGCCGGCTTGATCACCGTCTCGCCGGAATCGAAGAGGATCTCGTCGACCATTTCGACCCGGAGCTGGTTGCGGATGCGCTCGACCTGGACCTGCCGGTCGGCGATCTCCTGCTTCAGCCCGGCGACGAGCTCGTCCTGGGTGGCGCGCAGAGCCGCGAGCTCCTTCTCCTTCTCGTCGACCTGCTGCTTGAGCTCGGTGCTCGTCTGCTGGAGCTGGTCGCGGACCGATTCGAGGTCGCCGACGCGCGCTTTCAGGTCCGCGACCTGGCGATCCCGTTCGGCGAGCTGCCGGTCGCGGTCGGCGAGCTGCGCCTGCGTCGCCGCCAGCGCTTCCCGCTGGGGCTGGTAGCCCCACACGTAGAACACCCCGCCCGCGACGACGAGCAGCGCAAGGAGAACCGCCATCCACTTCGCCATGGGCCACCCCCCGGGTCGCGCAGCAACGCCTTGGAGGCCCAATCATGCAACCCGGCCGGTGCGCTGGGAAGCCGGTCGGCCGGCGATCCGTGGCACACGCCTCGCTGGCGGGGGCGGCGGCCCGCCCGCGGCGGAAGCTTGGTGCCGCCGGGGCTTGATGGTTCAATCCCGGCGATGGACCTCTCGCGCATCGTCGAGCGGTGGGCCGGGCACCAGCCGCGGCACGTCGCGGTCCGTTTCCAGGGCGAGGACACCACTTATGAGGCGCTCTGGCGCCGCGTCGAGGCGGCGACGCTCCGGCTCGCGAGCCTCGGCATCCGCAAGGCCGACCGCGTCGCCTACCTGGGCTACAACCATCCCGAGCTCCTCGCAATCCTCTTTGCGTGCGCGCGGCTCGGCGCGATGCTGGTCCCGCTCAACTTCCGGCTCGCGACGCCCGAGCACGCGGAGATCCTCGCCAGCGCCGATCCGGCGGTGCTCGTCGTCGAGCCCGACTTCCAGGCGCACGCGTCGGCGCTCGCAACGTCGCTGCCGCTGATGCGGCTCGTCGCGCTGCGCGGCGCGCCTCGGGGCTGGTTCGCGTGGGAGGGCCCGCTGCCCGCCGGCTTCGAGCCGAAGCTTCCCGGCACCGACGCCGATCCGGTGCTGATCGTCTACACCTCGGGCACGACCGGCAGGCCGAAGGGCGCGGTGCACACGCAGTCGGGCCTCCTCTGGAACATCGTCAACGCGACCGCCTACCAGGACCTCACGAGCCGCGACCACGTGCTCACCGTGCTGCCGATGTTCCACGTCGGCGGCCTGTGCATCCAGACGCTGCCGGCGCTCGCCGCCGGGGCGACGGCGACGATCCACGCGCGCTTCGACGCTGGCGCGTTCCTGCGCGACGTCGCCGCGCTCCGTCCCACGCTCACGCTGCTGGTGCCGGCGACGCTGCAGGCGGTGTACGCGCATCCCGACTGGGCGCGAGCCGACCTCTCGAGCCTGCGCGAGGTGAACACCGGCTCGTCGACGGTGCCCGACTCGCTCTTCGCGCCGTTCCACGCGCGCGGCATCCCGGTCGGGCAGGTGTACGGCGCGACCGAGACCGGGCCGGTGTCGATCTGCCTCCGCGCCGAGGACGCGATGCGCAAGGTCGGCTCGGCGGGGAAGCCGGCGGTGCACACGGAGATCCGGCTCGTCGACACCGCGGAGCGCGACGTCGCGCCGGGCGAGGTCGGCGAGATCCTGGTGCGCGCGCCGAACGTGATGCAGGGCTACTGGAAGGACCCCGACAACCCCGCGTTCCGCGACGGCTGGTTCCACACCGGCGACCTCGCGCGCGTGGACGAGGAGGGCTACTACTGGGTCGTCGGCCGGACCAAGGACATGATCATCTCGGGCGGGGAGAACGTCTATCCGGCCGAGCTCGAGAACGTGCTCGCCGACTGCGCCGGGATCGCCGAGGCGGCCGTCATCGGGGTGCCCGATGCGAAGTGGGGCGAGGCGGTCGTCGCGGTGGTGGTGCGGAAGGCCGGTGCGGCGCTCGACGAGGCGGCCGTGCTGTCGCTCTTCGACGGCCGGCTCGCGCGCTTCAAGCACCCGCGGCGCGTCGTCTTCGTCGAGGGCCTGCCGAAGAGCGCCCTCGGGAAGGTGCAGAAGGCCGAGCTGCGGAAGCTGGTCGGCGCGGGGTAGGCTGCGCTACGCGAAGATCGTCCGGATCTCCAGCGTCACCGTCGGCAGCGCGAGCGGGACGATCGACTCGGCGCCCTGCCGCTCGAGCTTGCGACGGTAGCCGCCGGCCGCGGGCTCGCGGTAGACCTCGAGCCGCTCCGCGTCGAGGTCGAGAATCCAGACCTCGGGCACGCCGTGCCGCGCGTAGAGCGGGAGCTTCGTCTCGCGGTCGAAGCGGAGAGTCGTATCCGCGACCTCGATGAGCAACAGGACGTCCGCCGGGCGCGGGTGCGCGGAGCGGTAACGGTCCGCCTTCGGGCGGATCAGCATGAGATCGGGCTGCGGCTCCGAATCGTCGGCGAGCCGCAGGGGGTTCTGGGTCCGGACCAGCGCAGCACTTCCGGCTGCGAGGGTGAAGTGCCGCGACAGGAAGCACACCGCGGAGGCGTGGCGGCTACCGATCGGCGCCATCTCGATCATCTCGCCGTCGAGCAGCTCGACCCGAGCCTCCGGGCCGAGGATGCCGGTCCGGCCGATCTGCTCGAACTGATCGGCGGACAGCTTTCGCCGCTGGGGGGTGAACACCACGCTCATGGTCGGACATTGTAGCCGCGCCGCAGGAAGTTCCAAGCGTACGGGCGGTAGTCGCTCGTGCTGCTTTCCGCGGCGGCGCGGGAGATGAATTCCTCGGCGGTCTTCACCAGGTTCCGCTCGCGGAGCGCGGTGTACTTCTTCTGGATGTGGTCGCGGGCGTCGGCCGCCGGGTGCCAGGTCCCGTTGCGGAAGAACTGGCAGCCGGAATTCCCGAGGTAGTCGAGCAGATGCTGGATCTCCGCCTTTGCGGCGGGCGGCGGCTCGGCGGTCAGCGCCGGCCGCGCCGCGAGCAGAACGAGGAGAGCGAGGACCGCGCGCAGCAGCATGCGCGAACGCTACAGGCTCGCGCGAGGCGCGGCCTCAGCCGCCCGCTTTCGCCGTCGGCTGGAGGATCTCGCGGTGGTGCGCCATCAGCGCGTCGAAGACGAGCTTGCGGCCGTCGGCGTCGAGCTCGGACTCCATCGCCGTGCCGACCTTCCTGAGCAGGCCGGCGAGCGCGCCCATCAGCTTCGCGCGCTCGGCGGGATCGGGCTTCGGCTTCAGGCTCCAGACGAGCTCCTGCGTCGTCGCGGCCACCTGCTGCCAGGTCGCGCCGCCGGCGGCGTGCGCGCGCGCCACCACGCGGACCCACGTCTGGCTGAAGAAGAGGTCGAGCATCGGCGGCAGGGGGGTGCCGGCGAGCGCGTTGGTGATCGCCTTTTCCGCGGCCGCAAGCGCCTCGGGCGTGGGCTCGTCGCTCGCCCGCGCGGCGGGCGCGGGCGCC
>Ga0187892_10010043_pt1 | contig 12178 bp, 8 predicted proteins | sample MA1701073metaG_FD_139345 | JGI IMG/M metagenome (GOLD analysis project Ga0187892, IMG submission 139345) | Bio-ooze microbial communities from a basaltic lava cave in the Kipuka Kanohina Cave System on the Island of Hawaii, USA - MA170107-3 metaG ...
CGAGGGCCGGACCAGCCGGTGCCGGACCGGAAAACGTCCCCGGTCGCTACCTCCGCCGCGGTGCGGCCCTCAGAGGACGCATCGACCTGCTGCGAATCCGATTCTTCAGCAGGCTCGGAAAAGAGGCCGCTGGAGAATTCCCGGTGATCCAAAGGGGGTTAGGAGTCCCGCGAGGGAACTTCTGCCCCCCCTGGATCCGTCTGAAGGGGAGAAGGCGGATCCGGGCGACGCTCGCGGGAGAACAGGGCGACACGGGGTCGGGAGGGACGATGTTCCGACGGGACCGGAAACAGCGGCAGCTGAGCTTTGCGGATCTGTCGAACGCGGGGCAGGCGGTACCGGCGGACCACCTCCTGATCCGGATGCGGGAGAGCGTCCGCTGGGACCTCGTAGAACAGCAGCTGAAGGCGTCCTACGCGGAGGGGCCTGTGGGACGACCAGGCTGGTCGCTCGCGATGTTGGTGCGGATGCTGCTGTTGCAGGAGTATGCGGACCTGAGCGACCGGGAGGTCGAGGAGCAGGTGGGCTGCCACCTGCTCTATCGGGCCTTCGTGGGCCTGAGTGCGGAGGACCTGGTTCCGGACGCCACGACACTAGTGCGGTTCCGAGCACGGATTCAGACCGAGGGGATGCGCCGGGTCTTCGCGGAAGTGAACCGGCAGTGGGAGGCCGCCGGACTGATCGGGGCCGATCGACGGGTGGTGGATGGGGTCCATCTGTGGGCCAAGGTGGCGTGTCGATCCTGGGCCACGTTGGTCGAGCAGCTGGGCCGGGAGCTGGTCGAAGCCGTGCTGCGCGAAGAGGGGCCGGCGCGGGCCGACGTGTTGCAGCGGTGTGTGACCCTGACGAGCCAGGAACGCGACCTGCGGGGGGCCGAGTGGATGGCGGCATGCGTCCCCGGTCGCTGAGTTCCGCCGCAAAGCGGCCCTCAGGGGACGAGAAGGCCTACCGTGAGTCCAATTCCTCAGCGGCCTCGGAAAAGGTCCCTGACCCCTTTTCGCGGCTTGCGACCCGGGGTGCCGGTCACTAAGCTCCTCCAATGCTCGACAAGATCATCGGCGAGGGCATCACCTTCGACGACGTCCTGCTCGTGCCCCAGCGGTCCGACGTCGTCCCCTCCGAGGTGTCCACCGAGACGCGCTTCAGCCGGCGCGTGGGCCTGAACCTGCCGATCTCCTCCGCGGCCATGGACACGGTCACCGAGGCGAACCTGGCCATCGCGCTGGCCCAGGAAGGCGGGATCGGGATCATCCACAAGAACCTCTCGATCGAGGCCCAGGTCCGCGAGGTGGACAAGGTCAAGCGGTCGGCCAACGGCGTGATCCTGGACCCGGTGACGATGCCGCCGCACGAGACCGTGCAGCACGCGCGCGAGCTGATGGAGAAGCAGAACATCTCCGGCGTGCCCATCACCGAGAGCGGGCGCCTGGTCGGGATCCTGACGCGCCGCGACCTCCGGTTCATCGGCGACCCCGCGAAGCGCGTGGCGGACGTGATGACGCGGAAGAACCTCGTGACCGCGCCGCTCGGGACGACGCTCGAGGACGCCAAGGCGATCCTGCACCGCAACAAGGTCGAGAAGCTCCTGCTGACGGACGGCAAGGACGCGCTCCGCGGCCTGATCACGATCAAGGACCTGGACAAGCTGGCGCGCTTCCCGAAGGCGAGCCGGGACGGGCGGGGGAGGCTCCGGGTGGGCGCGGCGGTCGGCGTGCGCGACGACGAGCGGGCTTCCGCGCTGATCCGCGCGGGGGTGGACGTGCTGGTGGTGGACACGGCGCACGGTCACTCGCGGAACGTGCTCGACGCGGTGCGCCGGATCAAGGGGCAGCACGACATCGACGTCGTGGCCGGGAACGTGGCCACGACGGCGGCGGTGCGCGACCTGGCGGAGGCGGGCGCGGACGCGGTGAAGATCGGGATCGGCCCGGGGGCGATCTGCACCACGCGGATCATCGCGGGGGTCGGGGTGCCGCAGCTCACCGCGATCCTGGAGTGCGCGCCGGCGGCGCGGGAGCGGGGGCTCCCGTGCATCGCGGACGGCGGCATCCGCAACTCGGGGGACCTGGCCAAGGCGATCGCGGCGGGGGCGGACGCCGTGATGGTCGGGAGCCTCTTCGCCGGGATGGCCGAGAGCCCCGCCGAGACGGTCCTCTACCAGGGGCGCTCCTACAAGGTGTGCCGCGGGATGGGGTCGCTGGGGGCGATGATCGAGGGGAGCAAGGAGCGCTACGGGCAGTCGGAGGTCGCCGACCGCGACAAGCTGGTCCCCGAGGGGGTGGAGGGGCTGGTCCCGTTCCGCGGGCCGCTGTCGGAGTTCGTCTACCAGCTAGCCGGCGGGCTCCGGGCCTCGATGGGCTACAACGGCGCGGCCACGATCGCGCAGTTCCAGGAGCGCGCGCGCTTCCTCCGGGTCTCGCCCGCCACCCAGCGCGAGAACCACCCGCACGACATCATCATCACCAAGGAAGCGCCGAACTACTGGGCCGACCGGTAGGGGGGGGCTGGGCGCCCGGCCCGGCCATTCGCGAATTGCGATCGCTTCCGGAAGTCCAGTGTGGCCCTTCGGGGAAGGAACCACTAAGATGCGTCCGGCCCCGGCGGGGGCAGGGGCCGGCATCTGTGGGACTCAGTGCCGACACCATTCTGTAGGAGGAAACCGATGCGACGACTCGTCTCTGCTGCCGTTGTCTTGTCCGTCCTCGCGCTGCCGGCGCTCGCCTCGGACGTATACAGTCCGAGCAACACGCCGACGACGGGCGTCTGCAACGCCTTCCCGTTCTCGCCCGGAGCCAGCGGGGAGTGGCGCTACCAGGCCATCTTCAGCCAGGCCCAGATGGGGCCGGCAGCCCGGATCACCGACGTCTCGTGGGCGCCCTGCACGGGCGGGACGTTCACAGCCACGACGCTCGAGATCCGGATGAGCCACCTGAGCGTGGCGCCCACGAACATGTTCGATGCGAACCTGCCCACTCCCGTGGTCGTGCGGAACGCGGGACCCTACTCGTGGGCGCCGGTGGCCAACGCGTGGAGCCCGCTGAAGCTCGACTGCCCGTTCGACTACAACGGGATCGACAGCCTCACGGTCGAGGTCCGCTACATCGGCGGCGTGATCGGTGGCGGATTCGGCGGCTCGACCCATCGCGATGTGGTGTCGACCCGCGTATACCTCCAGGCCGCGGGCGCCTACAACGCCGCGGTCGGGACCAACGGCGGTCTCACGGGGCCCAAGGTCCGCTTCACGATCGCGGACACGTCGATCACGGGCGGCCTGCCCACCCCGGGCGGCACGGTCACGATGCTGTTCGACGACTCCGCGGACGCAGGCCTCAACTACATCGGCGCTTCGAGCCTCGGCGCGGGGCCGATCCCGATCGGGTGCTGGCAGCTCGAGCTGGATCCGGACCTGCTCCTGATCCTCAGCTCCAGCGGCGCGCTCCCGGGCACCTTCCAGAACTTCCAGGGCGTGTTGGACGCCAGCGGGCAGGCGACCCCGTCGATCCTGCTCCCGAACGTGAACGCCCTGATCGGGCTGGTCATCAACAACGCCTTCGTGACCTTGCAGGGGTCCGGGATCAAGAGCGTCGGCCGCTCGGCGCGCTTCGTGATCCAGCAGTCGTAGCCCTTCGCTCTTCAGTGCCGCGCCCCGGCCCGGCCCGGGGCGCGGCGTCGTTTCAATCCGCGTCGGTGGGGTCGAGGCGGCTGCTCCCGCGGGCGACGCGGTCGGCCGGGAAGTCGCCGCGGCGGGCGTGTTGGCACAGGGCCTCCTCGTCGCTCGCGCGGTAGATGCAATAGAGCCTGTCGTCGGTGACGAAGCTCTGGACCCACTGGACGGCGCCGCCGAGCCCCTGGAGCACGAGGCACGACTTCCGGGCGATCACCTTGTGCTCCGAGGCGGAGAGCTTCTCCGCGCCGGGCATCGAATGCCCCACGACGAACTCGGGCATGGTGACCTCCTTCCAAGGGGTCAGGACCCGCCGCGGGTCCTGACCCCTTGGAGGGCGGGTGACCACGAGGAACCTGACGGGCCCGGTCAGCGGGAGCGGCCGACGGGGTTCTCAAGCTGCTGGATGGCATGGCGGGCTTCCCATTCCTCGCTGGCGAGCTGCGCATAGGTCAGGGCGGTCCGGAACTCAGCGAGCGCCTCGGCTCGGCGGCCGAGGGCGAGCAGCGCTCTCGCCAGGGAGAGCCGGGTGTGGGCGTGGACGGGATTCCGAGTCACGGATTCCTGGAAATGCGTCCGGGCCTCTTCGTGATCGCCGCGCTTGGTTGCCACGTAGCCGCGGACCGCGAGGACATCCCAGCGGCCCGGTTCCATGCGATCCAACTCATCAAGCATCTGATTGGCCTCGTGCAATTGGCTCCGGTCGATCAGCGCGTCGGCCAGTGCGACCCGGAACAAGGAGACGTCCGGGGCCAGGGCCATGGCGGTACGACCCCGTTCCACCTGATTGAAGCCGAACAGATAGGCTCCTCGCGACTGAGCGTCGTCCAGAGGGATGACCTTGCGGTGGGGAACACCGAACCACCGATAGCCCGGGTCCACGAGCAGGACTCCTCGTTCGGCAGGCAGACCGGCGCAGGCGTGGTGAACGGGCACGCCGCGGTGATCTTGCTCCACGAGGACGTAGAAGGCGGGCACCTGGACAGCGCGGGCCAGTGCGACGAAGAGCATCGTGTGGTCCTGGCACAGAAGGGCGATCGGCTCGCGCCAGAGGACAAAGACCTCGGGCGCGGTGCGCGGCGCGGGATCGCCCCTCTCCTGGAGGCGATGCACCAGCTCGTCGAACAGGCGTCGCGCCTTCTCCTCGTCGGTCCGGGCGCCGGCGGTGAGCTGCTCGGCCCAGCGGATCATCTGCGGCGTGACGGCGAATGGATCGACGACCAGCCCTTGCTCACGGGTCGTGAGCCGTTCGGCCATCACGGCGTCGATCTCCGCCGCCGTGAACTGCCGCGGAACGGGGGCTTCAACGACGTGCATGGTCTGGAGCTCGCCCAGCTCAGCGGCCCGGCGCTCGAATCTGGCCACCAAGGCGGGAGAGATGCCCTGCTTGCGGGCCGCGGCCAGGAAGGCCTCGGACCAGCGGAGTGCCCGGATGTTGTCTCGTAGGCGGTCATGGACGTCAGCGAGCCCCTGTTGCACGTTCACGTCGTCCGCGCCGAGCCGCTCCGCCTCTTGAAGCGCGGCCAGCGCGGCTTCGCGGTCCAGCCTTCCCACGTGGACGTAGGCGAGCTTCGTGGGCACGACCGGATCGTACGGATCGATCCGGCGCGCCTGCTCGAAGAGCTGGAGGGCGTCGGACGGACGACCCTGCGTGATCCGCAGCTCGCCCAGACGGATCAGGGCCTGGAGCTCTCTCGGGTCGAGACGGAGAGCTTCCTCGTACGCCCGTTCGGCCTCCGGCATGCGACCCTGAATCGCATGCAAGATGCCGTGAACCATCCTGATTGAGGCGTTCTCGGGGGCGAGACGCTGGGCCTCAGCCTGCTCCCGCTCGGCTTGCTCGAAGCGCCCTTGCATGGCCAGACTGCCCGCGAGGATGAGGTGAGCGGTCGCGCACGCGGGATCCTGTCCCAGGACCGCGCGGGCGAGCTCCTCGGACTCGGAGCAGGGTCGGTTCTCGGCATACGCCGCCATTGCGTGGGCCAGGGACTCCTGCGCGGCAGGGGAAGACGTCCGCCGATGAACAATCAATGCCGAGCCCTCCGGCACGTGGAGCTCGCGGGCAAGCTTCGAGAGGAGTTCGTCGCACGCCGTGTAGATGTCGGCCGCGACCGCTGCAAGTTCATCGGGCCTATGCGACCGGTCCAAGTGGACTACGCTCGCGGCGATACGCCAGCCCCCCTTTCGCCGGGCGAAGCTCCCGACTATGACGGCCTCCGCCTGGACCTCCGTTCCCATGCGACGCGCGAGCATTGGGTCCATGCGCGCGTGACGCGTGACGCCCAACTTCCGACGCGCGTAGGGAACCGCGCTGTCCGGGAGCATGGAGAGTGCCGCGCTTTTCGCGAGAGGCCTCTCCAGGGCCGCGTCGATCAGATAGCCCCAGTCGGCGTCGGCGCGGCCGGGCGAGGCGTCCTCGAACGGGAGCAACAGCACCCGAAGCGGCGCGGATGGACGCACTGGGCGCGTGGCGCACCCCAGGGCTCCGAGCGCCAGCAGGGAGGCCGCCAGCCGGAGGGAGGGATGTTTCACCGAGATCGATCCTACTGGTGGCTCGATGGTGAAGCACGGGGGACTGCTGAGGAAAGAGGCACGGTCTCCGGCCCCCGAAGAGGAGCGCCCCGCCGTGGGAGGCCGGGTAGCTACCGCGAAGGCGTCCCGATGCCAGGCGATCGTGGGCGAGCGCGGACTCGCTCCGCAGCGGGGGCGAGTCGCGCCGGAGATGCCAGTCCGCGCCATCCCACTCCCAGCTCAGGCCGCTCGCTGAGGCTCGCGGCCCGAAACCGAATCGAAGAAGCTGGGCCGGCCCATCGTGCATCTGGCCTCCAGTACGACGCGCAAGGAGGCGGTCGTGCAGGACCTCCTCACGCGTCAACCCATCGAGCGCGGTTTGATCTGCGTCCTCTCCGCCGTCGAGCCCTGCACCATCTGGCACGCGCACCGCTCCCGCGAGCGCAAACGGATCGAGCGGACCCCTCGCCCGGGGAAGTGCCAGCATCTCTACCACTACTTCCTGGACCCCGAGCTGGGAGTCTTCCACGTCCGGCTCCAGACCTGGCTCCCGTTCACGCTCCAGGTCTGCGTTCGACGTGCTGTTCCGGAACCCCGCGGCCTTGGCCTCCCTCTATCCCGCCTGGGTCCGCCACTCCATCGACGACTTGCACAGCAGCGATGTCTTCCGGTTCCTGGGCAAGCAGCTCACCGGCAACTACCAGGGCGAGGCTCTGACCCAGTACCGCCGCCGGACCGAAGGGACCTGCGTCAAGCACGTCGCCGGCGCGAAGCACCTCAAGCTCTGGCGAAGGGTTGGAGAGCGCGCACGCGACGGCCTCGGAGCTCGGTGGGCTGGGCCACGCTTTGGAGGAGGTCCTTGAGGGAAGCGGGGTCGGCCAGGACGGCCAGATCATCCAGGGCGCGCTTGTTCACGGCCTGGGAGACGTTGGGCGCGCAGACGGAGATCCGCCAGCCCCTTGCGAAGGGGTCGCGCACGACGCGAGTCGGCCGTCCCGCCCTGGGCACGGCGCTCGACGGAGAAGACCTTGGGCCGGTTGATGGTGGTTTCGACCCGGTCCTCCAAGGCTTCCGCAATCGCGACCTCGTTCCTCTGCTCTTCCCCACTCCGGCGCCCGATCCGCTCACCTCCCGCCGACGCAGCGCGGCCGTCTCCCGACGGCTCCGCTTGCTCCGCGCCCACCACCTGATCGAGAGCGTCCGCGGCTCCTATCGCTACCTGCTGACCCCGCACGGCCGCACCCTCACCGCCGCCGTCCTCGCCGCGCGGCCCCACGGGCCGCGGGGTTCCTACTCGGCAACTCCTGATCCGAACAAGTATGCCGCCGCGCACCGCGACTGGTTGGCGAGAATCCTCCGCGCCGCACGAGCAAGTTGCCGACTAGGAACCCAGGTGTCTCCCGGCAGGAGTCCGTCCAGGATGCGCACGCCCCCGAACAGGAGCGTGCGGGCTCCGCACCGGATCGAAGGCGAGCGCAGGCTGGGTGCGGGGGTCGGGGACGGCCAGCTCCCAGCGTCCTGGGCGAGGGCGGGCGAAGGAACGAGAGGCGCGGCGAGGAAGAGCGGGGCACCTCCGAGCCGGGCGAGCACGTGGTGCATGGAAGCTACCTCCGCCCGGTCGGCCAAGACTGTAGCGCGGACACCGTCTCGGGGCCACCTCGGCGCCGGTACAATCCGACCGCGCATGAGCGGAGCGGCGGCGGCGGCGGGCGTCCACAAGGCCCTCCTGCGGCGGGGGTTCGCGGCAGGGGTCGCGGAGCACGGCCGACTCGACCTCCCCTTCGACGACTTCGCCTGCCGGGCGCTCGCGTGCGCCGCGCGCCGGGTCGAGGAGTCCGGGCTCCCGCGCACCGCGGATCAGACCGCGCAGGTGCTCGAGCGCCTCGCCGCGGCCGACCTCTACCTCGCGCTCGCCTGCGACGCCGGGCTCCCTCGGGCCTGGCAGGCCTTCACCGAGCGCTTCCTCCCGCGCCTCCGCGGGTTCGCCCGCAGCCGCGGCGCCTCCGAGGCCGAGGCCGACGACCTGACCCGCGACCTCCCCGGCGACCTCGCGCTCCCGCCCGCCTCGGGCACGGCCCGCTCGCGGATCGGCACCTACGAGGGGACCGGCAACCTCTTCGGATGGCTCGCCGTGATCGTGCTCCGGCGCCTCGCCGACCGCGCCCGCGCGCCGCGGGCCGTCCGCGCGGGGGACCCGGTCTCCGACGAGGAGGGGGAGGACGCTCCGCGCGCGGCGATCGACCGCGACGACCCGGCCGACGCGGCCGAGGCCGACGAGACGGCGCGGGCGGTCGAGCGGGCCTTCCCGGCGGCGTGGCGGACGCTCACCTCCCAGGAGGCGCTCGTCCTCCTCTACAAGTACCGCGACGGGCTGGCGCAGCGGGAGATCGCGCGCCTGTTCCGGGTGACCGAGTCCCGGATCAGCCACGTGCTCCGCGGCGCCACCGGGAAGCTCCGGGACGGGCTGACCCGCGAAGTGCGGGACCTGGAACCGGACCGCTGGTCTGACGCGGACCGGTTCTGGCACGTGCTCGGCGCCCAGGTGGCTCGATTCTGGTCAAGTTCCCCGGTTCCACCCGACCCACGGGTGAGGAAACGGCCAGGCCCATGAAGACCCCCACGAACCTGCCGGACGACGAACGGACCTTCGAGACCCTGGTGCGCCGCCTCGCTCCGGGCGACGCGGCCCCGGGAAACGCCTGCCCCAGACCCGATCTCCTCGTCGGCTACGCCGATGGGCGGCTCCTGACCCGGGAACGGGAACGTCTGGAAGGGCACCTGGCCGCCTGCGAGACCTGTCGCTCGCTGGTGGCCGGGCTCGCGGAAACGGCCGTTCCGGCCGCGACCGGGCGTGGGCGGCTCGTGGTCCTGGCCCGGGCCTGGCCCTATCTGGCGGCCGCGGGCGTGATCCTCGCGGTGGCCCTGGCCGCGCTGGGGCCAGGCCTCCTCTTCGGCCGGCGGAGCACGGACGAGCTGCTCGTCGCCGCCGCCTCCGATCTGGCGCGCGCCCGACCCGATCTCTTCGGCGGGTTCCGCGCGCTCGACGCCGCCGAGCGGGCCGCGACGGACGGGACCGTGCTCCGATCGAGCGGCGCGGTCACGCTGCTCGCTCCGCGCGGCAAGGTGCTCGAGACCCGCCCGGCCTTCCGGTGGGAGGGAGGGGGGCGCGCGACCGTGGTCCTCGAGACCGACGACGGCCGTCCGCTCTGGCGCGCCGAGGGCGGGGAGGAGCTGGGCTATCCGGAGCGCGAAGCGCCGCTCGCGCCCGGGAGCGCGTGCATCTGGTCGGTGGAGACGGGCGCCACGCGGAGCGACGGGCTCCTGTTCCACGTCGCGAGCGCCGCCGAGCGGGATGCCGCGGCGGCCGCGCGGGCAACGGTCGACGCGCGCGCACCCGCGCGGGTCGCGAAGCTCCTCTACGCGCACTGGGCGCTGCGCCGGGGGCTCCTGGCCGAGGCCGAGCGCGCCACGCGCGCATATCTTGCCGATCACCCCGGTGACGTGGCCGGCCAGGAGACGCTCCGCCGGGCGACGGGGCGGTGAAGAGAGAGGTGGCCCCGCGTCCGCCCTTCTCCGCCACCTACAGACGGTAACCCCCTTTTCTCAGTTCCCCTCCAGCACCCAACGGATCACCTCGGCCAGCTCGGGGCTCACCTTCCGGACCTTTTCCTGGTCGGCCAGCGCCGCCGTCCGCTCGGATGGGTCCGCCCTCCGGTGAGCCCGGTAGAGCATCGCCCAGGCCATGCCCCGCATGAAGTGGAGGAACGCCTCGGCGGGCGGCTCCTGCGCGAGCGTGAGCGCCCGCGTCGCCGCCTCGATCGCCGGCATGTAGGCGTCCAGGTTGCCGGTCAGGCGGAGCATGTTCCCGCGCTGCCAGCGGAAGAGCGCGAGGTGCAGCCAGGCCAGCGCGTTGTCCGGCGCCGCCTGCAGCAGGTCCTTGCAGGCGGCCTCGGCCGGATCGATCGACTCGCGGATGACCCGCCGGATCAGCTCGCCGACCCCCCGGCGCACGGCCAGAGGGACCTCGGTCGGCGCGTTGATCGTGAGCCAGTCGTCGAGCCGGATCGAGCCGAAGAGAACGCTGGCCCGGAGCAAGAGCGCGTCGGGATCGCCCGGGCGGATCGCCAGCGCCGTGTCCAGGTCGCTCGACGCCCGGGCCAACGCCTCACGCTGCTCCCGCGTGATCCGCGCGCCGTGCTCCACGAACCCGGAACGGAGCAGCTCGCAGTTCCGCGGAAAATCGACCACGGGCAGCGCCTGCAACGCGGAGAGGAGCTGGGTGGCCTCCAGGTCCGACAGGAACGCGCGGAACAGATGGAAGTCGGCGTCCGAGCGCCGGACCTCGAGCGCCCGGCCGATGTGCTCGCGCGCCGCGCGGAGGTATGGGCTCGGGGCAAGATCGCCGGAGACGTCGAAGTTCGGGGCCTCCTTGAGGAACTGGAAGTACTGGGCCCAGGCGAGGAGCCGGAGCAGCTCGGCCTGTTCCCAGGGGGAGGAGCGCTGGAGCAGGCTCCGGGAGGCCTCCTCGGCGCGGGCGAAGTCCCCCCGGAAGGCCGGTTCGACCGCGGCGAGATAGTCCGCCTCGAAGCCGACGTCGCCCCCCCGGAGGCGCGCCTCGTTCAGGTCCGCGAGGATGGCCTCGAGCGCCTCGCGGAGCGCCGCCTCCTGGAGCGCCCGGACCGGGTTGCCCGCGAACATGGCCCAGTTGGCGGCCACCAGACGCGACGGGTCCATCAGCCGGCGGTTCAGGAGCTGAAGGCGGACCTGGGCCCGCGTGAGATGGAGCCGGCCGTCCCCACCCGAACGGAGCCATTCGTCGAGCAGGTCCTCGGCCTCGCTCTCGCGGCGGAGCCGCATGAGCGCGCGCGCCTCGAAGACCGCCGCGAGCGGCAAGCGGCGCGCGGTGCGGCTGCGAGCGCCGCGCGCGAGCCGGAGCGCGTCCTCGAGCAAGGCGTGGTGCAGGGTGAGGTCGCGGGGCGGGAGGTAGATGAGGCGGTCCCACTCGTCGAGCTTTCGCGACGCCTCGTCGAGCGTCATGCTCGCTTGGCGGAGGAGCGTGTCCTGCGCGCGCTGGCGGATCAGGATGCCGCCGCTGACCGCGAGCCCGAGCAGGACTGCGAGCACCGTGGCCGCGACCCAGGGGCGGCGCCGGAGGCGATGGAGCAGGCGGAGAGGCGCGGGGAGCGGACGCGCCTCGATCGGCTCCCCGGCCAGGAATCGCTCGAGGTCCGCGGCGAGATCGGCGGCGCGGACGTAGCGCTGGGCGGGCGCCTTGCGGAGCGCCTTCAGGAGGATGGTCTCCACGTCGCGGTGGAGCCGGGGGTTCACCTTGCGGGGAGCCGGCGGGTCGGCGGCGACCACCCGCTGGACGGTCTCGAGCACCGAGTCCTCCTCGAAGGGCGGGCGGCCGAGCACGACCGCGTAGAGCGTGGCGCCGAGCGAGTAGACGTCGGTGCGCTCGTCCATCGCCCGCCCGCGCGCCTGCTCGGGCGACATGAAGGCGGGCGTCCCCGTGATCGAGCCGGTCCGGGTGAGCTGTGCATCGCGCTCGATCCGGCGCGCGAGCCCGAAGTCGAGCACGAAGACGCGGCCGTCGCGGGAGCGGAGCAGGTTGTCGGGTTTGAGGTCGCGGTGGATCACGCCCTGGTCGTGGGCGTGCTGGACGGCGCGGGCCGCCTCGGCCACGGCGGCCAGCGCGTCGCGGAGCGCGAGCGGCTCGGCGCCGAGCGGGCGTCCGTCCACGAACTGCATCGCGATCACGAACAGGTCCCCGACCACGTGGGTGTCGTAGATGGCCGCGATGCTGCGGTGCTGGAGCCGCGCCGCGATCTCCACCTCGCGCTCGTAGCGCGCGCGGTCCTCGGGCCCCTCGGTGCGCATGGCCTTGAGCGCGACGATCCGGCGGAGCTTGGCGTCATACGCGAGGTAGACGCGGCCGATGCCGCCGCGACCGAGCTCGCGGAGGATCGTGTAGCGGTCGAGCCCGGCCAGCGCCTCGCGCAC
>Ga0187892_10010044_pt1 | contig 12176 bp, 7 predicted proteins | sample MA1701073metaG_FD_139345 | JGI IMG/M metagenome (GOLD analysis project Ga0187892, IMG submission 139345) | Bio-ooze microbial communities from a basaltic lava cave in the Kipuka Kanohina Cave System on the Island of Hawaii, USA - MA170107-3 metaG ...
GATCAGACCGCCCCGCGCCTCAGCTTCTTCTTCTCGGCGTCGAACGACCTCTTCGAGCAAGTGGCGAAGTACCGCGCCGCCCGCCGGATCTGGTACCGCATGATGCGCGAGGAGTTCGGCGCGCGCGATCCTCGCGCGTGGGCGCTCCGCTTCCACGTCCAGACCTCAGGGGTAGCCCTCACCGCGCAGCAGCCCGAGGTGAATATCGTCCGCTCGGCCTACCATGCGCTGGCGGCCGTCCTCGGCGGCGCCCAGTCCCTCCACGTCTCGGCCCACGACGAGGCGCTCGGCCTGCCCACCGAGGAGACGATCACCCTGGCGCTGCGCACGCAGCAGGTGTTGCTCCACGAGACCAACGTGACCGCGACAATCGACCCCCTCGCGGGGAGCTACTATGTGGAGCGCCTGACCAGTGAGATGGAAGCGCGCGCGCGTGACTTCGTCCACGCCGTCGAGGGCCAGGGTGGAATTGTCGCCGCCACCGAGCGCGGGTGGGTCCATGCTGAACTAGCGCGCTCGGCCTACGAATACCAGATGACCATCAAGGATGGCCGCAGCAAAGTCGTGGGCGTGAATTGCTTCGTCGAGCCCGACCGGCCGCGGCCAGTCTTCCTCCAGCCCCCGGCGGCGCCTCGCCAGGCCGAGCGGCTGCGGGCGTGGCGGTCGTCGCGCGACGGCGTCGCGGCCGAGCGCACGCTCGCCCGGCTGGAAGCGGCGCTCCGGTCCGGTGACAACGCCTTCCCCGCCGTCCTAGAGGCGGTGGAGGCGGGGGCCACCCTCGGCGAGGTGCACCAGCGGTTTCGTGAGAGTCTCGGAGTCTGGGCGATGCCCCTGTTCCGGTGACGGGGACGCGTCGATGAAGGCTCTGGTCGCGATTCTCGGGCTCGATTCCCACTGGCGGGGCTCAGTGATGGTGGCGCGCGTGCTCAAGAACGCCGGGCTCGAGGTCGTCTACCTGGGTAATCAGTTCCCGGAACACCTCGCGGCCTCCGCGGTCCAGGAGGACCCGGACCTGATCGCGGTCTCCAGCCTTTCGGGCAGCCACGGCACGCTGGTGCCCGAGCTGATGCGCCTGCTGAGGGCGCGGGGCGTCAGCGCGCCGGTGCTGATAGGCGGCGCCGTACCGCCCCAAGACGTCTCGGCTCTCCGCGAGGTGGGCGTCGCGGACGTCTTTTCTCCTGGACGGCCGCTGGGCGACCTGACGGACTTCGTGCGTAGCCTCCAGGAGACCGACGGAAGTCGCCAAGCCGTCCGGTGAGGGGAAACCGCGGCCGCGCGCCCCACAGGGAGCGCGTTCTCAGGAGCGGCTCCAAGGCGGCTTGCCGTGGCATCGGCTCTGACAGATCCTGGAGCGGCCAGCGTCCGAGCGTCCGAGTGTTGTCACGGTGGCGGACCGCACGGACGGGGCGACCGGCGCGGGAGGGCCGTCATGTTGACTTCTATGAAGCGGCTGGCGGCCCGGGACGATCACCTTCGTCGGTGGCCTCCCCGACCGAGTCACGATCGGATCTCAATATCCTTCGATCTTCGAACGAGCCCTGGACCACCCAGCGCCGTCAGACCCAGCCCTGGGCCTCCCGCGCCAGAACCAACCATCGTCAAGAACCTCCCCCCTCTCGGCGCTACCCCGCCCCTATGCAACCGCATGCCTACAGGGGCACCTACAGATGTTGGGGAAGAGCGCTTTTTTGTGACCAAGACTGTCTATTACTTATACACACATCAATAATAGCGGAATATACCACTGGCGCTCACCTGGCCGCCGTCCTCTCTCCGGGGGCGCCGACCTTTACTGACGACATAATCGCCTTGACACATGCGGCGAAATTGCCTTGACAGATGCCCCCGGCGCCCGAGCCTCAGCGCACCCATCAGGCCGGGGCGTTCTGGCGGCGCCACCGCTCCAGCAGGCTGGCCAAGGCCTGCAGCGCGGCGATGTGCAGGGCGCACCGACCTGCCGCCAGCGCGACGAAGGGATCCTCAGCAACGACGCTGGTCCAGCTGGCCGGAAGAGAGATCAGCCGCCCCTGGTCATCGTGGAAGCAGACGCGATCGTAGCTCCAGGCCTCCCGACGCGCCACGAGCTCGAACTCCCGGCCGGACAGCGGATGAAACGGGTGCGTGACCCGCACCCGTCCCGCCGGATTGCGGGTACCGGGTGTAGTCGATGAGGTGGGTGAACACCCGCTGGAGGAGCCGCGCCCAGGGCCACCGTCGCGGGGGGCGTTCATCACCGGCCGCGCGCGCGGTGGATGGGGATGGTGTCGGGACGACGGCGGCTCTCCAACCGGAGCGCGGCGCCAGGAGGCCATGGTAGGCAAGCAACGGTCGCCGCGGCGGCGGCACAAGCGCCGCGAGCCGCTCCAACAGTTCCAGCGGATCGAGCAGCAGCGCGGTCGACCTGTCGCGCCACGCGCGGCGGAACCGGTAGAGCAGCTGCCCGCCCGTGCTCTCCGTCAACCGCTCCTGCGCCAGCGGCGGACGCACGAGATACCGCACCAGCCGCTCCAGCTGGTCCCGCCGCCGCGCCGGCACCGCCACATCCGCGTGCAGGCTGAAGCCCTCCAGGCGGGCCGTGCGCCGCCCGGTCACGAGCGCGTCCGCCGCCGAGCGCAGGCGCCGCACCGGCTGCCCCGCGCGCGGACCGAGCGCCACGCGGCCCTGCAGCGACGCCGCGACCGCGCTGGCGAATAAGGGTTCCTGCGCCGCCAACGGATCGCTCCCGGCCTCCACGTCCGGCCACCGCCCGCGCCGGATCAACAGCCGGCGCACGCGACGCTCGACGCGCGCCAGCAGCGCCGCGATGTCCGCGTCGCTCGGGGGCGGGAGGCGGTGAAAGACCGGCCGCGCCGTCGGGCTCGCGCGCGTGTAGACGCCGTCGAACAGCAGCGCGTGAAAAGGCACATTGAGATTGGCGGACCCACCAAATCTCTGAATGGCCGTGACCGAGCCGCTCCGCGCCCCCACCAGGCCCCGCCGCGCCGCCTGCCGCCGCTGCCAGCCGAACACGGTGCGGAGGCAGACGCGCAGCACCGCGCGCGTGAGTCCGGCGTCGAACGCCAGCTGGTAGCGGATCGGCACGGGCACCGTGAACACCCACTGGCGCATCGGCACCCGCGGCAGCACGCGCTCCACCAGGTGCGCCACGAGCTCGCTCATGCGCCGCCCGCCACACAAGGGGCAGAAGCCGCGCCCGCGGCAACTGAAGGCCACGACCGTGCTGTCGCCGCAGCGCTCACCGCGCACGCGCAGCACGCCATGTTCCACCCGACCACATTTTGAGGTACGCCTCGAACTCCCGCTGGACGAACCGCGGCCAGCCGCCGTGCCCGTCCGCCCCCGCCGGCCGCGCCAGGAACGCGGGCAGGTGGGCGGCGATCGTCCGGTAGAGCACCGTGTGCTCCGGCTGGCGGCGCCGGTAGGTCGCGCGGGGACATGAGGGCGGGCGCATGGCCCGGCGAGAGAGCAGGGGCCATGCCGCGTCGGGGCCGGGGCCCGCACGGCCATGCGGACGGCCAGTTCCGCGCCATCGGGGTCGCGTGCCTCCGTGGGGTTCCTGTCAGGGAAGGGATACAGCCGGCGCGTGACGGGATTCACCACGCGGCCCCTCACCACCGGACCCAGCAGCCCCCGACCCGGTGGAGGGTGACCCACCAGGATGACGTTGCGACGTTCGTATCACGGAGTCGTGGGGCGTGGCGTCGTCCAGGTCGCCGTCGGCATCAATGATAGTCCATCAGGCAAGAGGAAGAAGCCCTACTTCGCGCGGCCAGGCCCTCGAGCTCGACATCCGCCCGGACGCGGTCACGGTGAGCGCGGCCCACTGCCCGATGCCCTCGATGCGGATCGGGATCCGCGGCCGCGTCCACGAGCTCGCGGGCGGGGAGATCCGGCGCTTCGCCCTGTGAGGGCGGGCCCCCGGCAGATGCCGCGCGCCCGCCCTTGCGGCCGCGCACGCGGAGCGCCATTGCCCGCCCCGCACCGGGCCGGTGTGATGTCGCGCGCCTCGCGTCGCCGTGACGTCAGACGCCGTCCGCCAGCCCGGCGGCGCGAGGCGAGAAAGGCCATCTTGACGACCAGAAGAAATCAGCCGATAGTGCGGGGCCAAGCGGGAGGCCGAGCGCCATGCGGGGGAGAGCTCGGGGGCAGGGCCTTGGACGCGGGCGAAGGCGCGCCACGACGCCGATCGCCAAGATCAGCCCGCCCCTCCTGGGCCCGATCCTCAGGCGCTCGCGCCTGTTTGGCCACCTGGACCGAGCTCGCGAGCGCCCGGTCCTCTGGGTGACGGGGCCGCCGGGAGCGGGGAAGACCACGCTGGTCGCGAGCTATGTCGAGGCGCGCCGGCTGCCCCATCTCTGGTACCAGGTGGACGGCGGCGATGCCGATCTCGCCGCCTTCTTCTACACCATGGGGCTGGCGGTCGCGCGCGCCGCGCCCCGCGCGCGGCAGGCCATGCCGCTTCTCGGGCCGGAGTACCAGGGCGACCTGGCGACCTTCGCGCGCGCGTACTTCCGCGAGCTGGTCCGGCGCCTCGCGCCGCCCTTCGCGCTGGTCCTCGACAACTATCAGGAGCTCGCGGACGACGCGCCCCTCCACGCCGCCCTCGGCGAGGGCGTGGCCGAGCTGCCCCGCGGGGGCCGGCTGATCGTCCTCAGCCGCGCCCTGCCGCCGTCGGCGTTCGCGCGAGCGCGGGCTCGGCGGATGCTCGCCATCATCGGGTGGGACACCCTCCGCTTCAGCCTGGCGGAGTGGCGGCAGGCAGCCCGGCTCGGCCGCGCGCACCGGCTCGGACCCACCGCCCTCCGGGATCTCCACGGCCGGATGCGGGGCTGGATCGCCGGCCTCGTCCTGGCGACCGAGCCAGCCGTCGAGGAGAAAGAGGAAAGGCACGATGACCGCGCGGTCCGCCTCGAGTCGGAGCGCGCGACGGAGACGGTCTTCGACTACTTCGCCGAGGAGGTGCTGAGCGCGCTCGACGGTCCGCATCAGGCCGCCCTGCTCCAGACCGCGGTCCTCCCGCGCATGACGTCGGCGATGGTCGCACGGCTCACGGGGTCCGACGGGGCCGGCCGCCTGCTCGAGGAGCTCAGCCGTCGCAACTACTTCATCCAGCGACAGGCCGGGCCGGAGCCCGTGTACCAGTACCACCCCCTGTTCCGCGAATTCCTGCTGGCTCAGGCGCGGCGGCGGCTCGCGCCGGCCGAGCTTCAGGGGGTCCGCCAGCGCGGCGCGACCCTCCTGGCGCAGGACGGCGAGGTCGAGGCGGCGGTGTCGCTCTTCCGGGAGGCTGGCGACGCCGAGGGCCTCGGCCGGCTCCTCCTCGCGCAGGCTCCGGCCCTGGCCAGCCAGGGCCGGTTCGCCCAGCTCGACGAGTGGCTCTCGAGCCTGCCGCCGCCGCTTGCGGAGGAGACTCCCTGGCTCCGGTACTGGCACGGGGTCTGCCACCTGCCGTTCCGTCCCGAGGACAGCCAGGCCCCGTTCGAATCGGCGTTCCGCGGCTTCACCGAGACCGGTGACGTGGCCGGGCTGTTCCTGGCCTGGTCCGGCGTGGTGGACAGCATCCTCTACCACTGGGGCGACTGCACCCAGCTCGATGGCTGGATCGCGGGCCTCGACGAGCTGATGCGCCGCCACCCCGAGTTCCCGTCCCCGGACATCGAGCTGCGCGTGGCCACGAGCATGGCGGCGGCCCTGCTGTTTCGTCAGCCCCATCACGCGGCGCTCCGTGCGTGGGCGGACCGGGCCGTCCGCTGCGCGCGGGCAGGCCGGAGCGCGAGCCAGCGCATGCTCACCGGCTACTACGCGGTCTGCCACCGCTTCTGGATGGGTGACCAGGCCGGTGCCGCGACCCTGCTCGAGCCGTTGCGGACGGACGGAGAGGCGGCGGACACCTTGCCGCTGGCCCGGATCATGTGGCACACCCTCGACGCGATCCGGCTCTGGCACGAGGCCGCCACCGACGCCTGTCTCGAGGCCGTGGCGCGGGGCCTGGCCATCGCCGAGGCATCGGGCGTCCGCATCTGGGACTTCCAGCTCGCGGCCCAGGGGGTGTTCGCGGGGCTGACGGCGGCCGACTTCGGCACCGCGCGGCGCTTCCTCGAGCGCATGGCCAGCGTGCTGCACACCGCGCGCCGCCTGGACGTGTCCCTCTACCACTATCTGGCGGGATGGGCAGCGATCCTGGCCGGTGACGTCCCGCGGGCGCGCCACCATGTCGAGCATGCCGACGGGCTGACGGTGGCGATCGGCGCGCCGTTTCCCGAGGGTCTCAACCGGCTGTCCATGGCGCAGGTCCTCCACGAGGGGGGTCAACCCGACCTCGCCGCGGAGCACCTGCGGGTCGGCCAGGCGATCGCCGACCGGATCGGGAGCGCCCAGCTTCAGTTCATGGCGAGCGCCACCGAGGCCCACTTCGCCCTCGCGCGGGGCGACGACGCGAGCGCGCTCGCGTTGCTCCGCCAGATGACGGCGCTGGGCCGCCGTCAGAGCATCGTCAACACGCCCTGGTGGCGGCCCCGGATGATGGCGCGCCTCTGTCAGCGTGCCCTCGAGGCGGGCCTCGAGGTCGCCTACGTGCGCGACCTGATCCGGCGCCGCGGCCTCGTCCCCGACGAGCCGCCGGTCACCGTCGAGGCCTGGCCCTGGCCCATCCGTGTGTCGACCCTCGGGTCCTTCACGGTCCTGGTCGACGACCGGCCGCTCGTCTTCGTGCGCAAGGCCCAGCAGAAGCCGCTGGCGCTGCTCAAGGCGGTCGTCGCCTTCGGCGGCCGCGCGGTCGCCGGGGATCGGCTGGTCGACGCGCTGTGGGCCGAGGCCGAAGGCGACGCCGCGCACCACGCGCTCACGATGACGGTCCACCGCCTGCGCCGGCTGCTCGGTGTCGAGCGCGCTGTCCTTCATCAGGGCGGCCGCGTGAGCCTCGATCCCTTCACGTGCTGGCTCGACACCTGGGCCGTCGAGCGGCGGCTCGACGACGCCGAGATCGCGGCCCGCCGGGGCGACACCGGCGCGGCGGGCCGGGACACGGAGGCCGCGCTCGCGCTCTACCGTGGCCCGTTTCTCGACCGGGACGGGCGGCTCGGCTGGACCACGTTCCTCCGCGAGCGCCTCCGCAGCAAGGTCGTGCGGGCCGTCACCCGGCTCGGCCAGCTGTGGGAGGCCGCGGGCGACTGGGCGCGCGCGACCGAGCTCTACGAGCGGGGCCTCGCCGTCGAGGAGCTGGCCGAAGAGCTCTACCGGGGGCTCATGAGCTGCCAGATCCACCAGGGTCGCCGCGCCGACGCGCTCGCCACCTACCGCCGCTGTCGGGCCGCCCTGTCGGCCGAGCTCGGCGTGGCGCCGTCTCCCGCCACCGAGACGCTCCACCGCACCCTCCTCGCCGCGCCCTGATCTCGAGCGCCGCTCCGCGCGCCCCGCCGGCGCGCCGGCGTCCGCGGCGCGGCCTCCTTGGGTCCCGCCCGGGGCGGTCGCGGCCGCTCGCCTCCCGAAATCCGTGAGCGATCGGTGATCCGCCGTGGGCTAGCCTGGCCCACGCCATGGAGAGCTACGTCATCCGGGTCTACCGCCGCGGCGAGGGCACGCCGCGGGAGCTGGTCGGCATGGTCGAGGACGTCACGACCCGGACCCGCCAGGCCTTCCGGAGCCCCGAGGAGCTCTGGCGGATCCTGGCCGCCTTGCCCCAACCTCCGCGACCGCCGGCGCCTCCGCCCGGCGACACCGGCCCGAGAACGTCGAGGGCGCAGCCGGGGCTCCCGCTACCAGCGCCCGCCCCGGGCGGGCGTATGCAGGGCCTTGCACCACCCCGGCAACCGGCTTCAGCGCGCCCGGCCCGGCGGCGCCGATCCGTGAGCGATCCGTGACCGGCCCCGGAGTGGACTGAACGCGCGCGAGGGACCCGCGCCAGCCCCCGGCTCACCGCCGGGCCCCTGGCTGAGGACTTCGCCGGACGAGGGGCTGCGGGGCAGAGGAGGGGGTGGAGAAAGGGGCTTTTGAGCTCCTAGGTTCGTGAGCCCGCGGGGCGGGTGCCCGGGCCTGATCTTCCGACCTCTCGACACCCTTGTCGGCCGGCGGGTGCGCTAGGCTCGGAGCGTCGCAAGGGAGCCGCCGGACGGGGCCCCGGGGGGCGGAGGAGGGGAGCGAGAAAGGTGCTTCGGACCGCCTACGCTCCGGACCGCCTACGCTGTGTCTGAGGCGAGCCGTTGAGGGCGGCAGGGCCGATGGACAGGTGTGGTCATGTATAGCGTGGAGCGGTGTCACTGCGCTCCGCTCACCGGCACCAGGAGGCGGCAATGAGGAGACTCGTTATCGAGCAGCCGAGACAGACTGACGGCCGTTCTTCGGCTTGCACAGCAAGGAAGCGCAGATCCGCCATGAAAGGGGGTTCCACCAGGCTCTGGCCGCTGGTTCTCGTCTCCGTGATCGCTCTCATCCCAGCCGCCGAGGTCCACGCACAGCAACAATGCGTTCCGCCACCGAGCGCACTGGTCAGTTGGTGGCCCGGGGATGGTAATGCCAACGACATCGCTGGTGGCAACCCTGGTACTCTCGTCAACGGAGCGACCTTCGGAACTGGACAAGTCGGACAGGCCTTTGCCCTTGACGGGGTAAACGACTTTGTCCATTTCGGCACCGAAGTCGGCAATTTCGGCACAGCGGACTTCACGGTGGACCTGTGGGTGAAGTTCAACAATCTTGCCGGCGAGCAGGTGCTAATCGAGAAGTACATCGAAACACTTAGTGGGTCGCGGACCGGTTGGGGGATCACCAAACTCCCGGGTCAGACGCTGCTGCTTTACGGGCCGACTGGGAGTTCAGTTGTCATACCCGCCGTCTCGCCACCCGGAGGACTGGCAACAAACACTTGGTACCATATCGCTGCGACACGAACGGGGAACACCTTTCGGCTGTACTTCAACGGTGTCCTGATCGCCTCAGCCATGCCTGCAACACTGAATCTGAATTCCACGTCCTCTCTAAAGATCGGTCACCGGGGCAATCCCATCGACACTCCGGGGTCCCAGGACACTCGTGGTTTCTTCCTCAACGGGCTAATCGACGAAGTCGAAGTCTTCAGCCGCGCCCTTGATCCGCAGGAGATCCAAGACATCTACAGTGCTGGCAGCGCAGGCAAGTGCAAGAACCAGGCGCCGGTGGCGAACGCTGGGCCGGACCAGACGGTCCACCCGGGGGCGGCCGTCAGCCTGACCGGCAACCAGAGCGCCGACCCCGACGGCCACACCCCGCTCACCTTCGCCTGGTCGATCGCCGAGGCCCCCGCCGGGAGCCTCGCCGAGCTGGACGACCCGACGAGCGTGACGCCTAGCTTCACCCCCGATGTCCTCGGCACCTACCGCATCCGCCTCGTCGTCACCGACGCGCTCGGCCTGCCGAGCGAACCCGACGAGGTGGTGGTCAGCACCGAGAACTCGGCCCCGGCGGCCCACGCCGGCGCCGACCAGCAGGTCATCCAGCTCGGGACGCTCGTCCAGCTCGACGGCGGCCAGAGCATCGACGACGATGGCGACACCATCACCTACGCGTGGTCGCTCGATCAGACGCCCGCCGGCAGCGGGGCGAGCCTCTCCGACCCAACGGCCGTCACGCCCACCTTCGTCGCGGACGTCCAGGGGGAGTACCGCGCCAGCCTGATCGTCACCGACGAGTTCGGTGCCGCGAGCGTGGCCGACGAGGTGGTCGTCAGCTTCCTCAACGTCGCGCCGGTGGCGGACGCCGGCAAGAACCAGGTGGTCCCGGTCGGGACCACGGTCCACCTCGAGGGCGGCGGCAGCTCGGACGCCAACCTCGACCCCCTGACGTACCAGTGGAGCCTGGCGTCCCGGCCGGCGGGGAGCCTCGCGGCGCTGACCGGTGAGGCGACGGCGACACCGACCCTCGTGCCCGACCTCCCGGGCACCTACACCGTGAGCCTGGTGGTCCACGACGGCCAGGTCGCGAGCGCGCCCGACGTGGTCACGATCCAGGCCACGGCGGACACCGGCAACATCGTGGCGAAGCTGACGGAAGCGATCGACGCGGTCAACGCTCTCGCGCCCGGCACGCTCAAGAACGCCAACATGCAGAAGGCCCTGACCAACAAGCTGGCCGCCGTGATCGCGGACGTGGAGGCCGGCCGGCTCCAGGAGGCGCTCGACAAGCTCGAGCACGACGTGATCGCCAAGACCGACGGGTGCGCGGCCGCGGGGGCGCCCGACAAGAACGACTGGCTCAAGACGTGCGACGCGCAGGGGCCGGTGTACGCGCTCCTCAGGTCGGCTGCCGATCTCCTGCGGGCCGCCCTGTTCTGATCCCCGGACCGGCTTCCCCCTTCCCCCCTCCGGCCCGAGGGGGGAAGGGGGTTCGCTCCCGTCGGCCGATCGACCCGGGGTCAGGCCGGCCCTCGAGCCCTCCCGCGTCCCGCTCGCGTAGGATCGTGCCTCGCGGCGGAAGCCCGCGACCGATCCGCTCCACGCGGCGCGCGCGGTCCCCGCTGGGGCGGGGATGTCCGGCCGGGGCGACGGTGCCACACCCCAGGCCACCCCCCTATCGGCCAGGGCCAGCCCAAGCCTGCGAAAGCGCGGGCGTCTCTGGCGCGTGACACCGGGCGGCATCCGTGTTGCAGTCGACTCCTGGCAGGCCGGCGGGGCGTCGGTGTCCCTGAGGCGGCGAGGGTCCGGGCCGCCGCGCAGGGCGGTGGGAGGGCGTGTTCGGGATCCCGCGCCCGCGCGCGACCGGGCGTCCCGGGGAAGAGCGCCGAGCACCCTTGGCGGGAGGAGGTCGAGCAGGGCATGAGCACGGTGCGCCGGATCGTTTGCGCGACGGATCTGTCTCCGGCCTCGGAACCCGCGTGGGAGCACGCGAAGACGCTCGGCCGTCTCCTCGATGCGGAGGTCGCGCTGCTCCACGTCGTCGCGCCCGTCGCCATCCCGTCGAGGGATATTTCCCCCCGGAGGTCTACCAGGAGCTCCTCGAGTCGGGGGACCGGCAGGCGCGCGGGGGGCTCGAAGGGCTCGTCGCGGGGCTCGGCCAGGCCGGCCCCAAGACCGAGATCGAGGTCGAGCACGGCGGGGCGGCCGACCGCATCCTGGCCGTGGCGGAGGCCCGGGGGGCGGATCTCATCGTCGTGGGAACCCACGGGCGCACCGGTCTCAACCGCGTGCTGCTGGGCAGCGTCGCCGATCGCGTGATCCGCAGCGCGGCCTGTCCGGTCGTCACGGCGCGCACCCTCGCGCCCGGCGCGGCGGCGCGGCCGGGCCGCCTGGCCCGGATCCGCTAAGCCACGGACTTCTCGCCATCCGCCCGCGCGGCGTGGCCGTACGCGGTCATGCTGGCCGAGGCGGCTTCCGCCGAGATCGACCTGGTCCACGTCACGCCCAGCCCGATCCCCGACCGCCATCTCGGCCCGGAGGCGCTCCTGCGGCTGGCCCAGGCCTTCCACGACCAGGGCCGGCCCGCTGCGGAGGAGTTCCTGCGGGCCTCCCGCCTCCCGCCCGAGCGCGTCCACGTCCAGATCGCGACGGGCCTGGCGGGCGAGCAGGTCGTCCACTGGGCCCAGGGCCGGGCGGCCGACCTGGTCGTCATGGGCACCCACGGCTGGTCCGGCCTCGTCCGGTGGATGCTTGGCTCCGTCGCGCACCACGTCGTGCAGGCGGCGCCCTGTCCCGTCCTGTGGCCCTGAGGCGTGAATCGTGACGGTGGGCTTTGGTCTCGCGAGGTTCTATCAGCCTTCTATTCGCGCTCGTCAAGGGCGAGGGCCGGAGCGCTCGCCGGCGCATGAGGGGATTCGAGGGGTGGGGGCGCCATCTACGCTGCGGCTCTGTGACGGCAGCCAAGTCAACATTCGCGCTCACCCACCCATCGAACCTGCGAGAGACCGAGGCGCTCACGCTCGTGAACACGCTCCCGACGACGGCGGTACGGATGGAGGGTGATTGTCGCCGGGGATGGCTTCTATGATTCCGGGGACCTCGCCGGCGCGGCGGGGCTGGAACACGCGGCCATCGCGCAGGAGCGCATAGAGGATGCCGGCGAGGCGGCGGGCGAGCGCGACGACGGCGATGCGCAGGGCCCAGGTGTGGAGCGCGTGGGCCGCGGGTGGCCGGCGCCGGAGCATGGAGACGGCGGCCTGGATGAGCAACGAGCGGGTGCGGCCGGGGCCGGCCTTGGTGATGGGGCCGCGA
>Ga0187892_10010045_pt1 | contig 12176 bp, 10 predicted proteins | sample MA1701073metaG_FD_139345 | JGI IMG/M metagenome (GOLD analysis project Ga0187892, IMG submission 139345) | Bio-ooze microbial communities from a basaltic lava cave in the Kipuka Kanohina Cave System on the Island of Hawaii, USA - MA170107-3 metaG ...
CCGCACCATGGAGGCCTTCTGCATGCGCATTGCGGCTGGTATCTCGGAACCCGCCAGCACTGGCTCGCAGTAGCCTACGCGCTGGCTGGGCCACTCCGCCTGCTGGTCGATGCCTGGCTGCGGCCTCGCACCAATCAACAATTCAACCACTTGGCGAGCGACGTGGCGGCCGACCCTTACTACCGCTGGCTGAGCCACTCAACTCCTTACGCCGTAGCATTGCACCTGCACACTGTCATTCCTATCACAATCGCCTTTGCTTCCTGGGGGCCAACGGCGTTCGCCTTGATTTGGGTGACATTCGTCTTGCTTTACAACGTCGGGGATGCCATTGATAGTGTCACTCACTGGAAAGGCGAGTCCTTGCCCGATCAGAAAGACCAATCGCGCAACCATCCTTTGCTGGGGGTTCTTTCGGGCGGCGAGGGCTGGCATGCCAATCATCACCGCCATCCCTGGAGCGCCCGCCACGGCCTGGCGGGCCAGTTTGATTGGACTTGGCAGGTAATCCGGTTTCTGGGATTCTTGCGGCTAGCGAGCCAGATCAAAGTAGCGGAATCGCAACAGCCAACACCATCAACGCGAGGCTGAGCAATCATGCAAGCCACAAACCTTTTCGACCAGTCCAGCTACGACCCGCGTGACCCCAACCCCTGGCTCGCGCTTTATTTGGACATGAGCCTTCCACTCCAGGACGACGTCAAGGCGGCTCTGCTCGCCAACAGCAGTTCGAAGTCCCGGCAGTTCCTTCTGCCGCTGATTCGGCCCTTGGCAAAAGCGGCCATAATTTTGATCCAGCTGTTGAAAATCTTCATCCCCAACCGGTTCACTTCGTCCAAGATTCTGCACTGGAGCATCTATTGGGGCTTGCGATGGTTTGTGCGACCAGATGCAAACTATATGATCCTCCGTCATTTTCACATCGGCTCGGAGATTCTCCAGTTCGTCACGAGCAACGTGCCCGGCGTCGAGATCCCGCTGCATCCTCTTCGCCCCCGCAATCTGCGCGACCTCGTCGACAACGTGTTCCTGCAGCATGACCTCAACATCTACAATTTCATCATTCGGCTAAACCGCGAGTTGAAAGCCCACGGCAGCGAATTGACACGGCACGAGAAACTGAACTTCGAGAGCATCACGAGTGGTCCTTTTGATATTGACCAGGAGAGCCTGCCTCGAGGCCCACTGAATTTCCTGGATCTGGAGTCCGCCATCGAAGTCTACACGCCGCTCTATGAATTGTTCCTGACCGACAGTGACTTCTGGCGGGCATGCAATTCTCTGCAGCTGGATGAGACTGTAGCGATTTACGTGGCGAAGCTGATTGGGGATTCTAGCTACATCAGCCTGGTCAACAACAAGCATCCGTTGATTCCAATGGCCACCACGCAAGCCGGATACCGCCTGATGCTGCATGGTTTGGCCGCTGAGTCTCTTCATGCGACCCTGGTTCGGTTCAAGCACACGAGTGGGCACCCCGTGAGCAGCCGGACGTCTAGAATGTAGAAATCCTGCTACTACTGAGGATTGCAAACTATAGTGACACGTCGACGAGCTGGTCTGATACAGCCACAATCGCGAGCATCGGCGCCCCTCGCCCGCGCTGGGGCGAGGGGAACCGAAGCCTATCGAGTGTTTCGAGAGAACGAAGAGTCTCGTGACTATATTCTGTAGTTCTCGATAGGGAAGCGCGACTCAGGTAGGTCCCTTCCGATCGCAAGGAGAATTCATGGCAAAGACGACCTCGAACAGAAAGCTTGCGGTAAGAAGCACGATTCTGTGTTGCCTCTTCTGCTTCAGCCCCGTTTCCGCACCCGCGCAAACGGCGCGTACGGTGGTTGACAATGATCAGGTGAAAGTACTCAGCGTGAATGTCGCTCCCCACCAGAAGACCCGCCTGCATGACCACAAGGCGAATCGCGTGATGATTTACTTGCAGGCAGGCATGCAGAGGATCGACTACCAGGATGGCAAGAAGACCGTCTTGAACTGGAAGGCGGGCGAAGCAAAATGGAGCCCGGCAAGCGGGATGCACATTGCCGAGATCACCAGCGATCAACCAGTCACCATTGTGGAAGTAGAAATCAAGAATGCTGGGAACTCTGCTAAAGCTGGTTCTCAAGCGCTGGATCCGCTCAAAGTGGACCCGAAGCACTACAAGATGGAGTTTGAGAACGCGCAGGTGCGAGTGTTCCGCGTCAAACTGGGCCCGAAGGAATCCATCCCTTTGCACGAGCATGCCCTGAATCGAGTCGTGACCTATTTGACCAGCCAAAAGGTAAAGGTCACCACTCCCGACGGCAAGAGCGAGATCTCACAGCACCAGGCTGGAGACGCGAGTTGGGGCGGACCCGCCAAGCACACCGAAGAAAATCTGAGTGATTCTCCTTTGGAAGTCCTGGTCGTGGAATTGAAGGGATAGCAGACTCGGAGTTGAGCCTGGAGGGAGGGACGGTTCATGCAATTCCCGGAACAAGGCAAGCCGCCGGTGGGAATCATCTTTGATTCCGACATTGGCAATCGTATCGACGACACGCTGGCCCTGGCGCTGCTCTATGGGTTCGACGGCAAGCGCGAAGCCCGTGTTGTTTCGGTCAGCGTGACGAAGTCCAATTTGAAAGCGGCCGCGTTCTGCGAAGCGGTGGGACGTTTCTATGCAGGCGCGTTTTCGGCAGTTGGGAGGACCTTGCCGGTCGGCCTCGCAACAGATGGAAAGATGCCAGAAGACACGCCTTTGTTTACGGTGCCGCTCGCCAAAGTGAATGCTGAAGGCGCTCCGGTTTACAGCCATGGTATCGAGAAGCCGAATGACACGGCAGAACCAACGGCGCTCATTCGCAACGCGTTTACTGCGCAACATGACCAGAACTGCATCGTGGTCCTGGTCGGGCCCGCAACGAATCTGGTCAAGGTGCTCGACCTGCCTGGAGTCAAAGAGGTCATTACAAAGAAGGTCCGTTTTCTCGCGCTGATGGGTGGAGCGTATCCGCAAGGTACGCCGGAGTTCAACATCAAGACCGACATCCCCGCCGCCAGGAAGCTTTTTGCAGAATGGCCAACACCGATTGTGGCTTCAGGGTATGAGGTGGGGGAGGCGCTGCTCTTCCCTGCCTCAAGCATCGAAAACGATTTCTCCTGGTCGCCAGCCCACCCAGTCGTAGACGCCTATCGGGCTTACAAGGCAATGCCCTACGATGCTCCAAGCTGGGACATGACCGCAGTGCTCTACGCCGTTCGCCCCGAAGCGCACTATTTCAAACTGTCAGAACCAGGCACTATCAGCGTCCTGGACGACGGCCGCACCAAGTTCTCACCCTCGCCGGGAGGTAAGCATCGTTACCTCATTCTCGATCCGACGCAGAAAGAAAACATCGTCAAGACCTACATAGAAATTGCCAGTGCGAAACCCGTGCCCCGGCAACCCCGGCGCCGTCAGCAACAACAGGAACAAGAGCAGAAGCAACAACAACAGAAACCGCCCGAACAGCCTAAGCCCCCGGAAGCGAAGCCTCCGACTCCATAGCAGGAAGCTTGTCACAACCTCCATCCTGAAAAGAGCAGTAAGAGCCACCGCAGAGACGCTGAGACACGGAGAGCTTCTTTTTAAACAGCCAGCCATCAGGACTTCAGGACAGTTGGTTGATTGCGTTCGAACGGAGTGTAGCCGCATTTTCGTTCACCCTTGTGGTGACAGCGAAAATGGAAGAACGTCATGCCCATCCCTATTTCTGTCTGCGTCTCCGCGTCTTTGCGGTTATTTGAACCGCCGGTTTTAGGTTCATCCACTCCAATTAAGCGAGCTAAATCTGCTAAAGGCAGCTCAGTACGTCGTCAGCTGGGTCGGTCCTCGAAGGGCAATCTTAGTTAAGGCTCTGGACGCGACTGGTACGCTGCTGCATTGGGTCGGCCGGCCCTCAACGCTGAAAAGCTGGCGAGAGTCGCAACAATCACGTTCGAGATGATGATCGGGAGCGAGTGGATCAAGACGCCATAGCCGATCCAAAGGATTGCCGCAAACGCTTGCACCTTTCGCAGTGTTTGAGGTTCCCGGCAGAGATACGATCCGGCAAAAACTCCAGTCGCAGCCCAGCCAACCAGCTCAAGCAGTGGCGACATCGTGCCCTCCACCGAGGTCCGAAGGAATTTCGGGCAGGCTCGTGCGGATCGTGAGCCAATCCGTCCGAACCTTGTCCCACTCCTGAATGAGCAGTCCCTCAGCTTCGAATGCGGAGCAGATTTGGGCGGAGTCCCATCTCACGATCTCTTCCAGGATGGGGATCAATACACTCAGAGAGTTGTCACTGAGAATGGTCCGCTTGGCGATTTGAGCAATGCTCTTGGCTTCAGACACCGCGATCGTGAAACCCTCGCGCCGATTCACGTGCAACATTACATGGATGTCGGAGCTGCCATCACCCACGTAGATGATTCGATCACGGGCAACCTGCACTTTCGCCTGCAGATTATTCAGTACGGCAACCTTCCCATATCCAGCGGTAACGCGAACAATGGACTCCACGTGACCCGAAGAGTCGTATTGCAGCTGCGTTCCGTGGATATGGTCTGCGGGCAAAACATTCTCAAGCGCAGACTCAATGACCTCCTGGGGGGCAGCCGAAATGACGTGAAAATCAAAACGACAGTCTCCAATCGTGTTTCCCAGGAATTTGCTTAGGTGGTTGATGTGGTGCTTGAGCCGCACCTGCTTTCCCGCTTGGACCAGGTCACTGATGCGAACTCGTGATCGATAGTCAGGATCATGGAGCAACAGGTAAGCGAGTTCACCACCCTGCTGAACCAGGTTTTGCGCGGAAAGCAGAGCCGTCTTGCGCTCGAACTCCTTCGCCGGGATTCCAACCAGTTCGCTCAGAACAAGCCCGGAGTCATTGAAACTCAGGGTTTGATCAAAGTCGCTGGCCAGGAGATAGTCTTTGACGATACCTTCCATTCTTGCCTCACTTTCCATTTATGGTTATCCGCAATGGGAATCTAACCCAACGCTTGGGTCGCACTTTCGTCGGGGAAAGGCACGGGCATCAGTGTAGACGGACTCGCCCAGCGCTCTCAAACCTATAAGTTTTATGATTCTCATAAAAACCCCTTATGGGAGAGACTCACCAACTCACGCCCGATGAACGGAACACCGGGGCCCGGCATTGACACCTAAAAAGCCTTTGTGTTAAAGAAGTCAGAGGTTAATTGGCCATGCACAATTAACCTGGCAGGTCATTTCATCAGTCTCGTGTTGAATCGGAATGAAGTCTGTAAGTCATAATCTGATTTCCATTAGGAAGACCGTACGCGAAAGTGGCGGAATTGGCAGACGCGCTGGACTTAGGATCCAGTCCCGCAAGGGGTAGGGGTTCAACTCCCCTCTTTCGCACCAACTCCCCTCAAGCCGAGCAAACTCCTGCTTCGCTGCCCTGTTTTCAAAGCCAAACCGAATCCAGCACATTGAGGACAATCCATTGAGAGTTGAAGTGGTGAACAAGAACAGTTGTCAGCGGGCAGTCAGCATTGAAGTTGATGCTGAGTCACTGAAACAGGATCATGCGACGGTTTGCAGCAAGTATCAGCGGCAGGCACGTGTGCCCGGGTTCAGGCAAGGCAAGACGCCGATGTCGCTCATCCTGCAGCGATTCAAGAACGAAATCCGCGAAGACTTCTTGGAAGCCGCTGTCCAAAAGCACCTCCTTGAAGCCATCAAGACTGAGAAATTGGACCCCTTGGATCACCCTCATATCCACGACTTGGCTTACAACGAAGGAGAGCCTTTGAAGTTTACGGCCGAGTTTGAGGTTCTGCCTGAGTTGAACCTGTCAAATTACCGTGGGCTCGAGATCGAAAGGGTACGGGTGGAAGTCAAGGAGGAGGAAGTAGACGCCGCCATTAAGACGATGCAAGAACGGATGGCCCAGTACGTTCCGGTGACTGGTCGCGCGATCCAAGCCGGCGACTTCGCGGTCATCTCGTACGTTGGAAAACTTGGCGATCCGTCCAAGAAGGACATCGAAGCCAAAGACATCTACTGTGAAATAGGTTCAGACAAGACGCTTACTGAATTCAGCGACAATCTGCTCGGCGCGCAAGTAGGAGATAAGAGGCGTTTCCCGGTAAAGTATCCGGATGATTTTCCGAATAAAGAGCTAGCTGGCACCAAGGTTCAGTACGAGATCGAGGTTCAAGACATTCGGCAGAAACAGGTGCCGCAATTGAACGACGAATTCGCCAAAGACGCAGGCCAATACGGATCACTTGAAGAATTACGCAGCAAGGTTCGAGAGAGCATCACCTCCAGCAAGGAACAAGCCGCGCAATCAAACATGCAGGAAAAGCTCGTGGAGTTGATCATTGCGAACAATCCCTTCGATGTTCCTGCGGTGATGGTCAAGAAGCAAACAGAAAATCGGTTGAACGATTATGTGCGCTCCCTGATTGCCAGAGGCGTGCACCCGAAGACGCTGGATATCAACTGGACGGAATTTCAGAAGCGCCAAAAGGAGCTCGCTGTAACAGACGTCAAAGTCGCCCTGGTACTGGAGCATATCGCTGAGAAGGAAAACATTACGGTAACGGAAGAAGAGCTTGACGAGGACATCTCGAAGCGAGCCCAAGAGACGCATCAGGCCTTCGAAGCGGTCAAATCGCGCTTGACAAAGGAGGGGGCCATCGATAGAATCAGGGACAGAATTCGCAACAAAAAAAGCCTGAACTTGTTGCTGACTCTGGCTTCTATCAAGGATCCGCAGGGAATCATTGTTCAACCCTGACTTCATTTCCCCCCAAACAATTCGGTTGAGGATTCACAAGTCATGCTAGTTCCGATGGTAGTCGAACAGACGAGCCGTGGCGAGCGCGCCTATGATATTTACTCCCGGCTGCTGAAGGATAACATCATCTTCCTCGGGACTCCTGTTGACGACTCGATTGCAAATCTGGTCACCGCCCAACTGCTGTTTCTGGAGGCTGAAGATCCGGAGAAAGATATTTCCCTGTACATCAACAGCCCCGGCGGTTCGATCACGGCCGGGCTGGCGATTTACGACACGATTCAGTTCATCCGCCCTGATGTCACAACCATTTGCGTCGGCCAGGCCGCCAGCATGGGGGCTCTATTGCTGGCTGCGGGAACAGCGGGAAAGCGCTTTGCGCTGCCGAACTCACGTATCCTGATTCACCAACCTTCGATTCATGGAGGGTTGTCAGGCCAGGCGACGGACATCGATATCCACGCCCGCGAGATCCTGCGCATGCGCTCCATTTGCAACGAGATCTTTGTCAAGCATACCGGACAGGCTTTGCAAAAAATCGAGCGCGACGTGGAGCGCGACTACATCATGTCGGCCGAAGAAGCCAAGAAATACGGTATCGTTGACCAGGTGATCGTGCGCCACGAATAGTCCGCCAGTGGGCGCATGCGTCTTCGCATTCCACCTAGACAATCGAAGAAAATCGTATATGCTGGATTCATGTGAGCTGAGTTACGTCTTGGGAGGCTATCCGCTTGAAAAGAAATAATGGCGAAGAGTCGTTGCGCTGTTCCTTTTGCAACAAGAGCCAGAATGATGTTCGCAAGCTCATTGCAGGACCAACAGTCTTCATCTGCGATGAGTGTGTTCGTGTTTGCAACGACATTATTGACGATGACCAGGTCGTCGAGACTGATGTCAAGAATCATCCTTTACCCAAGCCTCACGAAGTCAAGACCTACCTGGATGAATACGTCATCGGCCAGGAAACCACCAAGAAGAAACTGGCGGTGGCGGTCTATAATCATTACAAGCGCATTGAGCTCTCCAAGCGTCGCAGTGATGTCGAACTCAACAAGAGCAACATTTTGTTGATTGGTCCCACCGGAACCGGCAAGACGCTGCTGGCCCAAACTCTGGCGAAACGGCTCAGCGTACCTTTCGCGATCGTGGATGCCACAACACTGACTGAAGCAGGTTATGTGGGAGAAGATGTCGAAAACATCATTCTAAAGCTTCTGCAAAGCGCAAACGGCGACATTGAACGCTGCCAAAACGGCATTATTTATATCGATGAAGTGGACAAGATCTGCCGTAAAGATGAGAACCCTTCAATTACCCGGGATGTGTCCGGAGAAGGTGTTCAGCAGGCGCTGCTCAAGATCCTTGAGGGAACCGTCGCCAACGTGCCTCCGCAGGGCGGCCGAAAGCATCCCCACCAGGAATTCACGCAGGTGGATACGACGAACATCCTCTTCATTTGTGGCGGCGCGTTTGTGGGACTGGAGAAAGTTATCGAGCGGCGTCTGGGCAAGAAGACGCTGGGATTTCGAGGTGAGGTGAAGACCCTGCAGGCGCGGCGGAACACCGCGCTGCTGGAGCGTGTCGAACCGGTTGACCTGATCAAGTATGGGCTGATTCCTGAGTTTGTGGGTAGATTGCCGGTCGTGGGAACACTCGGAGATCTCGACAAAGCTGCTCTGGTTGAGATCTTGACTCGTCCAAAGAATGCCCTGGTCAAGCAATACCAACGGCTGTTCGAGTACGAGGGGGTTAAGTTGCGGTTCGAGGACGATGCCTTGGAGGCCATCGCCGAGTTGGCGCAGCAGCGCAAGGTTGGCGCTCGCGGTCTTCGGGTGATTATTGAGGATCTGATGCTGGATTTGATGTATCTGCTCCCCGCCCAGCGCAAGCTCAAAGAGTTTAGCGTAACGAAAGAGATGGTCTCTTCTAACCGGATCGATTTGTCGCTCTTGGAGAAGGCCGGCTAGTGGTTCTACCCTTATTCCCCTGGATTGGCGACAACCAACCAAATTCCACCTTAGGTGCAAATAATCGGGCATGTTTAACAAGTCAAAGGAAAAACCAGATGCGGTCACGTTGCCGATGGTACCCATCCGCGACGTTGTGTTGTTCCCATATATGATGATCCCGTTTGTCATCGGGCGTCCCGCCTCCGTTAAGGCACTCGAAGTGGCCTTCAACGGTGACAAGCGGATTTTCCTGGCGACGCAGCACGACGCTTCCATCGACGATCCCAAACCTTCTGAGATTTATGCAGTTGGCACTATCGCCAACATCGTCCAAAGTTTGCGTTTGCCCGACGGCAACATCAAAGTCCTGGTTGAAGGTGTTGAGAGAGCCAAGGCCATTCAGGTCTACGATGAAGATCACTACTTGAAAGCCGTCTTGCGCCCGGCCCCGCCCATGCCAGCGCAGGCAGCCAGCGAGACACTGGTCACCAAAATCACTTCGCTTTTCGAGCAGTATGTGAAGTTGAGTCAGAATTTGAACTACGACACCATGTTGTCCGCAGTGCGTGTTGAAGATGCCAGCCGCCTGTCAGACACCATTGCAGCCAATATGGCGGTGAGCATCGAAGAGAAGCAAGAACTCCTGGAAGTGTTCAACCCCATCGATCGGCTGAACCGCCTGTGTGACATCCTCGATGTTGAGATTGAAAAGCTCAACATGGATCGCGCGATCAACTCGCGTGTCAAGCGGCAGATGGAGAAAGCGCAGAAGGAGTACTACCTCAACGAGAAGATGAAGGCGATTCAGAAGGAACTGGGTCGCAATGAGAAGTCGGAGCTCGATGAGCTCAAGAAGAAGATTGAAGCCGCCGGCATGCCGAAAGACACCCTGGAAAAGGCAATGCAGGAGCTCAAACGGCTGGAGATGATGCCGCCGATGTCAGCGGAGTCCACGGTTTCCAGAAATTACATCGACTGGCTGCTGGCTGTTCCCTGGAAAAAGCGCTCCAAAGAAATTCACAAACTGGAACGCGCCGAAAAGGTGCTGGAAGCCGATCATTACGGCCTCGAGAAGATTAAGGAGCGCATCATTGAGTTCCTGGCAGTCCGCCAGTTAGTCAAGAATCCTAAAGGTTCGATTCTCTGCTTTATAGGGCCTCCCGGAGTTGGGAAAACCTCGCTGGCCACCTCAATTGCCAGGGCGACCGGCCGGAAATTTGTCCGCCTGTCTTTGGGGGGCGTGCGCGATGAAGCGGAAATCCGCGGTCATCGCCGCACATACATCGGAGCCCTCCCTGGACAGATCATCCAGATGATGAAGAAAGCAGGGACGAAGAACCCTGTCTTCCTGCTGGACGAAGTCGACAAGATGAGCATGGACTTCCGTGGCGACCCATCAGCGGCGCTGCTTGAAGTTTTGGACCCTGAACAGAACCACTCGTTCGTGGACCACTATCTCGACGTTGAATACGATCTGTCGCAGGTCATGTTTATCGCCACGGCCAATGTCATTCACACCATTCCACAGCCTTTGCAAGATCGCATGGAGGTCATCCGCATTTCGGGTTACACCGAAGCGGAGAAACTCGAAATCGCCAAGCGTTATCTGGTGAAAAAGCAGATTGCTGCCAATGGACTCAGCGACAAGAATGCGTCATTTGCAGACGCAGCCATCCTAGGCATCATCCAGAACTATACTCGCGAGGCCGGCGTTCGAAACCTGGAGCGGGAGATCGCCTCCGTCTGCAGGAAGGTCGCCAAAAAGGTCGTGAAAGAGGGCGACCAAATCGCTGTGACCGTGGGGCCGGAGAACCTGAAGGAATATCTGGGAGTTCTGAAGTTTCGCAAGACCAAGTCCGAAGAAAAGAACGAAGTGGGCTTCGCGACTGGTCTGGCTTGGACCGAAGTTGGGGGCGAAGTTCTGGCGACGGAAGCCAGCCTGATGGACGGGAAAGGACGCTTAACGCTGACCGGTAAATTGGGCGACGTAATGCAGGAATCTGCCCAGGCCGCCATGAGCTATGTGCGTTCACGTGCGAATTCGCTTGGAATTTCGCGCGAGTTCTACCGCCGCTATGACCTGCATATTCACGTGCCTGAAGGTGCCATTCCGAAAGATGGGCCATCGGCCGGCATTACGATGGCAACCGCCCTTGTTTCGGCTCTGACCAAGAATCCCGTGCGGAGCGATGTTGCCATGACCGGTGAGATCACGCTGCGTGGAAAAGTTTTGCCCATCGGTGGAGTGAAGGAAAAGCTCCTGGCGGCGCACCGGGCTGGAATGAAAACAATCATCCTGCCGAGCGAAAATGAAAAGGATTTGACTGAGATTCCTCAGAACATCCAGGAGCAGTTCTCAATCCATTTTGTTGAAACGATGGATGAGGTCCTGAAAATCGCCCTCGAATTACCGGTGCAGGTCCTGGAAGAAGCGCCAGAGGACATGGACAAGTACAAGGGACCGATTGAGAGCGATTACTCCAAGGAATCTGTCACGCATTGAAGATTCTCTCTGCTGAATTTGTCTGCAGTGCTGTTCAACCCAGCCAGTGTCCGCAAGAACATCTTCCTGAGATTGCATTCATTGGCCGGTCGAACGTCGGAAAATCCAGTTTGATCAATGGCCTGCTGCGGCAGAAAGGATTGGCCCGCACCAGTTCTACGCCGGGACGGACGCAGCAGATCAACTTTTTCCGCATCAATCAGAGATTTTTCTTTGTAGATTTACCGGGATATGGGTATGCTAAGGTTCCTCAAGCCTTAAGGGAGTCTTGGAGGAGCCTGATTGAGAATTATCTCAAGGGCCGGAAGCAACTAGCACACAGCGTTTTAATCGTTGATTCCCGCCTTGGCCCAACGGAACTAGACCTGGAACAGGTGGCTTGGTTTCGGCGCAATCTCCTGCCTTTCTTCATTGTTTCTACAAAATCCGATAAGCTATCCAAAGTTGAGTTGGAGAAATCGATCAGTCACACCCAGAGCCTTTGCCCGGATCTTTCCGTGGTTGCCTATTCGGCAACCCGCAACACTGGCCGTGAGCAAGTGTGGGCATTGCTCTACCCTCATATCCGTATGACGACAACGCTTTCATAATCATTTCACGTTTCCCCGGAATATCATTTTTGCCAAGAATCTTCGTTCCAAATCACATCGAGATTTTCTCCATTTCGCTTTTCGCGCCGACTGCACGCAGGCGTAGAGAAATCCCAAGGAGTTTGTATGGACATTGCTGAACTCAAAGAAATGAACATTGCCGCGTTGACGCAGATCGCCAAGGATCTCAACGTCGTTGGCGCCACCGGTATGCGCAAGCAGGAACTCATCTTCAAGATTCTGCAAGCGCAGACCGAAAAGAGCGGGTTGATCTTTTCCGAAGGGGTGCTGGAAACTCTTCCCGACGGCTTCGGATTCCTGCGCGCCCCGGATTACAACTACCTGCCCGGCCCGGATGATA
>Ga0187892_10010046_pt1 | contig 12174 bp, 14 predicted proteins | sample MA1701073metaG_FD_139345 | JGI IMG/M metagenome (GOLD analysis project Ga0187892, IMG submission 139345) | Bio-ooze microbial communities from a basaltic lava cave in the Kipuka Kanohina Cave System on the Island of Hawaii, USA - MA170107-3 metaG ...
GCGAAAGTGCAGGCGATTTCCGAGCAGCAGTTGCCGCGCGGCATGGAGATCGAATGGACCGGCCTGACTTACCAGCAGGTCATGCAGGGCAACACGGCGCTATTCGTGTTCCCGCTCTGCGTGTTGCTCGTGTACATGGTCCTGTCCGCACTGTACGAGAGCTGGTCGCTGCCGCTCGCGATCATCCTGATCGTGCCCCTGTGCCTGCTGTCGGCGATCGGCGGGACCTGGCTCATCAATTTCCTGCATGGACTGTGGCTCGCGGTTTCGCCGCCCGATTTCGCTCCGACCTTTCTCGACAACAATATCTTCACGAAGATAGGGCTCGCGGTGCTGATCGGTCTCGCCTGCAAGAACGCGATCCTGATCGTCGAATTCGCGCGCGACCTCGAGGAACAGGGCAAGGGCATCGTCGAGGCGGCGATCGAGGCCTGCCGGCTGCGCTTGCGGCCGATCCTGATGACGAGCTTCGCTTTCATCGCGGGCGTCACACCGCTCGTGTTCGCCTCCGGCGCCGGCGCCGAGGTGCGCTACGTCATGGGCATCACGGTCGTCGCCGGCATGCTGGGCGTCACGTTCTTCGGGCTCTTCTTCACGCCGGTGTTCTACGTGGTGCTGCGCAAGATGGTCGTGCGTCGCGAGGAGCGACGCGCAGCAAGGCTGGCTGCGGAGACTGGCAGTCATGCTTAGGCGGAATGGGATTCTTGCCGCCGCGGTCGTGTTGACTGCCTGCACGGTCGGGCCACGTCATCGCGTTCCGGAAATGCCGCTGCCCGAGCATTTCGACCAGGCGCAGAGCGAAGCCACGGCGCAGCCTGCCGGCTCGAAACTCTGGGCGGGGTTCGGCAGCACCGAACTGGATGCGCTGATCGCGCGCGCGCTCGCGGCCAACACGACGATTGCCCAGGCCTTGGCGCGTCTCAACGAAACGCGTGCGCTGTCCGGGCTGCGGCACTACAGCTGGTTTCCTACGATCACCGCGGCGGCCAGCCAGGAGGAAAGCCAGGTCAGCAGCCAGGATCCGTTCGGTCCGCCGGGCGGGTTGCGTAACGAGACCTACCGCGCAGGCTTCGACGCGACCTGGGAGATCGACCTGTTTGGCGGTCTGCGAAATGAAAACCGGGCCATCAAGCGCCGCGCTGAGGCGGATGCAGCTTCGCTCGCGGACGTGCAACTGTCGATCGTCGCCGAGACCGCGCAGTCCTGGTTCGCGCTGATCGGCGCGCGCGAGCGGCTCGCTTTGCGCCGCCAGCAGCTCGCCAATCTCCAGGACAACGTCGGCATCCTGAAGGCGCGCGTGGACGCCGGAAATTCGAACGCGCTCGACCTCGCCCAGGCCGAGGCGCAGATGCGAAGCGTGGCTGCTTCCGTACCGGAGGCCGAGGCGGATCTCGTGCGCGAGGAACAGCGCCTGACGGTGTTGACTGCCTGGCCGGTGTCCACTTTGCGTTCCACGCTCGCTCCCACGACCGAGATCCCGGAATTGCCATTGCTCGTCGCGACCGGGACACCCGAGGAATGGATGAAGCGCCGCCCAGACATACGCGCCGCCGAGCGCGAACTCGCTGCGGCGACCCATGACGTGGGCGACGAGATCGCGGAATTCTTCCCGAAAATCGAGCTGCTCGGCTCTTTCGGCTGGACCACCCAGTCGCGGAGTCAGATCGGCGATGAGGCGGCGGAGCGCTGGAGCTACGGGCCTTCGATCAGCTGGAGCTTTCTGAATTTCGGCCGTGTGACACAGAACGTCAAAGCCGCGCAGGCACGCCGCGAGGGCGCGATCGCGCTTTACCAGGAAACCGTGTTGCAGGCGCTCGAGGAAACGGAGAATGCGCTCGCGGGTTTCCGCGCCGCGAACCGCTCCGAGGACGAGCTGCGCGCGGGTGCTGCAGCCGCCGCCGAGGCCGCGCGTCTCGCGCGCATGCGATACGACGTCGGCGCCAGCGACTATCTCTCCGTGCTGGACGCCGAGCGCACACAACTCGATCTCGAGGACCAGCACGTGCAGTCGGAGACCCGTCGTGCCACGGCCCTCGCCGCCCTCTACAAGGCCCTTGCCGGCGATATCTGAAACGCGCGCATGATGCACCACACGGCGAGCGCCGCGAACAGGTGCTTGAGGCTATGCCCGCTCAGCACGCCGGTCGCATTAAGGGTGACTGCGTCGAAATACTCGAAGAGCTTCGCGCCGGCATAAGCGGCGATGGCGGACCATAGCCACCCGGACCGAATGCCGGTTCCGCGCCACAGCCACAGGATCATCGGTATCAGCAACAGCGGCAAGAACTGCACGATCACGTAAAGGCGCAGGTCGCCCTGCCCGGCGGCCTCCGTCCGGATCCACCAGGCGATGCTCACCATGCCGAGCGCGACGAGCGGCCACAGCAGGGCGCGGCCGATGAACCACGACATGCGATCCGCAACGACAGCGGCGAATAGCGCCATCAACGCAATCGTCATCGGCAGGCGATCCCATATGAGCGTCGCCGTCGATGGGTCGCGGTGATAGTAAGCGGAGCCAAATGCGACGAGCGCCACACCAGCGCAGAACACGGCGTAATGCAGGCCGAGAGTTGGGGATGCGAGTCGCTGCAGCCGCATCAATCCGAAGGCGCCGATGAGGAGGAATGGCAGATTCGTCGCGACATTCCAGAAATTGCGAATACCGAACAACACACGCTGATCGGCGAAATCGTGATACGCGGGATCCTGCGGAATCGGATCGAGCAGATATGTACCTGCAATCGCCGCTGCCGCTACGGCCCCGATCAGGAGGTTCTTGTAAAGTACGCGCATGAGGATGCTGCTGACGATCGCGCTCTTGCTTCCGCTGGCGGCCGTCAGCAAACCCGCCTTCGAAAAGGTCACGATTCGCCTGTTCGAGCAGGCCGACGGTCCGATTGTGCCCTTTGCAAGACGACTTTACTCGACTCACTTCGATGCGACGCGCACGCGCATGCTCGGCGTCGAAATCTCCGCCACTTATGCCGCGCGGGAAACCACGACGACGATTCCCATTGTCTGCGCCATGCAAAAGCCCGATGGCAGCATCGCGCCCTCGGACCGCCCGATGACTTTCCAGTTCTTCGGCGGTAAGTCGGAATCCCACAGCGCAAATCTCCTCTGGGGCGTTGCCCCGGATGAAGACTGGGAGGCCGGCGCCTATGAAATCGAATGCCTGGCCGAAGAGAAGTCGCTCGGCAAGGCACCATTCGAAATCGCGCTGAATCCCGCCGACGTCAGCGACGGCGATATCCGTGTCGCAGCAGTGCGCCTTTTCCCCGTCACCGGGCAACTCCCGCCGCGTATGAACCGCAAGTACACAAATGATTTCGTCGCAGAGGAGACGAGCCGCATCGGCATCGAGCTCGAATTCTCTCATGCGGCCCTCGGCCGCAGCGTCAAGGTCCCCGTCGAGTGCTACTTCTTCTGGCCGGACGGACAGACCTCGCCACCGGTCGTTCTCAGCTATGAGCCGCAGCCGGCCTGGGCCGGCGGCTATGCGGCAGGCGCGATGGGCTGGGAACAGGCAGGCAACTGGGCGAAAGGCGTCTACACGATCACATGCGCGATCCACGGCCAGCCGGTCATCGTGGATCGGTTCGACCTGACCTGAGCCGATCTCAGGATTTGCCCACGACTTCGTAGTGAACGACTCGCGGCTCGTACTCAAGCAGGAAGTCGGCATCCTCCGCGTAGTACTTCGCCTTTTCAACGTCGTCGCCCGCGAACGCGCGGATCGCGTCGAGGTTCTCCCAGAACGTCAGCGTGATGAAATGCGTGACGTCGCCTTCCTGCCGCTCCAGCACGTGCACGCTGAGGTTGCCCGGCACCGAGCGGTAATCCGGTATCGCGCGTCCATTCGTGAATTGGCGGTAGGCGGCCGCCTTCGACGTCGGTACGCGGCCATGCCACATGCGGACGATCACGGGTCTACTCCGCACGCTCCATGCTCTTGATCTCGCCGTCGACGATCGTGACGACCATGTCGAAGGACTGGCTGCCGCGATCGTAGGTCCATTTCTCGATGGTCGAGGTGCCGCGCTTGACGCGCCCCGCGCCGGCAACGGTCGGCCCGTAAATGTCGATGACTTCGACAGACTTGCTGGTTGGCTCACCGCACTTTTCTAGCAATTCTTCGACCGACATATCCGGCGACGCGATCCATTGCCCGCAGCGGAAGGTTTCCGCACGTGCAGACACGCATATCAGAAACGAGAGAACAATGGCGACGACCCCGTCGCGCACTGCTTGCAGACCGAACTTGCTCATAGCCTTGCCGACTGGCTCAGTGGCCGCTGGTGAATCTGAGACCAAGTATGCCGGTGACAATCAGCAGAATGCATCCGATGCGTGTGGCATTTACCGGCTCGCTGAACAGCATGATCCCGAGCACCGCCGCGCCGACAGCGCCGATTCCGGTCCACACGGCATAAGCCGTGCCGACTGGCAAGGTCTTCAGACTCAAGCCCAGAAGCCAGAAGCTGAGAAACGCAGCCGCCAATGTGATCGCCGCCCAATGCAGCTTCGTGAATCCATCAGAGGCCTTCATGCTGACGGCCCAGATGATCTCGAGAATGCCTGCTGCAAACAGGACAAGCCATGCAAAAGAAAGACTGCCGGCAGGAGTCATGCGTCGGTTCCTCAGGAAAAATGGCGCGCCCGGCGGGAGTCGAACCCACGACCTACGGCTTCGGAGACCGTCACTCTATCCAGCTGAGCTACGGGCGCGTGTGACTGGTGCGCGATTTTAGCGGCCGCATAGGCCCGACGCTATAATTTGCGGATGGCGAAGCCCGACCGGCATTTCATCAATGTTTTCAGTGCCGTGCTCGGCATCCTGATCGCAATCGCGCTCGCTCTGATCGGCATCTCGCGCCTCGTGGACAGCGGCCCGAAGGGCGCCCGGGACATCGACGATCCGCTGATGCAGGCCTCGGCCCACGAGCGCATCAAGCCGTTCGGACAGGTGGCGGTCGCAGGCGAAGACAACACGGCGCTCACGATCAAGGAGACGCCGCCCGTGATCGCGGGCGCGCCGGCGCCAGGTGCGGCAGGTGCGCCATTACCCACGGACGGCAAGTCGGTCTACGAATCCGCCTGCGTCGTCTGTCACGGCACGGGACTCGCCGGCGCGCCAAAATTCGGCGACAAGGCGGACTGGGGCCCGCGTATTTCGCAGGGCGTCGCGACACTCGAACAGCACGCCATCGCGGGCTTTCAGGGTTCGAAGGGATTCATGCCAGCCAAGGGTGGCCGCCTGGATCTTCCAGACGACGCGGTGCGCGCGGCCGTCGAATACATGGTGTCGCAGAGCCGCTAGCACATCGTCGCCTGCGGCTCCCGGTCGAGGCGCCGGTAGCCGATCGCTTCGGAAAGCTCGGTCACTCCCACGCGTTGCAAACCGGCGAGGTCGGCGATGGTCCGACTGACTCGCAGGATCCGGTGACAGGCGCGTGCCGACAAGCCGAGGCGCCGCGATGCCGAATCGAGCAATGCGTGCTCGCGAAGACCGAGCGCGCAGGCTTCGGTGAGCGTTTTCTGGTCCAGCGCGGAATTGAGCGCGCCGCGCGTATGTTGACGGCCGCGCGCCAGCAGGACGCGCTCGGCGACCGTAACGCTCGTCTCGCCGGACGATGCGGCCGGTGCGAGCGCCGTGTATTCGAGGCGCGGCACTTCGACATGCAGGTCGATGCGATCGAGCAATGGACCCGAGAGCCGTGACAGATAGCGCCGGATCGATGGCGGAGAGCAACGGCAGCGGCCATTCGAATCACCGGCGTATCCGCATTGGCAGGGATTCATCGCCGCGACCAGCTGGAATCGCGCCGGAAACTGGCCGTGCCAGGCAGCGCGCGCGAGGCTCACCGATCCGGTCTCGAGCGGCTCGCGCAGGGCCTCCAAGACATCCCGCCGGTATTCCGGCAATTCGTCGAGAAACAGCACGCCGTGATGCGCGAGCGAGATTTCGCCAGGCCTCAGGCGTCCTCCACCGCCGATCACCGCGGCCGCGGATGCACCGTGATGCGGCGCGCGAAACGGGCGGCGGCGCCATTCCGCGACCGGTGGCAGGGGTCGCGCGAGCGAATGCAGCATCGCACATTCCAGCGCTTCGGCATCCTCGAGCGGCGGCAGCAATCCCGGCAGGCGCTGCGCAAGCATGCTCTTGCCCGCGCCTGGCGGCCCGATCAACAGCAGGCTGTGCCCGCCCGCGGCAGCGATCTCGAGCGCGCGTTTCGCTCCGGCCTGGCCGCGCACGTCGGCGAGGTCCGGAGCCAGGGCCTGGCATGTGGTCAGTTCGCCCCCGGTCGCGAACTCAAGCCCCGCGCCGCCGCGAAGCCCGTTGCAGACGGTCGTCAGCGTCGCCCCTCCCGCGACGCGCGCGCCCCGCGCGACGCGCGCTTCGTCCGCATTCACCATGGGAACGACGAGCCTGCGGCCGTCCCGGACCGCATGCACGGCGGCGGCGAGCGCGCCGCGCACCGCCCGCAGTTCACCCGATAGCGAAAGCTCGCCGTAGAACTCCGTGCCGTCGAGGCAGGACTGCGCGAGCTGCTCCGAAGCGGCCAGGATGCCGAGGGCGACCGCGAGATCGAATCGCCCGCCTTCTTTTGGCAGGTCCGCGGGCGCCAGATTGACGGTGACGCGGCCGGGGGGAAAATCGCAGCCGCAGTGTGCGAGTGCTGCGCGGACGCGTTCACGGCTTTCGCGCACCGCGGTCTCGGCGAGCCCGACCATCTGAAATTGCGGAAGGCCCGCGCCGCAATGCACTTCGACGCGCACGGGCGGCGCATCGAGCCCGAACTGCGCGCGGGTGAGCACTGTCGCGAGACTCACAGGTCCGCGCTCGCCAGAATTACTTGTTCGGCTTTTTCTCCAGCGCAGCGATCCGCTTTTCGAGTTCCTCGAGCCGTTCGCGGCTTCTCCTGAGCACGGTGGCCTGAATGTCGAATTCCTGCCGCGTCACCAGATCGAGTTTTGCGAGACCGCTCTGAAGCACCGCCTTGAAGTTCTGTTCGAGGTCGTTCCTGAGCGCAGCAAGCCCGGGTGGCACGGCCTCCGCGAGCTTTCGCGCGAGTTCGTCGAGGGATTTGGGATCGAACATGCTGATATCGTAACACGTTGATTTTCAAACAGTCCCCTACGGTTTATGACATCCGGGTTCCGGCCAGGAACGTAGCGCGAACTGCTCTCTTACGGCGGCGTCAAAACGGGTCTGTCGCGCCAATTAATAAAGCGGCACTCCAATGTGACGGCGGTCAAAGGTTTGCGGCGCCGGAAACGCCAGACTCCGCGTTGGCGTAAAGTAGGGGTCAATATGTTGCGCAGCTTCCTGATGGCGCTGCTGATGGCCAGCCTTGCCGCGATGGCCACGGCGGAAACCGTCTACAAGTGGCTCGATTCGTCCGGCCAGGTCCACTACACCGATCTGCCGCCACGCCAGGCCGATGCGAAGATCCTGAGTGTCTACCAGCAGGAATCCGGCTTCGTGGAAGACGAAGCATCCGACAGCGGCGATTACAGCGACGAAGGCAACGACGACCGCAGCAGCAATGCGATGCCGCAATCGGGCGAGGCGACGACTCCAGAGCCGCCGGTTTCGGAGGAAGCGATCGCGGCCGCAGAGGCGGATGCCGCCAAGGCGAAGGTCGAGCAATGCAAGGCGGCACAGGATCGCTACCAGCGCTATATCGAATCGCGACGCCTTTTCCGCGAAACGCCTGACGGCAAGCGCGAGTATCTGACCGACCAGGAGCTGACCGAAGCGCGCGCCCGCGCCAAGCAGGCGGTCGGCGAATACTGCAGCTGATCCGCCGAAGCGGGCAAAATGGGGCCCGCCATGCAAGCCGGATTCATAGGTCTTGGCGCCATGGGCCAGCACATGGCCCGCAACCTGCATCGCGCCGGGCTTCTCGCCGGCGCCTGGAACCGCACTCCGTCCAAGGCCAAGGCGCTCGCCGCTGAGACCGGCTGCCGCGCATTCACCTCGCCATCCGAACTCGCGGCAGCGTGCCAGACCATCGTTGTCTGCGTTTCCGCGGATGCCGACCTGCTCGTAGTCGTCGATTCGCTGCTGCCTGCCGTCGCCAGGGGCTCGATCGTCATCGATTGCTCGACCGTCGCCGCGGACACGGCGCGTGAAGCCGCTGCACGGCTCGCGACCGCGGGCGCCGAGTTGCTCGACTGCCCGGTCAGCGGCGGCGTTGAAGGCGCGAAGAATGCAACGCTCGCCATCATGTGCGGCGGAAAGCCGGAAATTTTCGAGCGGTCGCGGCCGGTGCTCACCGCCCTCGGCAGGACGATCATGCTGATGGGGCCGAGCGGCGCAGGTCAGGCGACCAAGGCGACGAACCAGATACTCTGCGCGGGCGCAATCCAGGTGGCCGCCGAGGCGATGGCATTTGCGCAGGCGGAGGGCCTGCCGCTCGAACGCGTCATCGAGATTCTCGGCAAGGGCGCAGGGTCTTCGTGGTATTTCGTGCACCGCGCGCCGTTCATGGCGCGCGGCGACTACTCCGCCGGCTTTCGCGTGCGGCTGCACGACAAGGACCTGCGCATCTGCCGCGACATGGCCGCACGGCACGGCGCAGTCCTGCCGGTGGTCGAATCGACGCTCGCGGACTACGCGCGTCTTCTCGCCTCGGGCCATGGCGAAGAGGATATTTCGACGATATTCCGGCTCAAGACCCCCCTCTTTTCCGGAACGCCCACCGATGGCTGAGCGACCGGGTTTCTATCTGCCCGATTTCTGCCGCGCTCAGAGCGTGCTCGCCGTCATTCTGATCGCCGAGCTCGTGGCGCTGCTCCTGACGCTCGCGCGCCAGGGCATTTCCGCGGGCTTCTGGCCCGATCTCGCGCAGATTTCCCTGTTCCTGCTCTGGGCCGCGCTTGGCACGGCGGCCGTCTGGTGCGCCGCACGAGGACTGCTCGGCAAGTTGACCGCGCCGGCGGGCTCTGCCATCGCGCTTGCCTTGATGCTCGCGGTCACCGCAGCCGTGACCGAAGGCGCCTGGTGGCTGTCCGCGTACACCGAGCGCCTGCTCGGTCTTGCAAGCAACTCAAGCGGAACCGATCACCTCGAGTTCCTGCTGCGAAACCTCGGAGTCTGCGCCATCGCGGGCGGACTAGCGCTCCGCTACTTCTATGTGTCGCATCAATGGCGCAGCAACGTCGAAGCCGAGGCTCAGAGCCGCGTGCGCGCGCTGCAGGCGCGGATACGCCCGCACTTCCTGTTCAACAGCATGAACACGATCGCGTCGCTGACGCGCACGAATCCCCGCGCCGCCGAACAGGCGATCGCCGATCTCTCGGATCTCTTCCGCGCCTCGCTGCGGGAACATCGCGAGCGCATTCCGCTCGCGAGCGAAATCGAGATCGCGCGCGCCTACGAGCGCGTCGAACGCTTGCGCCTCGGCGAACGCCTGCAAGTGGACTGGCAGCTCGACGGCCTGCCGATGGATGCGCCGGTGCCCGCGCTGATCCTGCAACCCCTGCTGGAGAACGCCGTCTATCACGGCATCGAGCCGCTCGACAAGGGCGGGACCATCCGCGTCACCGGCAAGCGCGAGGGCTCGAAGGCAGTGCTGACGATAGACAACCCGGTGGCGCCGAAACTCGTCGCGCGCAGGACAGGTCACCAGATCGGGCTCGACAATGTGCGCCAGCGGCTCGAGCTCATGTTCCATGGCGACGCAAAAGTCGAAGTCTTCGAGGCGCCGGAGCGTTTCGTCGTCACCCTGAGCTTCCCCGCCGGCGGAAAGCCCGCATGAATCTGCGCGTTCTCGTCGTCGATGACGAGCCCCTCGCGCGCGAGCGGCTTTCTCACCTCGTGGAGGAAATGCCTTCGGTGCAGCTTGCGGGCGTCGCGGCTAGCGGCGAGGAAGCGCTGTTGCTTGCGGGCAAGCTGCAGCCCGAAGTCGTGCTCCTCGACATCCGCATGCCGGGAATGGACGGCCTCGAAACCGCGCATCATCTCGCGCGCATGCCCGAGCCGCCTGCGGTGATTTTCACGACGGCCTACGAGCAGCACGCGCTCGCCGCGTTCGATGCCCAGGCCGCCGGTTACCTGCTGAAGCCGGTCAGACCGGACAAGCTGCAGGAAGCCCTAGAGCGCGCCCGCCGCCCGACGCGCGCGCAACTGACGCGCATCGCCGAGGGCACCGGCGGCACGCGCACGCGGATCGCGGTGCGCGCGCGCGACGAGCTGAGGCTGATTCCGGTCGAGAGCATTCTGTGTTTCATCGCCGAGCAGAAATACACGACTCTGCGGCACGGTGGCGGCGAAGAGCTGATCGAGGAGCCGCTCAAGGCGCTGGAGGACGAATTCGCAGGGCGTTTCATACGCATTCACCGGAATTCCCTGGCGGCAATCGAGCACATCGAATGCCTCGAGCGCGATGTGGCTGGCCGCCAGGTCGTGCGCCTGCGCGGTGGCGGCACGCTCGCGGTCAGCCGCCGGCTGGCGCCGGACGTTGCAAAGAGGCTGAGACGATAACGGCGCCGAAATTCGCTGCCGCCTTGTTGTTGTGCCTCTTCTTGGCTCCCGCGCCGGGCCGCGAATATGCTCTGCCGCCCACCCCGGCGGAACGTTATCCGGGGCTTTTCGAGCGGGTTCAGCTCGAGCGTGTCTACGAGGACAGCAAGACGTTTGTCGATGCCCTGCCCCGCAAGCCGCCCGCCGCAATCCTGCAGGAATATGAGAAGGAGCGTGACAAGCCGGGCTTCGACTTGCGCGCATTCGTGACGGTACGCTTTGAGTCCCCGACGACGGCAACAGCCGAATTCCAGTCGAGTCCCGGATCTGACGTCGCGGCTCATATCGACCGGTTATGGTCTGTGCTCGAGCGCGAGCCCGATGCGTCGAATCCACATTCCTCGCTCCTGTCTTTACCGTATCGTTACGTCGTACCGGGCGGCCGGTTTCGCGAGATCTATTACTGGGATTCCTACTTCACGATGGTGGGACTCGAGGAGAGCGGCCACCACGACCTTGCTGTCGACATGGTCCGCAATTTCGCCTACCTGATCGATCGCTACGGCCATGTTCCGAACGGCAATCGCAGCTATTACCTGAGCCGTTCGCAGCCACCGTTCTTCGCGGCGATGGTAGAACTGCTCGCCGCGCGCGAAGGCAGCGCCGTGTACCGCCGATTCCTGTCCCAACTCCGGCGCGAGTACGATTTCTGGATGGATGGCGCGGCGAACCTCGCGCGTGGCGAGGCGCACCGGCGCGTCGTCCGACTGCCGGACGGCACGCTGCTCAATCGCTACTGGGACGACCGCGACACCCCGCGCGAGGAATCCTATCGGGAGGACGTCGACACGGCGCGCGCCTCGAATCGCCCGGCCGGCGAGGTCCATCGAAATCTTCGCGCGGCTGCCGAAAGCGGCTGGGATTTCAGCTCGCGCTGGCTCGCCGACGGACGGACACTCGCCATGATCCGCACCGTTGAAATCATTCCCGTCGACCTGAACAGCCTGCTCTTTGGCCTGGAGCAAACGCTCGCGCGAGCGTACCGGTTGTCAGGCCGGACAGCGGAGGCCTGGCGCTTCGAGGCGCGAGCGTCAGACCGTCGCCGCGCCATCCAGCGCTATCTCTGGAATCCGCGGACGAGCGTATTCGAGGATTATTCCTGGCGCGAGCGCCGACTCACTGGGCACCTCAGCGCCGCGACCCTCTATCCACTATTCTTCGGCGTCGCCAAGGCGACACAGGCGCGGGACGTGGCCACAGTCGTCGAAAGCCGGCTGTTGCAGCCGGACGGGCTTGCGACGACGACGATGAACACGGGTCAGCAATGGGACGCCCCCAACGGCTGGGCGCCATTGCAATGGATCGCGATCGAGGGTCTCAATCGTTACGGGCATTCGAGGCTCGCGCGCACGATCGCGAAGCGCTGGATCCGCGAGAATGTCTCGGTGTTCGAAAAGACCGGCCGGCTCGTCGAAAAATACGACGTGAGCGGCGATGCGGCCGCACGCGGCGGCGAATACCCATTGCAGGACGGATTCGGCTGGACCAACGGCGTGTTGCGCCGGCTGCTGGAACTTTATCCCGTCACGGACACGAGCGCCGCGGCGGCAGAAGGAGCGATGCGATGACGGTACTCGACTGGGCCGTGGTGGCCCTGTACTTCGTGCTGGTATTCGTCGTTGCGGGCATCGCAACCCGAC
>Ga0187892_10010049_pt1 | contig 12172 bp, 7 predicted proteins | sample MA1701073metaG_FD_139345 | JGI IMG/M metagenome (GOLD analysis project Ga0187892, IMG submission 139345) | Bio-ooze microbial communities from a basaltic lava cave in the Kipuka Kanohina Cave System on the Island of Hawaii, USA - MA170107-3 metaG ...
ATCTCTACGAAGAAGTGGAAGCCGACGCGGCTGCACTGCCCCAGGCAATGACGGTCGTCGTGCTCTCGAGCGTCGCCGCTGGGATCGGCGGCCTCTCGACGGGTGGCCTCGGCGCGCTCATCCTCACGACCATCGGGGCGCTCATCGGTTGGTACATCTGGGCAGCGCTCACGTACTACATCGGCACACGCATGCTGCCCGGACGCCAGACCGACGCGACCGTCGCACAGCTCCTGCGCACAACGGGATTCGCCAGCGCGCCGGGTGTGCTCCCATCGCCGCGATCATTGCGCCACTCGCCCTGATCATCAACTTTGTCGCCAGCATCTGGATGCTAGCGGCGATGATCATCGCCGTGCGTCAGGCACTGGACTACGAGAGTACCGGTCGCGCCGTTGTGGTCTGCGCCATCGGTTTCGTGGTGCAGGTCGTTGTTTTGATCGTCGTCTTCATGCTGCTGGGCGAGCCAACAAGCTGACAGGCGGCTTTGCCCGGTCAGTCGAGGATGGCGCCCTTCGAGACGCAGACAATCATTGGGTGCTCCTCAGGGCGGACGGAAATCCTTAGCGAGATCAATTCAACGTCCGGTTGCCCTGAGGAGCATCTGGTGTTCGGCTGCGTCTCGAAGGGCGAACTTCCGAATTGGCCGACAAGGCCCTGACGAGGCGATCATTGCGAGCCGTCAGGGCGGTTGCTCAATCCGCCATTTGCGACAGGTGCGATTGCGTGAAGTGTGTCGCCGGAAACTGGTGCTCGATGAACTGTTCGCCGTAACGGCCGCCGATCGCTGCACGGTTGGTCTTGTCGTTCACGCCGACGACAGAGTTCTGGGTGACCGCGCTGAAGCTGCCGTCGGCCGTCTTCGAGAAGTGATAGCTGCACTGCGCGTTGTAGAAGTACTCGCCGGCGCGGTTGTGCACCAGTTTCCAATAGATGCGGTACATGTCTTTATCGAAGTACATGATCACCTTGCCGAAGTTGTAGAACGGGTCCTCCGACTGCCCCTCGACAATCCACACCGGCCGCACCACGTATTGAAGGTTCTCGACGATCAGCCATGGCGCGCCTTTGGCGCCGGGCGTTTCGTACGCTGCCCGCAGATACGGAATCTCGACGTTCCAGCGAGTCTCGGAGATTTCCTTTTGAATGATCGGCTGGGTCTGCACCAACGGTGCCAGAATCTTCCCCTCGCCGACGAGCTTCCACTTGTAGTATTCCGTTTTGCCGGCGTAGCAATTGACGTCGTCGGCATAGAGATCGAGACCGGCGACCGGATCGGATCGCGTTGCCGCGTTGACGCGCCGAACGCGACGGGTGGCCGGAACATAGAACCACGCTTGATCCTGTGAGTCCCAATCATTGATGCGCCGGGTAAGTCCCGCGACGCCGTCGACGTCTTGGGGCTCGAGGACGTTGACCAGTGCGGTGTTGCGCAGGTTGTCGTCATTCTCGATTGGCCCACCATGCCGGCCCAGGTACGACATGCCATTGAGCCACAACTTGATCCGTCGGAACTCACCGTTGGCATCGATACCGTTCAACGTGAACGTCGCGCCCCCACCGTTTCCCATCCAGCCAGCGGCGGTGAAGTTCCAGGCAATCTTGCAGGCAACCTGTGGATCGGTCGGATCGATCTTCGGGAACGGATAGCCGAATATGAAGCTCGGCATCTTCCCCGTCGCCTTGTCCTTCAACCCGCAGGTCTCAGCGTCGAGATCATACTTCCCCTCGTTGGCTTCGCTGGCGTCCCAGAATGCCTTCGAGTAGTTCTTCTTGAACTCTACCGGGTCGACCGGCACGACCCGGTACCAATAGTCGCCGTTCTTGACCCGCTTGAGTACTGGTTCGGGAAGTAACCCCTGACCGAGCTGCCAGTTGTTGCTGTCCAACGTCCACGGCTTGTCACCATTCGCCTCCTGCGCCGCCGCCGACTGCGGGAGCCAGACCGCGGCGCACAGGGCGAGCATCCATCTCACGAGGACCGTAGGTCGCATTGGTGAGCTCCTTTCGCGGCGTACGGCACACCTGTACTGGCAGGCAGCAACGCGAGTCAAAGACCACCCGCTGAGTTGGCGAATTCGACACCTATCCGGCACGCCGCATATGTACTTGGAGTGCATATTCGCGCAGGCGCAGTGCCGTCGCGCCGAGATCCCTTGTACGAGCCGACGCTTCATTTTTAGTGGCATGCCTCCGAAGTGCCCTACACGAGGCCCCCTTCCCCAGCCCTTCCCCCGTTGCCGGAGTTGGCAACAGGGGAAGGGAGGCAGAGACTGACACGCGGTGGGCTCCATTTGTTCCCCTCCCCTGTTGCCACGTCCGGCAACGGGGGAGGGCCAGGGAGGGGGCTCGACCTGCGGTAGGAACTTACGAGACATCGCACTAGACTGCGCCCCAATGCGAGGCGTGTCTTCCAAATCAGAGCAGTTCACCGAGTCGGTCATCCGCGGCATGACGCGGCTGTGCGAACAGCATGGCGGCATCAACCTGGCCCAGGGATTTCCGGACTTCCCAGCCCCGGCCGAGATCAAGGCAGCGGCCAAACGGGCCATCGATGATGACTTCAACCAGTATGCTGTGACCTGGGGCGTCCGTGCGTTTCGCGAGGCAATCGCGGACAAGGTGCAGCGGTACAACGGAATCGCGTGCAATCCCGAGACCGACGTGACGGTCACGTGTGGATCCACCGAGGCGATGATTGCGGCATTGCTCGCCGTCGTGAATCCGGGAGATGAGATCGTCATCTTCGAGCCCTTCTACGAGAACTACGGACCGGATGCCGTCATCAGCGGCGCAACGCCCGTCTACGTATCGCTGCGACCTCCCGAGTTCACCTTCGACCCCGCAGAGTTGCGCGCTGCCTGCTCGCGCCGCACCAAAGCCATCATCGTCAACACGCCGCACAATCCGAGTGGGCACGTCGTCGACCGCCGCGAGCTCGAGACCATCGCGGCGCTGTGCAGCGAATACGACTGTATCGCCATCACCGACGAGATCTACGAGTACATTCTCTACGATGGGCGGCAACACGTCTCGCTGGCGAGTCTGCCAGGCATGCGGGAGCGCACGATCACCATCGGCGGATTGTCGAAAACGTATTCGATTACGGGGTGGCGGTTGGCCTATGCGGTCGCGTCGTCAGACCTCACCGCGGCCATCCGCAAGATGCACGACTTCCTCACCGTAGGCGCGCCGCACCCGCTGCAGCAAGCCGGCGTGCAGGCCCTGCGGTTGCCGGACACGTACTATCGGCAACTCGCCGCAGGGTATGCCGAGCGCCGCACCGTCCTCGCCGATGCCTTGAAGGGCGTCGGCTTTCGCATCTATCCCCCGCAGGGGGCGTACTACATCATCGCCGACATCAGCGACCTCCTGGCTCGCCTCGGATTGCGCGATGATGTCGAGTTTTGCAACTGGCTCGTCTCCGAGATCGGCGTCGCCGCAGTTCCCGGGTCGAGCTTCTATCGGCAGGCAGAGCTGGGGCGAAATCTGGTGCGCTTCGCGTTCTGCAAGCGCATTGAGACACTCCGCGAAGCAGCGCGACGGTTGACGCGCCTGCCTCGCGTACAACCTGTCTCGTCAGGTGACGGCACCGTGGCCCGCTAGCGCGTTGGCAACCGCCATGATGAACGGTTCGTACGACGCCCGTTCGAACCGTGGGGCCTTCGACCAATCGTACAACCACACCGGCCCACTCACCAATTTCTTCGGCTCCGTAGCGTATCGCGGGAAGAGGTGCGCGTGGAGAGCCGGCTCGGAGTTTCCAAGAATCTCGTAGTTGATGCGGCGACGCGTCGGTGAATGATGGTATGGGACATTTCGGAGGCACCCAGGAAACGCGCGACAGGTACTCTTTGCTCAAACCGGATGCAATGACCTGCCCCGCCACAGGCGGCGGGCGGCCGCGGCTAATCAATCGGCGGGATGTTGGGGGTGCGCGTCGGGGTGCGCGTCGGCGTCCGCGTCGCGGTCGACGTTGCAGTGGGCGTACGACTCGGCGTCGGAGTCTGCGTCGCGACGGGCTTGCACTTGCCCCCCGAACCCGCCTGGAAGATGTCCTGGATCTCCTGCGGTAGGAGCACGCGGTCGAACAGCTCGACTTCGTCGATGGCACCCTGAAATGCTATCGCGCTGATGTACGCCTGGCCGATGCGGAGGAAGAACCCGTTCGCGATACTGCCCGGTCGAGTTGTGGGATCGAAGGTGTGCACCAGCGCACCATCGACGTAGAGATTGCCACCTGTCATCGACGTCCGATCAATTGTCGCGGCAACGTGATGCCAGTTTCCGTCGCTGATGAACGGCCCGGCTGACACATGCGTCAGGGCAGGCTGGCCATCGCCCAGCTCGAAACCCAAGAAACCATGGAACACGAAGAGATAGTAGCCGACGGGATTGTTGCCGGCGTTGAGGCGCTTGTCGATGATTGCCCCGAGCCCGGTGTTCGTGGTGCGTATCCAGGCATCCATCGAGAAGTTGCCGGTGAAGTTGAGGCTCCCACTCGCCTGGACGAAATCCGGGATTGTCGGGAACGAAAATGCCGCACCGACCTTTCCCGCGGTGTACGTGCCGGGGCCTTGGAAGAACGTGCCGTGGAATCCGTTGCCGGAAAGGTCGGTCGCGGTGTTGTCGCCCGTCCACCAGGCGACCATCTCCGGCGGCGGCCGGACGCATGTGGGGGTGTGTGTCGGCGTGGACGTCTGTGTCCAGGTGGCGGTCGCGGTCGGGATGGGGGGGGAAGTGGCGGTCGGCGTGTGCGTGGCAGTGGGCGTCCGAGTCGGTGTGCGCGTGTGCGTGATCGTTGCCGTTGGTGTAACGCTCGAGGTGACGGTGGGAATGGGCATCCCCTTGCATTTGCCTCCGCTCGCCGAGGCGATCGCCTGGATGTCCGCTTGCGGCAGCGCGACGTTGAAGACCTCGATCTCGTTGAGCGTGAACTCGACGAAGTGGGGCGCGTGCGCCGACCCGTACAGGCGAGTTCCACCAATCCAGAGTGGAGCGGCGGTGTTGAGGCCGACACCGGCGGCGAAATCGCTGCCGGCGAGGTGACTGCCGTTGACGTAGAACTTGCCGACACTCTGGCTGCGATCCACTGTCACGGCGACGTGGGTCCAGCTGGGTGGTTGTGGCGTCAGTAGCGATGGCGGGGTCGGGACTGGGAAGATCGTCCCGCTGCCTACGTAGATGGGGGCGCTGGTGTAGACCGTAAATGTGGAGCCGTTCCCCAAGACGAATGCCAAGCGCATCTCCGTCGTAGCAGCGGATCCGTTCGCCGGTGGTTGTTGCGGCGGGGGAGGACAGGTCGGGCAAGTGCTTTGCACCTGCACGTAGAAAGCATAGCCGCTGTCTGGCATCACGTTGAGCTTGTCGACGACCGTGTATACGTGAAGGTCGTCCCTGCTTGCCGACCAGGATCCAGGCAGGGGCTTCACCCAGGCATCGATCGTGAGATCGGCGTTGGCGAGATTCAGGTCGCTGCTGTGAGGTACTTCCACGTAGGCCGTGGTGGTGTAGTGGAACAACGCGCGGTCGGGCGGATTGGTGACGAGGTTCCCTGGAACAGTCGCGGGCCCCGGACCACTGGGCGGAAGCGGCTCGATCGGTCCCGGCTGTGGTATCCCGTTGTTGGGGGCTGGCAAGCCGATATCGAACACCGTGGCAGAGCCTGCGCCTTCGTCCAACGGCCACCACGCAATCAGATTGGGCGGCGGGGCGACGCACGTGGGTGTGCCGGCTGGAGTGGTGGTTGGCGTCGACGTCCCAGTATTTGTCCGGGTCGCAGTAGCCGTTCGCGTGGGCGTCACGCTGTGCGTGGGCGTCCGCGTGGCCGTCCCGGTCGGCGTCGGCTGGATCCTATTGGTGAAGAGGCACTCCAGAAATCCCCCAGGGTTGAGATCGAAGAGCACTTGATTGTCTCCGGGCTGGAAGCTGCTGGTGGGGTTGACGGTGGCGCCGATAATACTGAAGGTGCCGCTGCCGCTGATGAACTGGCATGCGATGTTCGTCAGAGTCGAGCCGGGCTTGGGCATTTCGAACACGTCGAAAATAAAACCGCAGGCCACCGGCTTCGGAATGCACAGGCCGTCGTCCAAGGTAATACCTTGCAGCCCTATGAAGCCCGAGCTGAACCCGAAGCCTGTCCCGCCCGCAGGAATTGTCTGCTTGCAGATCGCAATGGTGCAGCCGCCCGGGGTCGCGCTGGGAGTCGGCGTTCTGGTCGGCCGAGGCGTCGACGTCGCGGTGCGCGTCGGAGTCGTCGAAGGCGTCGGGGTTGGGGTCGGACAATCGCAAAGCCGGTACACCAGGTCTACGTAGTCGACGCTCGAGTCGTCCTGCATGAAGACGTCCAGAAACCGCTGCGCGTCGAGATCCGGCAGCAGGTTCGTTCCTCCCGGCAGGCTCGCCAGGTTCAGCACGAAGGGAACCCCAGGCGACGGGAAGTTGCTCGCAGTCCATTGCTGGTTCAGCAGCACAGGAAGGCCGGTGTTTCCGGTGCCGAAGTAGGCCGACCACACGGCTCCGGTGAACTGACCGGCGGGATTGACGAAGCCCAGTCGGAGCACGTCGTTCCTACTCCCGGGAGAGATGCTGCTGGCGATTGGACGGACGCGGAGGAGCACCTTTGCCGCGTCGAGGCACTTTCCCTGCGGCAGAGTGAAGGTCTGCCCGAAAAGCCGGTCGATCGACGCTTGATCGAAGTTCGCGGGGGGGTGGCCGGAGGTCTGGATCAGGCTGAGCAAACCGGGGCTTTGCGAGGCGGGCTCGACCCCGCCGGCGAAGCTGTCGTTCACCCCGGCGTGCAACAAGGTGTCCTTGCAGGGGCGCCGCTCGGCGTCGAACGCTAGCGGCTCGTCCTCGGCATTTTCCAGGAGCAGGATGAGGACATTCTGCCGCGCGGGATCAGGCGGCAGCGGCTCATAGCAGAAACAGTCGCCGCGCGGGCTCTGCACGCATCGGCCCGAGCATGTGGCGATGCAGTCCTCGCAATCTCCTGCTTGGCGTGACGTGAGGATTACAACCTGTTCGATGCGCTCGGCCTCGACACCGTGGTCCTGCAGAAGCCGCGACAGAAACGCTCGGAGGTCGGATTGCTCCATGTCGCTGAGTGCTTCGAGCGCCGCAACAATCGCCGCCGCTTGCTCCAAGCTCACCGACCGCGTGGGGTAGACAATGTGGTACTGATCTCCGGCGAGTGCGTCATACCTCGACGGCTCCGCACACCCGGCGAAGATGTTCTGGATCGCCTGGTCGATTTCGTCTTCGGTGATCCGACCGTCCTCGGTCGCATCGCCCTCGGTGCACGCCGACACCTGCCGGCTACCGACAGCGATGTGGGTCATCTGAACGAGGTCAGCCGCCGTTACGCGGCCGAGCATGCTGCAGTCGCCGACGCACTGCGGCGCGGCCGCCACCATCGCTGGAGCGACCACACACACGACACTCAACACGCCGAGCGCCATGACACGTATCAACGGCGCCTGCGTGGCCGCCGTCACCGCGCGGGTCAGAGTTGCTTCGCGCATACGCACGTTGCAACAACATCTTGCGCGGCGGTTGCTGCCTTGGTGTGTGTCTCGAACCACTCCGGTGTGGCTCGGTCTCTGCCGACGCGCACCCGGCTGTGCGCGTTCTGAACCGACGGCAACTGTACTGCCGATAACATCGGGAACATATCCGCCTCTCAGTACAGGTTAATCCCGCGGACCGTCCTTTTCGAGCGGAATTCACGGTCAGCCGTCCGCCGCGCAAGGAAAATAGCTGGTCATCGCGAAAACGCTGCGTATTTCCGACGAAAAGAAAACGCGCTCCAGCCCAACGCCAGAACGCTTCTCCCGTAGTCAGAGATGATTGGGGATGGTAGATCGAAGCGCCACTTGCAGACTGGACGACAGCGCCATGCGACCTTCCGACCCGCCGTATCGCAACCCTTCGCTCTCCACAGACGATCGCGTCCGCGACCTGCTCGAACGCATGACGCTCGACGAGAAGCTCGCGCAGATCGGCTGCGTATGGTCGACGAGCCTACTCAAGGACGGCGGTCTCGATACGACCCGTGCCGCTGAGAAGCTGGCACACGGCATCGGCCACGTCACACGAATCGGCGGGGCGACGGTGCTCACACCGGCCGAGAGCGCGCGCTTCGCCAACGCCATCCAGCGCTACCTCGTCGAGCGGACACGCTTGGGCATTCCGGCCATCATTCACGAAGAAAGCTGTGCCGGGTTCCTGGCGCGCGATGCGACGTGTTTTCCGCAGGCCATCGGCTTGGCGAGCACGTGGGATCCGGAGCTGGTCGAAGCCATGACGACGGTCATTCGTCGACAAATGCGCGCCGTCGGCGCGCATCACTCATTGGCACCGGTGCTCGACGTGGCGCGCGATCCACGTTGGGGGCGCACCGAGGAGACGTTTGGCGAGGATCCGTACCTCATTGCACAGATGGGCATCGCGTACGTGCGTGGTCTGCAAGGCCCGTCTCTGACGCATGGTATCGTCGCCACCGGCAAGCACTTCGCAGGCTACGGCGCGTCCGAAGGGGGCATGAACTGGGCGCCGGCGCACCTGGGGCGGCGCGAGCTCCTCGAGACCTACGTCGCGCCGTTCGAAGCCGTCATCAAGGTCGCCGGCCTCGCCTCGATGATGAATGCTTACAACGAAATTGACGGCGTGCCCGCCGGTGCATCGCGGGAGTTACTCACCGGCATTTTGCGTGAACATCTCGGTTTCGAGGGCGTCGTGGTGAGCGACTACTTTACCGTCGCCACGTTGCAGAGCTACCACCACATCGCCCGTGACGAGGGTGAGGCCTCCAAGCTAGCACTCGAGGCGGGCATCGACGTCGAGCTGCCCGCACTGCAGTGCTACGGCGCACCGCTCCGCCAGGCGATTGAGGACGGCACCGTCAACGGTGCGCTCGTCGACCGTGCTGCGGCACGCCTGCTGCGCATGAAGTTCGAGTTGGGGTTGTTTGAGCAGCCGTACGTCAATGCCGAGGACGCCGGTGCCGTTTTCGATACGACCGAAGACCGCGCGCTTGCCTTGCGCATGGCGCAGCGATCGATCGTCCTCCTTCAGAACGACGCTGACCTGCTGCCGCTGCGCAAGGACGTGGCCTCGATCGCCGTGATCGGCCCGAGCGCCGACAGCATCCGGCTTCTGCAGGGCGACTATCACTATCCTTCTCACATCGAGGTGATGTACGGCGACGTCAAGGAAGGCGACATGTCGCCGCGACCCGGCGGCGCAGTCAATCTGGCGCAGCACTTCGTGCCGATGGTGAGCGTGCTCGCTGGAATCCGCGCCAAGGTGCCGCAGGCCCGCATTCTCCACGCCCCCGGCTGCGAAGTCCTCGGGGAATCCACTCGCGGGTTCGACGAGGCCGTGGAAGCCGCGCGGCAGGCGGACGTTGCGATCGTCGTGGTTGGCGGACGCTCGGGGTTGGTCGATGGCTGCACGAGTGGCGAGTCGCTCGATCGCGCCGATCTGGGTCTGCCCGGTGTGCAGCAGGCGCTTGTCGAGGCCATCGTGGCGACCGCGACGCCGGTGGTCGTCGTACTGATCAACGGTCGGCCGCTGGCGCTGCCCTGGATTGCCGCGCATGTTCCCGCCATCGTCGAAGCCTGGCTGCCGGGTGAAGAAGGTGGTACGGCGGTGGCAGACGTACTGTTCGGCGACTTCAACCCGGCTGGCCGCTTGCCGATCTCCCTTCCCGTCAGCGTGGGACAGGTTCCCGTCTTCTACAACCACAAGCCATCCGGCGGCCGCTCGCACTGGAAGGGACACTATGTCGGTACCAGCGCCAAGCCTCTCTTTCCGTTCGGACATGGCCTCAGCTACACGCAGTTTACCTATGAGGGACTCGAGGTTGCACCGTCGGAAGGCCGCGCCGCCGACACCATCCGGATTCGGGCCACCGTTTCCAACACCGGCCGCCGCGCTGGTGAGGAAGTCGTGCAGCTCTACGTACACGACGTCGTCGGCAGCATCACACGCCCGGTGAAGGAGCTGAAAGGCTTCAGGCGGATAGCGTTGGCGCCGGGCGAACGGCGCATAGTCACGTTCCATCTCGCGGTCAGCCAGCTTGGGTTCTACGACCACGACCTGCGCTTCGTGGTCGAGCCGGGAACGATCGAGGTGATGGTCGGAAGCTCGTCTGAGGATGTTCGCCTGCGGGGCACGTTCGAGATTGTCGGAGAGGTCACCGACGTCGGCACCCGCAAATGCTTTTCTACCCCCATAGAGATTGAATAGGAGGTTTGTCGATGGCGATGGAACCGTTCACACTCAACGTTCCCGAAAGTGTCCTTCAGGACCTGAAGGAGCGGCTCGCACGCACCCGCTTTCCAAATGAGCTGAACGACGCGGACTGGAGCTACGGTACCGACCTCGGCTACCTCAAAGAGATCGTCGACTACTGGCGGACGAAGTACGATTGGCGTGCGGCCGAAGCGCGGCTCAACGCGTTTCACCATCTCCGGACTGACGTGGATGGGCTCAAACTTCACTTCATCCACGAGCGCGGCAAAGGTCCCAAGCCGCTGCCACTGCTCATCAGCCACGGATGGCCCGGGTCAGTCGTCGAGTTTCTGAAGGTCATCGGTCCGCTCACCGATCCGGCTGCGCATGGCGGCGATCCGGCGGATGCCTTCGATGTCGTGGCCCCTTCGCTGCCAGGCTATGGCTTCTCCGCGCACGCACAAACGCCGGGCATGCACCCCGGCAAGATCGCCGACGTTTTCGCGGCGCTGATGCAACAGGTTGGGTACCGGCGCTTCGGTGCGCAGGGAGGAGATTGGGGAGCGATCATCACCACCTGCCTCGGCAACCAGCACCCGTCGCAACTCGTTGGGATCCACTTGAACATGGTCGTCGCGTTCCCGCCCGATGAGTCGAACCCCGCCGCGGGCCTGTCCGAGGCGGAGATGGTCAGTCTGATGGAGATGCAGCGTTTCTTGAACGAGGAGACTGGTTACCAGCGCATTCAAGGGACGAAACCGCAGACGCTGGGATATGCCTTGAACGACTCGCCCGCCGGCTTGGCCGCGTGGATCATCGAGAAGTTTCGTACCTGGAGTGACTGCGGCGGCCAGATCGAGCGGCGTTTCACGAAGGACGAGTTGCTCACCAACATCATGGTCTATTGGGTGACCGAGTCGATCACGTCGTCGGTGCGGTTGTATTGCGAAGCGCAGCGGTCAGGGATGTTTCCGCCGCGCGGCTTGCGCGTCGACGTCCCGACCGGGTGCGCGATCTTCCCACGGGAGATGTTTCGCCCGCCGCGAGCCTGGGCGGAGAAGGTCTACAATGTCCAGCGCTGGACGGAGCTACCAGCGGGCGGACACTTCGCGGCAATGGAGGAGCCGCAGCGGTTCGTCGACGACGTGCGGGCGTTCTTTCGGCCGTTGAGGGAGTGAGGGCTTGGGGGCTTGAGGGATAAATGGGGGATTGGGTGTTGGGGCTCCCTTCCCCTGTTGCCAACTCCGGCAACGGGGGAGGGACAGGGAGGGGGCGCTCTGAGGCTCACGCTCCGGTCACACGCAGCGTGTATCCGCTCGCACCAATGATGCGCACGCTCGCCCCCACCTCGATGGGCTCAGCATCCGTCGACTCCGCGCGCCATAGCTCGCCGCGCACACGTACGTAGCCGGTCGGATTCAAGCGGTCACACGCCGTACCAACGGCGCCAACGAGCTGCGCCGGCCCGTGTTGGGTGTTGGTCTCGTAGGCCCGACGGACGAACGGAAACATGACGACGTCCTTCACGACATACAGACCGAGCAGCACGCCAACGACCCACGCCGGAATGATCCTCCATTCCCAGAACGCGCCCAACACCACTGCCCACGCCAACCACCCGGGAATCTGCACGGCCAAGTATTTGGTCACCGCCCTCATGTCTCATCTCAACGTTGCAGGGTCCGACATAGGGCGCGCCCTTCGAGACGGCCGCTGAGAATCCTTCGTGACGGCGCGAGAAGAATGCGCCTCCTCAGGGGCGGCCTCCTCAGGGCAAGCGGTTTATCCTCCTGTTGAATGAGTATTTCCCGCTCACCCTGAGAGGCCATCCGGCAGAAGCCGGTTTGCAGGGCCCATGAACATCCCCAAGACAGTCTCGAAAGAAAACAGGTACTTGGCAAGGCTGTTCATGGGCAGGAGGCGCCATCTTCTCAGG
>Ga0187892_10010050_pt1 | contig 12167 bp, 11 predicted proteins | sample MA1701073metaG_FD_139345 | JGI IMG/M metagenome (GOLD analysis project Ga0187892, IMG submission 139345) | Bio-ooze microbial communities from a basaltic lava cave in the Kipuka Kanohina Cave System on the Island of Hawaii, USA - MA170107-3 metaG ...
GCCGGCGCGCAGCGCCGCGTAGGGGTGGAGGCTCTGGTGGCCGTCGGACCAGGTGATGCGCAGGCCCTCGGGCTGCCGCTTGATGTCGCGGGGCCACATCTGGGCCTGGGTCAGGGGCGGGCCCGGGGCGTCCTCGTCGGTCCCCGCCCCCGCCGCGTCGGCCCGGCGCAGCTGCTCGAAGGGGTAGATGCTCGAGTGCTGGTCGCCCCAGGTGACGCCGAGCGCGTAGCGGCCGACGAGGTGGACGTCCCGGGGCTCGTGGGGGTCCGGCTGGCCGAGGATGCGCAGGAGGGGACCCTTCGTGGTCATGGGCTGCCCGCCGCCGGGCCCGGCGCGTGGCGGTGTCCGGCCAGGAGGTAGTGCGTCGCCAGGTTCCGATGCTCGCCCCAGCGACGGGCGCGGCGGCGGACGGCCGGCTCGGACGGGGTCCGGCCCCGCGTGTAGAAGTGCCCGACGGCCTTGCGGACCCCGAGGTCACCCGCCGGGCATGCGTCAGGGCGGCCGAGGCCGCGGGCCAGGAACCACTCGGCCGTCCAGCGCCCGAGGCCGCGCACCGCTGTCAGCGCCGCGATCACCTCGTCGTTGGCGCGCTTGCCGAGCCCGTCGAGGTCGAGGGCCCCCGAGGCCACGCGCCGGCCGAGCTCGACGACGTACTCGGCCTTGTTCCTCGTGAACTGAAGCGCCCGGAGCTCCTCGACCCGGGCGTCCGCCAGCCGCTCCGGCTCCGGGAAGGCGTACACGGTCTCCCCCGCGACCGTCACCGGATCGCCGTAGCGCCGCACGAGCCGCCCGCGGACGGTGAAGGCCCAGGCCAGGTTGACCTGCTGGGCGCAGATGGACCCCACCAGCATCTCGAGGGGACGCGGCGTGAGGGTCGGGCGGAGCCCGTGGAGGCTCCGCGCGAGGGGGCCGAGGACGCGGTCGGCCTGCACGGCCCGCGCGAAGCGTCCGAGGTCGAACTCGAGCCCGAAGAGGCGCCGGGTCTCGTCCACGGCGGCGTCCAGCGCCCGGCCAGTCCCCCGCCCCGCCACGGTCACCGTGAGCCGCACCGCGTCGGACGGCCCGGCCCACGTCACGAGGTAGCCGCGCAGGGCCCCGTCCACGCGGAGGGCGCGCCGGAGCGCGCCCTCGCTCACGCGCGTGGCCGGGTCCTCGCCCCAGAGGCGATAGCGCGCGAGGGTCCGCCCGACGTCCAGCGGACCCGGCGCGGTGATCGTGGCCTCCGCGGAGGCGCCGGCACGGACGGAGACGGTCACGGGGCGAGCCTCAGCGGGAGGCGCTCGTGAGGGTCACCCCGCCGTCCACCGGCAGGACGACGCCCGTCACGTAGCGGGCCTCGTCCGAGCAGAGGTAGACGGCGGCGTGGGCCACGTCCCAGCCCGTGCCCTCGATGCCGAGGGGCGAGGCCAGGCGGCGGCGCTCGCGCAGCTCGGGGCTCATGCCGGCCGCGGCGACCATCGGCGTGAAGACGGGGCCAGGGGCGATGCAGTTGACGCGGATGCCCTCGGCCGCGTGGTCCACGGCCATGGCGCGGGTGAGCGCGATCACCGCGCCCTTGGAGGCGGAGTAGGCCGTCAGCCCGCGCGGGCGCAGGGCGGAGATCGAGGAAATGTTCACGATGGCGCCGCCGCCGGCCTTCGCCAGGGCCGGCACCGCGGCCCGGCTGGCGAGCATCATGCCGGTGACGTTCACCCGCATGACGCGCTCCCACTCGGCCTCGTCGACCTCCACGACCGTGCCGCGGCTGCCGATGCCGACGTTGTTGTCCAGGACGTGCAGCGCGCCCCAGCGCGCCACCGCCTCGGCCACCATGGCCTCGCAGTCCTGCCGGCGCGTCACGTCGGCCTGGAACACGGCGGCCTCGCCGCCCTCCCGACGGACTAGGGCCAGCGTGGCCTCGGCCGGCTCCAGCGACTGGTCCACCACCAGCACCCGCGCGCCCTCACGGCCGAACAGGACGGCGGCGGCGCGCCCGTTGCCGATGCCCTCGCCGCGCGAGCCGCCGCCCGTGACGATGGCGACCTTGCCGCCGAGCCGGCCGCTCACGGGGTGCGCTCCATGATCTCGCGCATCCGGCGGAACGCCTCCTGGCGCCGGCGGTTGGCCTCGGGCAGGGTGGCCGGGTCCACGGGGGCGATGGTGAGCCCGTAGGCGGGGTAGGTCGGGATCTCGTCCTCGCCGAGGGCCTTGAGGCGGGCCTTGCGCTCGAAGGCGGCGGCGACGTAGGGGGCCAGGGCCTCCGCCTTCCGCCGCTCCCGCGCCGCCTCCGCGTCGTGAAAGCGCGGCATCACCTCGGCCGCGAACAGCTCGAGCGCCTCCAGGATGTGCTCGTGGCGGTTCTTCCCGCCCTGCTGGATGAAGATCGTCTGGTCCACCCCCGCCGCCTCGAACGCGCCGAGCGTGCGGGAGAGGTCGGCCGGGGTCCCGATGCAGCCGGTGCCGCCCCCCATGAACTCCGTGCCCATGGCGTCGCGCACCGCCACGTACTTCTGCCAGATGTCGGTCCGCCCGGGCCGGTGCCGTCCGAACACGTAATGATGGCCGAGGGCGAACTGGAAGAAGCGGAAGCCATCGGTGCCCCGCCGGCGCGCCTCGCCGGCATCGGTGTGGCAGGAGAAGCCGGTGACCATCGCGATGTTGGGGTTCACGGCGTGCCCGATCGGCACGCACTCCCGCTTGAACGTCTCGTAGTAGTCCTCCACCCACTCCCGGGCCTCGGCGGGGTCGATGAAGGCGAACGTGAGCGCGCCGATCCCCAGCTGGGCGGCGAGGTGGATCGTGTTGCGGTTCGAGCACGCCACCCAGATGGGCGGGTGGGGCTTCTGCACGGGCTTGGGCAGGACGTTGCGCACGGGCATGGAGAAGTACTGGCCCGCGAACCCGGGGTACGGCTCCATCACCATCATGTTCGCGACCTGCTCCACCGTCTCCCGCCACATGGCCCGGCGCTCGGCGGGGTCGACCCCGAACCCCTCCAGCTCGGCCCGGGAAGCCGACTCGCCCGTCCCGAAGTCCACGCGCCCGCGGGAGACGAGGTCCAGGGTGGCGATGCGCTCGGCCACCCGCGCCGGGTGGTTGTAGGCGGGGGGCATGAGCACGATACCGTGGCCGAGCCGGATGCGGCGTGTGCGCTGCGAGCACGCGGCCAAGAAGACTTCGGGGGCCGAGGAGTGCGAGTACTCCTCCAGGAAGTGGTGCTCGACCTCCCAGGCGTAGTCGATGCCGAGCCGGTCGGCCAGCTCCACCTGGTCCAGCGCCTCCTGGAAGAGCTGGAGCTCGCTACCCTCGCCCCACGGCCGCGGAAGCTGGTGCTCGTAGAAGATGCCGAACCGCATGGACCCCTCTCCGCTCGAGGTGCGCTGCGCGGCGCCGGCCTGTCCGCGGGCCCGGCGCCGGGAGTCCGGGCCCGGCCAGGCCGACACGCCGGGCATTCTACCGCACGCGGCCCGGCCGTCCGCCCCGGCCAGCCGCGCGCCCCGGCCCCGCGGGGGCCGGTGACGGGCCCGCGCTAGCGGGTCAGGTGGTAGGGGACGTCGGTGACCACGACGTTCTTGCGGAAGAGGAGCGCCCCCTTGATGAGCAGCGCCGTCTGGTTGTGCAGGAGCTGCTGCCACCAGCGGGCGGGGATGAACTCCGGGATCACGATCGTGACGACGTGGCGCTCGCCCTTGGCCAGGAGGCTGTCGATGTAGTTGAGCAGCGGCGTCAGAAGCGACCGGTAGGGGGAGGTGAGCACCACCAGCGGCAGCCCGCAGCCCCACCGGCCCCAGCGCTCCTCGAGGCGCCGGGTCCGCTCCGGGTCCAGCTCCACGTACACGGCCTTGGCGGCCGGCGACAGCGTGCGCGCGTACTGGAGCGCCAGCACCACGCCGCGGTGCAGGTCGCCCACGAGCACGAGCACCGTGTGCTCGATGGGCGGCGGGTTCTCGTACCCCTCCAGCGAGAGCTGGCCCGCGACCTGGCGGTAGTGCCGGTTGATGCTCAGGAAGTGGGCGATCAGGAGGGCGCCCAGGATCACCACCATCCAGGCGCCGTCGGCGAACTTGGTCACGCCGGTGATCATCATCACGAGACCGGTCGTGAGCGCGCCCGTGGCGCTGATGGCCAGCCGCCACGTCCACCCCCGGGGCCGGCGGGCAAGCCACCGGCGGGCCATGCCGAGCTGGGAGAGGGTGAACGACGTGAACACGCCCAGCGCGTAGAGGGGGATCAACGCGTGGGTGCTGCCGTCGAACATGGCGATGAGCACCGAGGAGGCCACGGCCAGGATGATGACGCCGTTGGAGAAGACCAGCCGGTCGCCGCGGTTGCTGAACTGCCGCGGCAGGTAGCCGTCGCGGGCCATGAAGAAGGCCAGGCGGGGGAAGTCGGCGAAGGCCGTGTTGGCGGCGAGGACCAGGATCACCATCGAGATGCCCTGGACGAAGTAGTAGAGGAGGCCGCCGCCGAACACCTGGCGGGCGAGCTGGGAGACCACTGTCTCCTCGTCGCGCGGCACGATGCCGTGGGCCCCGGCCAGGAGCGTGATGCCCACGAACAGCGTGATCATCACGACCCCGAGCGCCACCAGCACGCTCTGGGCGTTCTTGACCTCGGGGGCCTTGAAGGCGGTCACGCCGTCGGAGACGGCCTCGATGCCGGTCAGCGCCACCGCGCCCGACGCGAAGGCGCGCAGCAGGAGGAACAGCGTGAGGCCCGAGACCGCCTCCGCGGCTCCCACCGGCGGCGGAGGGGGCGGCGGCGTCCCGGCGGCCAGCCCCACCGTCCCCCAGCCGAGCAGCACGAGGTAGCCGGCGATGAACAGATAGCTCCAGACGGCGAACAGGGCTCCCGATTCGCGGACGCCGCGCAGGTTGGCGACGCCGATGAGCGCCACCAGGCCGACGCCCAGGTAGACGCGCGACGGGTAGAGCACCGGGAAGGCCGAGGTCAGGGCGGCGACGCCGGCCGAGACGCTCACCGCGACCGTGAGCGTGTAGTCGATGAGGAGGGCGGCGCCCGCGGCGAGGCCGGGATACACGCCGAGGTTGTCCTTGGCCACGATGTAGTCGCTGGCGCCCTCGGGATACTGGGCGATGGTCTGCCGGTAGGAGGTGATGACGACGGCGATGACGAGCGCGATGGCCAGCGACACGGGGACCCCGAGGGACAGGGCGGCCGGCCCGGCCAGGATCAGGACGCGCAGGATCTCCTCGGTGGCGTAGGCCACCGAGGAGAGGTTGTCGGAGGCGAAGACGGCCAGCCCCGTGATGCGACCGAGGCGCTCGTGCCGGGCCTGGGCCGTGGGGATGGGGGTGCCGACGAACAGGCGCTTCAGCCCGCTGAGCTTCGCCACCGCCGTGGCTGGCCGGTCAGGCGACCGGCGCGGCCAGCGCCGCCCCGCCGGTGATGTGGGGACGGTCCGGCCGCGGCGTTTCGAGCATGGACGTGTGCACGGGCGCCCCCGAAGCGCTTACCCTAGAGGGAGCGGGGGGCCCTGTCAAGCGTGGCGGCGCGCCGGGGACCCGGACGGGCCCCCGCCGCCGGGAGCGGTCAGTGTCCCTCGGTGAAGCCGTCCGAGCCCGCCAGCCGCTCGTCCGTCCCGGGGATGTAGCGCTTCTCCAGCTCCTGGAAGTGGGCGACCCGGGCCATGACGTGATGGCTCTCCGTCGGATGGCCGGCCTTCACCCGCTCCAGCGCCCACTGGGCCGACTCCTCGTTCTTCACCAGCTCGTGCATGGCGTTCCAGACGGCGTGCATGGCCGCGTGGGCGCCGTAGAGCGTGATGAAGATGAACTTGTAGCCGAGCTCGCCGAGCTCGCGGAACGTGAGCGGCGACGGGTCCTTGTGCCACTTGAAGGACGAGGAGTAGTTGAACGCCAGCGGCAGGTCCGGATGGGTCTGGCGCATGGCCCGGGCGAACTCCGCGGCCGGGCCCCGGTCCGAGCCGGACAGCTCGGCCCACACGAGGTCCACGCCGAGGTCGGCGTACGTCCGCCCGCGCCAGATGGCCTCGTCCATGCTGCCGCCCACGGCCCCGTAGGCGTCGGTGCGGGCGATCACCACGAACTCCGGATCCAGGCGGTCGCGCTCGGCGAGGACGGCCTTGTACTTGCCGACCGCCTCCTCGCGCGACACGACGGTCTTGCCGGCGATGTGGCCGCAGCGCTTGGGGAAGCGCTGGTCCTCGACGTGGATGCCGGCCACGCCCGTCTTGGCGAACTCCTGCACGGTACGCATGGCCGACAGCGCGTTGCCGTAGCCGTCGTCGGCGTCCGCGATCACCGGCACCTCGACGGCCCCGGCCACCATGGAGGCGATCCGGGTGACCTCGGTCATGGTCAAGAGGCCCATGTCCGGCCAGCCGTTCATGAGGGCGACGGAATAGCCGGACAGGTAGATGGACTTCATGCCGGCCCGCTCGGCGATCTGCGCGTCGAGGGGCGACCAGACCCCGCCGGTGAACAGGTACGGCTCGTCCTTCAAGAGCTGCCGGAACTTCCTGCCCTGGGATCGCACGTCACGCCTCTCCTTTACTGGCCCGCGCGGGGGACCGCCCCCGGAGCGCGCCGTCGGTTGGCCGTCGGTCGTCGAGGCCGTCGGCTAGATGGAGGTGGCCATGGAGCCGAGCGGTGGCCGCGTCGCCCGGGGCAGCTCGAGGATCGCCTCGGCGCAGCCCGAGCAGTAGCTGGCGGACTCCAGCTGGTACGAGCAGGCCGGGCAGCAGGGCGCCCCGCACTCCACGCATCCGAGATGCTCGAAGGAGAACCTGATCTCCGTTCCGCAGCGACACATTGCTCTCATGGCTTGTTACCTCCCAGGATCGTCCGTGGTCCGGGAGAACGAAGCAAGGGTCGGGCCAGAACCTCAAGTAGCTGTTATCAATGGCTTCAAGTATCTGGGCCAACGACAAGGGTAGGAAAAAAGGGACCGACATGTCCCACATGAGGACAGTAAACGTTGCCTCACGACCACCTAACCTACCGCCACCGTGGCGATCCAAGCCATCAGAGCCCGTGAGTTATCTCGAGCACACTACTGAGTCTTTTCGTTCTCTACTTTGAATTCATCCTTACTTATCGAATATTTGGACATGAGCCGATGAAAGTTCCGCCGCGTGATGCCGGCCTTGATCGCCGCACGGGAGACGTTGCCCCCCGCCTCGGCGAGGAACCGGGTCACGGCCTCGCGCTCGAACAGCCCGACCACCCGCTCCTTGCCCTTGCGGAAGCCCTCCTCGGTGGTGACCCGGATCGGCGAGTCGGCGGGCTCCTGGAGGTGGGACGGGACGTGGGCCACCTCCACCTGGCGCGAGGAGGTCAGCACCACCGCCCGCTCGATGCTGTTCTCGAGCTCCCGGAGGTTGCCCGGCCACGAGTGGCGGGTCAGCAGATCGAGGGCCTCGGGCGACACGCGGTCCACCTTCTTGTTCACCTTGGCCTCGGCCTTGCGGAGGAAGTGGTAGGCCAGCACGGGGATGTCCTCGACGCGCTCGCGCAGCGGCGGCAGCGTCAGCGTGAACGCGCTCAGCCGGTAGAACAGGTCCTGGCGGAACTCCTCGTCGGCCAGCGCCTTCTCCAGGTCCCGGTTGGTGGCGGCGATGACGCGCACGCGCACCCGCCGCGTGACCACGTCCCCGACGGGCCGGCACTCGCCGGCCTGGAGCACCCGGAGGAGCTTGCCCTGCATCTCGAGCGGGATGTCGCCCACCTCGTCGAGGAAGATGGTGCCGCCATCGGCCTTCTCGAACAGCCCGACCTTGTTGGCGAGGGCCCCCGTGAACGCCCCCCGCCTGTGCCCGAACAGCTCGGACTCGATGAGGGTGGGCGTGAGCGCGGTGCAGTTGACGGTGATCAGCGGCTTGTCGCGCAGGTGCGACGAGCGGTGGATGGCCCGCGCCACCAGCTCCTTGCCGGTGCCGGACTCGCCCCGGATCAGGACGGTGGTCGGCGTGGGCGCCACCCGAGCGATCTGCTCGGCGATCTCCTTCATCTTCGGGTTCTGGCCGATGATGAACTCGCCCTCGGCCTGGGCCTGGAGCTCCCGCAGCATGAGGCTGTAGCGGTCCTCCAGCTCCCCGGAGCGCTTGCGCTCCGCGAGGAGGTCCCACATGAACTTCGCGCTCGCCCCGCCCATGACCTCGGTGTGGGGCGGCTTCAGCGCCTGCAGCGTCCGGTGCACCTCGGGGTTGCCGGTGACGTCGATGATGAGGTCGGCCTGGGAGTCGGTGATCGTCTTGCGCAGGTCCGTGGACACCGCGATGTTGAGCCGCCGGGCCAGCTCGAGGCCCGGCGCCCAGGGATTGACGTCGACGAGGGCGACGATGGAGACGGTGGGGTCGCCGCTGAACATCTCGAGGAGCGCGCGGCCCCCCGTGCCGGCCCCGACGATGACGACCCTGGTCATGCCGCGCTGGACCGCCCGCCGCGCCGCGCGCGCCTCAGAAGGGCTGCAGCTCCTCCCGCTCCTGGCGGTCGGCCAGCGGCTCGAAGGAGGCGTACTCGGGGATGAACGTCACCGGCACCTCGCCCGTCGGGCCGTTGCGCTGCTTGCCGATGATCACCTCCGCCACGCGGTCCCCCTCCTCGGACTGGAAGCCGTACCGCTCGGGCCGATAGAGGAACAGGATCAGGTCGGCGTCCTGCTCCAGCGCCCCCGACTCGCGCAGGTCGGAGAGCTGGGGCTTCTTCTTCTCCCGCGCCTCCACCGCGCGCGACAGCTGGGAGAGCGCCACCACCGGCACCGCGATCTCCTTGGCGAGGGCCTTGAGGGAGCGCGAGATCTCCGAGATCTCCTGCTGGCGGTTCTCCTGCGCCCGGCCCCGCATGAGCTGGAGGTAGTCGATCATGACGAGGTCGAGGCCGTGCTCGACCTTCATCCGCCGCGCCTTCGCCCGCGCCTCCAGCACCGTGAGCGTCGGCGAGTCGTCGATGTAGATGGGGGCCTCGGCGAGGCGCCCGGCGGCGTTGGTGAGGCGGGTCCAGTCGCGCGGGTCCAGGTATCCCGTCCGGACCTTGTGCGAGTCCACCTTCGCGTCGGCGCAGAGCAGGCGCTGCACGAGCTGCTCCTTGGACATCTCGAGACTCAGGAACAGCACGCGCTTGCGGTCCTGGACGGCCGCGTGCCGGGCGATGTTCAGGGCGAACGCCGTCTTGCCCATGGACGGACGCCCGGCGATGATCACGAAGTCGCTGGGCTGCAGGCCCGACGTGTAGCTGTTGAGCTTCGGGAACGGGGTGGCCAGGCCGGTGACGTGCTCCTTGCGATCGTAGAGCTTCTCGATGTGCTCGAAGGTGTCCTTGAGGACGGCCCGGACGGGGATGGCCGAGCCCTCGAGGCGCCGCTCGGAGATCTGGAAGATGAGCCGCTCGGCCTCGTCCAGCAGCCGGTCCACCTCCTCGCGGGCCTCGTAGCTCTGGGCGATGATCTCGGTGGCCACGCGGATCAGCTCACGGAGCAGGGCCTTCTCGCGGACGATGGTGCCATAGGACAGGAGGTGGGCCGCCGTGGCCGCCTCCTCCACCAGGCCGGCCAGCGTCGCCGCCCCGCCCACCTCCTCCATGGTGCCGTGGCGCCGGAGCTCCTCGGAGATCGTGAGCAGGTCCACGGGCTCGCTGCGCTCGAAGAGGCCCACCATGGCCGTGAAGATCTTGCGGTGGCCTTCCTTGTAGAAGTCGGTGGAGCGCAGCAGCTCCACCGCCCGGGGCAGGCTCTCCCGCTCGAGGAGGATCGCCCCGAGGACGGCTCGCTCGGCCTCCAGGCTGTGGGGGGGGATCCGGGAGGTGAGGAGGTCGGCGAGCGTGGCCACGGCTACTCGCGCGCGACCGACACCTTGAGATGCGCGACGACCTCCGGATGGAGGCGGATGGGGATGCTGAACTCACCCAGGGCCTTGATCGGCTCGTCGAGGTCGATGCGCCGGCGCTCGACCGGGAACCCTTGCTGGATCAGGAACGCCGCCACGTCCGCCCGGCCGACCGACCCGAACAGCCGCCCCTCGTCGGACGCCTGCCGGGTGAGCGAGAAGTGCAGCGCGTCGATGCCCCCGGCCTGCCGCTCGGCGTCCGTCTTCATGCGCGCGGCCCGGCCCGCCTGGGTCGCCTTGATGTCCCGCAGGTTCTTCAGGTTGGCCGCCGTCGCCATCAGCGCCAGCTTCTGCGGCAGGAGGTAGTTGCGCGCGTAGCCGTCGGCCACGTCCCGCACGTCCCCTCGGCGGCCGAGGCTCTGCACGTCGTCGAGCAGGATGATCTTCACGCCGGGTGGCCTCCGCTCAGTCCGAGGCCTGCACGAGGAGGGCCACCGTCCGAGCCCGCCGGATGGCCCGCGTGAGCTGCCGCTGGTGCCGCGCGCAGCTGCCCGAGATGCGCCGCGGGGTGATCTTGCCGCGCTCCGTGATGAAGCTCCGGAGCCGGCGGACGTCCTTGTAGTCGATCAGGGGGACACGATCCACGCAGAACTTGCAGACCTTGCGCCGGCCGAACCGGCGCCGCTTCTGGGGCTTGCGTTCAGGCGGAATGGCTCTCTCCTCCTCGCGTCGGGCGCCCGCGGCGCCTCAGAACGGGACCTCCTCCTCGCCGTCGCCGGACACCTCCACGGCCTCCGGCACGGCGGGGGCGGCCGGCGCCTTGCCCCGGCCCATGAACTGCACGCGCTCGGCGACCACCTCGACCACGCTGCGCTTCTGGCCGTCCTTGGTCTCCCAGTCGCGCGTCTGCAGCCGCCCTTCCACCAGGATCGGGCTGCCCTTGTCCAGGTACTCCCCGCACGTCTCGGCCTGCTTGCCCCACACCACCACCGTGAGGAAGCTCGTGTCCTCGCGCTTCTCGCCGGCCTGCGTGGTGTAGGCCCGGTTCACGGCCAGCCGGAGATCGGCGACCGCGGTGCCGCTGGGCGTGTAGCGGAGCTCCGGGGGGCGGGTCAGGTTGCCGATCAGGAACACCTTGTTCAGGCTCGCCATCAGACGACCTCCTCGGCGACCGGAGCCTCCTGCTGCTTGGGCGCCGACCGGACCCGCTTGCGCACGGGCACGCGGGTCGTGAGGAAGCGCAGCACCTGCTCGTTCAGCCCGAGCTGTCGCTCGAACTCCTTGATCGCGGCGGGCGGCGCCACGCACTCGATGACGGCGTACTGACCCTCGCGCTGCTTGTTGATCTCGTAGGCCAGCCGGCGCTTGCCCCAGCTCTCGGCTCGGCGCACCTCCGCGCCCAGCGAGCGCAGCGTGTCCTGAGCCCGGCCGAGGAGCGCGGTGAGCTCCTCCTCCGTGGGCCGCGAGTCGAAGATGACCAGGATCTCGTACGGATACAGGTGATTCACCCCCCATCGGGTCAGCAGACCATCTGCCTGCCGCTGAAAGCACCCAACCCTACCAGACGGTGTCAGGAAAGGCAACTCCGCCCCGCCGGTCGCCGCGGGCGGCGCCCCTCCTTCGTCCCTCCTACCGTGGCCGGACCCGCAGCGTCAAGACGTATCCGAACCGAGACGGCGCAAGGAGATGAACGGGTAGGCCAGCAAGAAGGGTCCACAGCCGCGAGGCGGCCCCCGACGGCCGCACGCGAGGCGTGCGCGCGGCCCGTTCGAGCGACGGGCCGTACGACGCACGGCGACCCCGGAGCCGGGGCCCCGGGGTCGCCAGCACGTCGGTTCGTGCGCCGGCTCCGCCGGCGCACCCGTTCTCGTGGGGGAGGTTCGGGGGCGGAGCCCCCCTCCGAGCTCAGAAGTCGCCGTGGGGCATCGGCGGCGCCGCCGCCTTCTCCTCGGGCAGCTCGGTGATGAGCGCCTCCGTCGTCAACAGGAGCGACGCCACCGACGCCGCGTTCTCCAGCGCCACGCGCTCCACCTTGGTCGGGTCGATGATGCCCGCCTGCAGCATGTCCACGAACTCCAGCGTCTCGGCGTCGAAGCCGCGGTTGGCTTGCTTCTCGGCCTTGACCTTCTCCACCACCACGCTGCCCTCCAGGCCCGAGTTCTCGACGATCTGGCGGATGGGCTCCTCGAGAGCCCGGCGGACGATGACCGCCCCCACCTTCTCGTCACCCTCCAGCCGGAGGGCGTCGACGGCCGACGACGCCCGCAGGAGCGCGACGCCGCCGCCGGGCACGATGCCCTCCTCCACGGCCGCCCGCGTGGCGTTCAGGGCGTCCTCCACCCGGGCCTTCTTCTCCTTCATCGCCGTCTCGGTGGCCGCCCCC
>Ga0187892_10010052_pt1 | contig 12166 bp, 8 predicted proteins | sample MA1701073metaG_FD_139345 | JGI IMG/M metagenome (GOLD analysis project Ga0187892, IMG submission 139345) | Bio-ooze microbial communities from a basaltic lava cave in the Kipuka Kanohina Cave System on the Island of Hawaii, USA - MA170107-3 metaG ...
AAATGCGATGCGGGGGCGCAACGGGAGCGGACGAGTGTAGGTCAGCAGTAGACTTCGCCTCCGCGCCCGCCGCGCCACCTCGAAAGACCGATTGTTACCGCGGACTCATGCTTGACATCTCCAATTCCGGGGGACATACTCCTTGCGGCCGACGCCTCGGAGAAGGGGAGACGAACAGGCTCCGGGGGATCGAGTGCGCGCAAGAGGGAGAGGAGTATCGGGGACGTTGCGGGCGATCGCTCCCTTGCTTTTCCTCTTGGCGCTCGTTGCTCTGCCCCGTCCGGCCGCTTCCGACACTTCGCCGCCGCGCACTGCTCCACCACGTGAGTGGAAAGACGCAGAAGGGCGCGTCATCAAGAGGCTGGACGCTTCCGGCCGCCTGACCCTCCTCTGGTGGGACGAGCATTCCCGCCTCGTGAAGGTGGCAGGCATGGCGCACCTGTTCTCCGCTCGGGAGGCCGAAGGCGCGCTGGACGGCCCCGAAGCATGGGTTCACTGCTTCGAGTACGGATCGGCCGACGCTGCTGAACCGACCGTCGAGTTCGATTGCGTTGGGGAGCGCCACGCTGTTCCTGGCGCCTGCCGCGATCTCGAGCGCAGGACCACCTCGCTCAAGGATCACCGTCACGTGCGCGAAAGCGGTCACGCCGGGCGACCGGCTGGTAGGGAGGGTCGATGAAGCGCAGAGACAAGCGAGCGATCCCGCGAGGACGCGGTATTGGGCTCATGGGCGTCGGCGGCTGTTCGCTGATCCTGTGCGCCGGTCTCGTCGTCAGTCAGGCAGGCGGCGCGGAGAAGCCCTTCCGTCCTCAGAGCTTGGAGGATCGCTTCCGGGCTGCGGAGGAAGCGTTGCGCGCCGGCAAGCCGCAGGAGTGCGAAGCGCTCGTCAAACCCTTCGCCCATCAGAAGGACGCCCGCGTTCACTCTCTCCTCGGCCGGGCCTACGAGGCGATGCGCAACCCGAGCCTCGCGATCCTGCACTTCATGAAGGCTCTGTCCGCCGACACGAACGACATCGAAGCGAACCGCGGGCTGGGTCGCATCTACCTCGGGATGGGGCTGGCGGACACGGCCCTGCCGTACTACGAGCGGCTTGTCCGGCTCGCTCCCAACGATGCCGCCGCGTGGCTCGCGCTCGGTCGCATCCAGCTTCGCCGGCGTGAACCGCTTGAGGCGGCGCAGGCGCTCCAGCGGGCCGTGGAGCTGGACCCGGCGAATCTCGAAGCCACGCGGGAACTCGACAACCTGCTCACGGGCCGCAGGGCGCACGCCGAGCCGCTCCACGTCGCAAGGCCCACGGTGCATACGGGCAATCCCTTCATGGCCGACGCGCTGGAGGCGGCGGGAGGGAGGCAATGATGCAGAACCGTTCCCTCGTCATGACGGCGGGGCTCCTGGTCGTTCTGCTCTGTCTCGGAACCGTCGCGCTCTTGAGACGGCGACCCGCGGAACCGCGCGCGCAAGCCGCGACCGCTGCCGCGCGTGGCCAGACGTTCCACGCGGGCAGTGGTAGCGAGCTGCTCGCGGAAAGGCAAAGGACGCCGTTCGTGACCGCGCCCAAAGAGGTTCAGGGAGCCGCCATGGACCGCACTGTCGTCCACGACATGCTGCTGGCACTCGAGCGCGCTGCGGCGGCCGGCGATGAGCGGCTCGTGGCAGCCATTCAGAAGGGGTTGGCTCGTCACGGCACCGTGTCCCGTGAGATGGTGGCGGACAGGCTGCGCAACAGCCACGATGCCATGTCGCGTGCCACGCTCGAGGAAACCGCGGCCAAACTCCGGTGAGGCGCGTCATGAGAACTCTCGTGCTGGGACTCGCGCTGTCGGCAACGGCTTGGGCGCAGGAAAAGCCGCCGACCGACATGAGCGAGCAGCAGTACCCCTGGGTGCTCCCCAACATTCGCGTCAGCCGTCCGCTTCAGGCGGAGCCCGGCTTCGATCCGATGATCGGCGGAGCCAAATCGATCCTCCAGACGCGCATTGCGGTGGGCGGCCGCAACGTGGTTCATGTTGTCTGGCAGGAGTACGTCGTGTTCTACACGACTCCACTCACCGAATCCTGGCGCCTCTACTACGCCTATTCGGACCACGTGCCCCGGCGCTTCAACGGCTTTTCCGAACCGCAACTCCTGATCTCCGGTTTCTCGAATTCCGTCCCCGTGCGCATACAGGCGGATCGCAACAACAACGTCTACCTCGTCTGGGAGGACTATCCCTCCGTCAAGGCGATGAAGCGCATCGACGGCACGTGGACCGCGTCGTACCTGCTTCGCGAGGGGGCCGTGGCACCAACGTCCTACACCGCGTACACCGTGCCGCGACTCGCGCGGTACGCCGGCGCCTCCGCCGATCGCATAGACCTTTCCTATCTCAAGCAGACTGACCCGGACACGACGGACCCTACGCCTGCCGTGGCGACGCTGGAATACCAATCCGACACGTTCGGCACTGCCCCGGGGACGACGGAGGCGGTGTTTACGTCGGGCGGAGGCAACTCTCCCTTGGACCCGATCGCGTTCGATATCAACCCGTACGTGAGCCCATCACAGCTCGGCGGTACCCCGGCGATCGCCTGGACGCTTAGCACCACTTCCGGCGATGTCAAGATGGTCAGCCGCAAGAGCGGCACTTGGGCGAACTACACGTGGCCTGAAAACGACATCACCGACATGGCGGCCGGCCCCGACGACAGGTTGCACGTGATCTTCAGTGTCTCGGGCGTCATCGCCTATCGAAGGATGACCGGCGCCGCCATCGAGGGAGGGGAGTTTCCCATCCCCGGCGCTTCCGGAAATGCCCGGATCGCCGTGAGTCTCGCCGGCTTTCCCCGCGTGTGGATCAGCGGCGAACGCATCGCCATGCGCGTAGGTAACCAGTGGAAGTCGCGAAACGGCCTCAGCTCGGACGGCTTGATGGGCGACACCGGCGAAATGGTGATCGCGCGCGACGGAACGACGTGGTTTGCGCCCGCGATCGGCGAAGCGGCCGCCGTGGCCCCCGTGTACGAACCGAACCTCGGCGAGCAGGATGCGTTCGCCATGCAAGGCGCGGGTCCCGTTTCCGTCAACGCCGTGAACGGCAACGTCTACTTCGCGCTGCCGTTGTTCGCTTCGGCGGGCCGGGGCCTGAGCACGAGCTTGTCCTTGGTCTACAATTCGCACCTCCCCGAATGGGGCACCATCTCGCGCGGCTGGCGCCACAACTACGAGATCGAGCTCACCGATCACGACATCCGTCCGGCGGACGCGCGCCCGGGGCCGCAGCGCATCAGCGTGCTCTTCGGCAACGGCCGCCGCGTCGTCTTCACGCGAGCTCCCAGCGATGCCTACTACATCGGAGAGGACGAATTCGGCCACTTCTCCTGGATCTCGCGCTCCCAGGAGGCGGGCATCGAGAATCCGACCTACGTTCTGCAGACCAAGGGCGGCATGCTCTACAACTTCAACTCCAGCGGCCGCGTCGTCTTGATCCGGGATCCGCAGCCGGGCCAGGGCGGCGTCGTCAATGCGATGATTCTCGCGTACTACACCGACGGCCGGCTCCAAGGCATCTCCGACAGCGTCTCGCGAGGCACGCAGTTCTCCTATACGAACGGCCGGCTCACGGCCATCGTCGATCCCTCGGGGCACGTCTATACGCTCTTCTACGACTCCAACGGCTTCCTGTCCAACGTGCAGCTTCTGGCGACGCCCTTGGTCGTCTGGGGTGTCGCGCACGATACCGTCGATGGGCGGCTCCTAGGCATCATCACTCCGAAAAACGCGGGAACCTCGAACCTGCACACGCTGGCGTACTGGCCGGAAGGCCGCTTCTGGAAAATGACCGACCCGGCCGGGAAGATCAAGAGCTTCCTCTACAATGACGACGCGTTCAAAACGACGATCACGGACCGTCGAGGCAAGCAGAGCACCCACGACTGGCGCTATCGGCTCTCGCAGGTCTGGAAGACGACGGACGCCCTCGGCAACTACATCGAACGAACGCCGACCGTGTTTCGCGGTGTATCGCAGCACCGTGACAGGAACGGACACATCATCACGTACGGCTATGACGTGTATGTCGGCGACCCGAACAAACCGCCCGTCTGGGTGAAGAGCAATCTGCAGACCGTCCTGCGATCCGGGCAGACGACCCCCACGGTGTCGAACTACAACCTGCGGTCGAACATCGTCGACCAGACGGATCCGCTCGGCAACCAGACCCGCTACGTCTACGACGCCACGCACATAAACCTTGTCGAGACGCACTTCCCGGCCCCGCCGGGCACCCCCGCTGGGCAGGAGCCGATCGAATATCAGACGTATGACGGCTTCGGCCGCACCCTCACGATCACCGATCCGATGGGCAATGTCACGACGCACGAGTATGGCGGCGTGAACGGCGGGAGCGACTCGGGTACGGGCCTCGTCACGTCGGTGCTTCGCGCCGGTCACACGCAGCGCGAGCTCTTCTTCTGGGACGTCATGGGCCGGCTGATCGAGCATCGGACGCCCATGGGAGCCGTGACCATCACGCAGTACGACGCGATCGGCCGGGTCACGCAGAAGACGCTGCCGGCTGTCGACACCGGTCTCGTCCCCGTGATCACGTACACGCTGGACGCGAACGGGAACATCGTCCAGACATCCGGACCGCGCTCGGGCGAAGTCATGAGCTGCGTGTTCGATGCGCAGAACCGGCTTACGCAGACGACCAACCCGCTGCTTGGCGTGACCACGCGGCAGTACAACGAGGAGGGGCACCTCATTCGCGAGGATCGGCCCAACGGCGACTGGTCCACGTTCACCTACGACGATGGCGGCCGGCTCATCGAGGAGCAGCACGACGCTTCGCCGAGCCCGACGCTCGTCAAGACCTTCACGCGCGACGGAAATGGCAACATCTTGACGGAGACGCTGCCTCCGCTTCCGGGGGGCGGCGCGGTCGTCAGATCGCACCAGTATGACAGCCGGAGCAACGTTACGCGGACGACGCACCCCGACGGCTCGTATGACGACATGACGTACGATGCCAACGACCGGATGCTCACCAGGATCCGCCGCTCGTCCAACGGGGTCTTCCACTCGGGAATCAAGAACACGTATGACGAACGCGGCCTTTTGAAGACCGTCACGGAGATCGTCAACCCCGTGACGATGAGCGGCCCGACGACGACGCATTTCTACAACAAGGCCGGAAAGCCCGAGAAGGTGCGCAGCCCGCTCGGCCAGGAGCGGCGCACGGAATACGACGCGGCGCTTCGCCCGATTCGCACCTTCGATCCGTTCAACGTCCAACTCTCTCTCGTGACGTACGACGACGACGATCGCAAGGTCGAAGAGTGGCACCAGAATCCGGTGACTAACGACGGGACGCTCGTGCGGCTCAGCCAGCTGACGTACACGCCTGCGGGGTACGTCAAGACGATGCTGAGCGGCTGGAACGGCACGGCCTACACGGCGACGCTCACGAACTCGTACGACTTGTCGGGCAATCGCACGCGTGTTGTCGATGAGGAAGGCAACGTCCGCGAGTGGGACTACGATCTGAATGACCGCATGACGCACGAGCGCGTCGAGATCGCACCGGGCATCGTGCGACAGATCGTCCGCCAGTACGATACGGCCGGGAACGTGACGTCGCTTACCGACGCGCGCGGCAAGGTCTACAACTATACGTACGACAAGTCGAATCGCGTTCTCTCGACGACATATCCGGGCACCGGCGCGACGGAGCAGTGGACGTACACGGCGCACGGCTGGACGGCAACGTACACGGACGAGAACGGGACGGTGACGAGCTTTACCTACGATGCCAACGGCCGGGCGGTGCAGGAGGCACCTGCGGGCTTTCCGACGATTTTCCGGACGTTCGACGCGGGGGGGAATCTCCTGTCGACGGAGATGGGGACGATCCGCGCCGAGATGACGTACGACGTCCAAAACCGGCTCACGCAGATGGCGTGGTTCCTGTCGGGCGCGGCGTGGAAGTCGGTGTCGTACGGCTACGACGACAACGACCGGCGCACGTCGATGACCGATCCGGAGGGCGCGGCGTACGCCTACACCTACGACAATGCCGATCGGGTGACGGTCGTGGCGCGCGCCGGCGTGACGGAGGCTTCGCTGACGTACGACTCCGGCCATCGTCGAAAGACGCTGACCCATGGCAACGGCGCGGGCACGACGAATCTCTACGACCTCAAAGGCCGGCTTGTGGACATGGAGACGAAGAACACGGCCGGCGCGGTTCTCTCGAAGTTCACGTATGTCTACAACAAGGCGGACCAGCGGACGAGCGCCACGCTTGCGCACCACGCGCGCAGGATCGAGTACGTCTACAACGGTGCGTACGAAGTGCGCACGGAGATCCACTCGGACACGGCGACGAACACGCGGCTGTACTACGCGAGCTTCCAGTACGACGCCGCGGGAAACAGGGTCGCCAAGCAGGTGCCGGCGGGCCACTCCACTTACGACTACGCCGACGACAATCGCCTTCTCGTAGAGACGAAGTACGCGCCGGTTCTGGTGCCGGCGGCGAGCGCCGCCGCGAGCGATACGGAAGTCGGCTACACTCCGACGGCGGCGATCGACGGGGTGACCGCCGACGGCACGTCCTCGATGGAGGCGTGGTCGTCGGAGAACACGGCCGTGTCGCATTCGCTGACGGCCTCGCTCGCGACGGCGGCGAACGTGGCGGCGGCGCGGCTCTGGTTCCCGTCCGGTAACCTCCCGCAGGCGTTCCGCGTGCAGATCAGCGGGAGCCAGATCGGGACGGCCATCGCGACGTACGCCGTGACCGGCGCGATCGAAGTATCGCCGGGAGTCTTTCGCGCGCTCCAGCGCGAGGTGCTCTTTTCTTTCCCGGCGATGGCGGCGTCGAGCGTCACCTTCATTCAGAATGCGGGTGGCGGAAGCGCCGGCGCTCCGAATCGCGCTTACCTGAATGAGCTTCAGATTCTCGTCACGGCGACCTCGAGCGTGGTCGTCTATTCCTACAATCCGTCGGGGGACCAGACAGGTCGCGTCGAGGGCACATCGTCCGAAAGCTGGACGTACAACGCGCAGCACCGGATCGCCACGTACCAGCGGGCGGTGGGCGGCACCACGCAGGCGACGTTCTCGTACGGCTACGACAGCGCGGGGCGGCGGCTCTACAAGCAGAACATCGCCACCGGCCACGCGCAGTGGTTCGCGTACGAGAACGACGATGTCGCGGCCGACTACGCCAAGCCGCCGGGTCTGCCGTACGTGGTGGAGACGAGCTACGTCAATTCGCTCACGGTCGATTCGAAGCTCGCGCGGGTGCAGGGGAGCGCGAAGGCGTACTACCTGAGCGACGTTCTGGGAAGCAACCAGCGGATGCTGGATACGGCGCAACTGGTGATCCGGGACGAGCTGACGAACGGCTACGGCGAGGTGGTGCTGTCGAGCGGCGCGCCGGACCGGTACGGCTTCACGGGGCGCGAGAAGGACGACGAGAGCGGCCTGATGCACTACCGGCTACGCGCGTACGACCCACGCGTGGGGAGGTTCGTGCAGCGCGATCCTGTGGCACCCGCGCTGGAGCACTACGTGTACGGCGGAAACAACCCCGTCATGCGCGTCGATCCGTTCGGCGACAAGTGGACGTTCGACAAGTTCAACAATGTGGGGGAGGCATTCGCGGCGATCCGGGACATCGAGAAGTACTTCGGGCATCACCTGATCATCAATCCGGACGGCACGATAACGCGGGGAGCGAAGTTTGGGCATCAGTACGCGCACGACAACGACCTGAAGTGGTTCGACGGGACGGCGGCGGCGAACTGGAACCAGTCGCTGCAGGACTTCTGGGTGTTCCTGTGGAACCACAACAACTGGCAATACGCGGGGATGAGGGAAGCACACAAGGCGTACAGCGGCCTGCCCAACCCGTACGACATCGTGATCAAGACGGCGCGCGAGTGCGCCTCCGCGGCGGTGGACTTCGTGCCGGTCGCGAGCACGATCAAGAGCGCGGTGGAGGCGGCCACCGGCCGGGACTTCATTGCCGGGACGGAGGCGAGCCGCGTGGCGGGAGCGATCGGGCTGGTGCCGTTCGGCAAGGTGTTCAAGCGAGGCGGGCAGGCGGTCAAGACGGTGATGGGAGCGGCGGACGAGGGGATCGGCGGCGTTGCGGGCGCGTCCAGGCGCGCCGCCGATGCGACCGGAGACAAGGCGATGGCCGGGCTCTGTTTCGTCGCGGGAACGCAGGTGTTGACGCCCGAGGGGGCGCGCAGCATCGAGGAGATTCGGCCGGGAGACCTGGTGCTCTCGCGCAGCGACCGGAGCGGAGAACAGGGGTTCAAGCGGGTGGCGCAGACGTTCGTGACGCATCCGACGCGGCTCTACCACCTGACGTACCGCGCGCGGGAGCATCGGGTATCACCGGGGGGCGAGAAGAAGGAAGGCGCGTCGGAGGACGACGACGGCCCAGCCGAGCTGGTCGGCACGGGGGAACATCCGTTCTGGCGGGTGGACGATCGGCGTTGGGTGCCGCTCAAGGAGCTGCGGTGCGGCGACCGCTTGTCGCTGGCGGACGGGCGGGAGGCGGTTGTCGAGGCGATCGCCGTCGAGGATGCGCCCCCCGGGCAGTGCTTCTCGACCTACAACTTCGAGGTCGAGGAGTGGCACACGTACTTCGTCGGCGAACGCGGCCGGGCGCCTGCTCTCGCTGCGTGGGTTCACAACACCGGTGAGAACCTCTGCTCGGCTGCCCTGCCAAGTACCTCGACGCAGGGTCGCGTCTATGACGTTGGGTTGGCTAAGGACCTCCGCAAGACGCGCGTGCCGAATACCGAAGTAAACCACACCCCAGCTTCGCGGCAAGCTGACTCGTTGATCGGAGACTTCAACACAAAGAACAAAGTCGGCAACGAGGTGGCCATCAGATTGCCGACCACCGAGCACGCTGCAGTAACTGCGGCCCAAGCCGCGCGAACTCGGACAGCGGCAAGCGCGCGAGAGTTGCTGGCCGACGAGATTCGCATTCTCCGGCAGAATGCGAACGCTCCGAATTCGGCTCTAAGGGACATCATCCGACAGGGCAAGGAACTTCACCCTTCGGACTACGCAAAACTGGGGGACTGATGAATGCTCGCCGCGATCGACCTCCACAACTCAGCCTTGACTTGGGAGCGCTCCGACAAGACCCCGATAACCGCTTGGAGCCCATAGCTAATCTCTTCGGTGCTTACCTCATGTGGGCGCGCGAAGCTGGTTTGCGGCATGTCCAGCGCGCTGTCGAGGATCCCAGCGTGCGGGACAACATCGCTCGCGTTTCCCGGGGGCCTTTCGAGGAGGCCGCAAAATTGCCGCCCGAAGTGCTGAGAGTCGCGTTCGACCTGGCTGAGTCCGCCGTAGACGCCTTTGCCAAGCGACTCCTCGGCATACTAACGAGCCAAGGAACAAGTCTTCGCGTGGATCGAAACCATGCGGTACGATTCATCCTGACAGCCGAGATCATCGAGGACGAGGACGAAGAGGTCATCTTCAGTCAGGAAATCAACCGCGGGGGTCGTCTCGCGTTCTCTTCTAGATGGGGCTCCTGGCTCTACGACTACGGAGAACGCAAAGACCCGGGAGCTTTGTGAGCTTTCGGCAAGCGTGGGTGTCGGCACCTCACCAGACGGCAGGCTTCGGCCGTTCCCTGCGTGGGCTCAGGGGCTGGTTGTAGCGGGAGTCGAGTTTGAGGCAACCGAGGCCCCGCCCGACCGGGTACTGAATGAATCGAATCGAATCGGGAGTTGCTCCAGAAGGCAGAAAATCATGACTGTGCTCATGATGTTCGTAGTTGACGAAGAACTCGATGGAGTGCTGTGTGTGGGCCCAAACGATTCGACAATTGACGTGGAACTCAAGATTGTCGATTAAGAGGATGAAAGAGCTTCTGGACGGCAGGCTGGCTCCCATCACGAACAGTTGGGGCTTTCTCCAAGCTCCGTTGGAGAAAGTGGCCGAAGTGTTCTCCAAGTGGCGCGACGAGCATCGCCCCGGCATGGAGCAGATGTCACTCGTCGGATCGTTGAAGGAGATGCTGCGCCGACTGGAGCCACTGAGCATGCCTTGGATGAATGAGCTCTGGGTTCGCACCAAGAGCGACTGGACGGCCTACTTTCAAGGTACGAGCCGAGTGGCGGACCCACAGAGCCCCATCGGCCATCTGGCACTAATTTTGAAGTGCCAAGGTCTCGCCGTCTCCTGCGTCCCGCATACGCTCACCGCAAGGGGCAGGAACGCCAAGGGCCAATACGGGAGCGTCCAGTTCATTCTGTTCGCCGGAGAGAAGATCCCAGGCGGCTTCATTAACTACCGTCGCAGCGTATCAGCCATGAACGATGGCGGAAAGTGGACCTTCAGCACTGGTGGTGAACCCTTGGACTTTGAGAAGCCGGAGCGGTATGCGGCTAAGCGGGTCATTGAGCGCTTCACAGTCGAGCATCTCGAGGAGTACTGTGAGGCCCTCGGCATCCGCGTTCTCGATCCGGACTTCTACGGGCCAGACGGCATCCTGTTCCGCCTACCTGATGCCCTAATTGCGCAATGCCAGTTCAAGAGCATCGAGGAGGCGCAGCGTGAGTTTCAATGATTCGATTTTGGACGGCCATCCACCGGACGGTCTTGGCTTCGGCTTTGGCCTTGGCAGGGGTATGCGTAGCGGAGTCGAGATCGTATGATGCTCATTCTTGCTGCCGCGGTGGGCCTGAAGTGGTTCGACGGGACGGCGGCGGCGAGGTGGTGCTGTCGAGCGGCACGCCGGACCGGTACGGCTTCACGGGGCGCGAGAAGGACGACGAGAGCGGCCTCATGCACTACCGGATGCGCGCGTACGACCCACGCGTGGGGAGGTTCGTGCAGCGCGATCCTGTGGCACCCGCGCTGGAGCACGCAGTAACTGCGGCCCAAGCCGCGCGAACTCGGACAGCGGCAAGCGCGCGAGAGTTGCTGGCCGACGAGATTCGCATTCTCCGGCAGAATACGAACGCTCCGAATTCGGCTCTAAGGGACATCATCCGACAGGGCAAGGAACTTCACCCTTCGGACTACGCAAAACTGGGGGACTGATGAATGCTCGCCGCGATCGGGTGTAACTCGATTTCGTCGGCCCGGTCAGGCCGCAGCACTGCGCGCTCGGTCCCGCCAGAACCGTTCCCACCAGCCGCTGGCGCGGGAGACGCGCAGCGCAAGGACGCGGGCGACGTGCGGGGGTGACCACTTCATCCCCGCGCCTTTGAGCCGGCTTACGACGTGCTTGCACGCGCTCTCGATCGTGCCGCTGCCGATGAAGTATCCTTGGGCGCGGAGCTCGGCGTAGTTCATGCGGTGCGCGTGATCGCGGAAGTATCCCAAGCTCTGGCCCAAGAAGTCTTGGGGCTCGGCACTCCGGGGATGCAGTCCTTCCATCGCCGCGATGACTGTGTGGGCCCAGGGGTTGGCGGAGCGGCCCAGAGGCCGCTCCGCCGGCCCCTGTCCGAGGACGGGCGGGGTAGATGATGGGCAGTACCCGCAGCGGAACCAGAGGTCGAGGCAGACCATGATTGCCGAGCGCAGGGGCATCGCCGCCGGCGGAGCCGGCCTACCCTGCGCGACCGAGGCGGAAGACCGGCAGAGAGCGAAGGCCGTCGAGGTAATCGACGGCCAGGACGAATCGCGCGCCGCGCTTCGGGTTGACGCGCGTTCTCGGCGCGCGCCCTGCGAAGACGTCCGCCGGCGTGCGGGACTTCAACGACCAGTGGCCACGCTCCGTGTTGAACCACCGCGCGTAGGAAGAGACCCGGACCCGGACCACGCGCAGCGGCAGGAGCGCCAGCATCGGGGTGACGAACTCCCGTTTCATGGAGCCGAAGCACCGGTCGATCGTGGCGACGGACTGACTGCGTCCGACCGCGCCGTAGCGGTGGCGGATCTTGCGGCGGCGCAGGTAGCCGGTGAAGAGCCGGGCCGTGAACTGCACTCCTTGGTCGCTCACCAAGTGGCGCGGCTTGCCGCCCGCCTCGATCGCCCGGGAGAGCAACTCGCGCGCGTCGCGCGCCGAGGGCTCTCCGCGCCAGGCCGAGATCGCCAGCACCTTGCGCGAGAACGCGTCCACGACAGCGCCGATCACGAGCTCGAAGATCCCGAGCGCGCGGACGCGGGTGAAGTCGATGAAGTACATGTGGCCGGGGT
>Ga0187892_10010053_pt1 | contig 12164 bp, 12 predicted proteins | sample MA1701073metaG_FD_139345 | JGI IMG/M metagenome (GOLD analysis project Ga0187892, IMG submission 139345) | Bio-ooze microbial communities from a basaltic lava cave in the Kipuka Kanohina Cave System on the Island of Hawaii, USA - MA170107-3 metaG ...
ATCAGCATGATCTCAGTTCCCTGCGCGTGCTTGGCTCAACCGGTGAGCCTTGGACACCAGATGCCTATCTCTGGTACTTCCAGCAGGTCGGCCAAGGGCGCTGCCCGATCATCAACTATTCCGGAGGCACCGAGGTCTCCGGTGGGATTGTGGGGGGCACAGTTCTGCACCCCTGTAAGCCCTGTGCCTTTACTGGCCCTTGCCTTGGGATGGCCGCGGAGATTTTTGATGCCTCAGGGCGACCGGTGCGGGGGGAAGTGGGGGAACTAGTGGTCACGAAACCGTGGCTGGGGATGACGCATGGATTCTGGCGCGATCCGCAACGCTATCTGGACACCTACTGGTCACGCTGGCCACAGGTCTGGGCGCATGGCGACTGGGCCGCGACCGATGAGGAAGGGTTTTGGTACATCTTGGGCCGCTCAGATGACACCATCAAGGTAGCCGGCAAGCGCTTGGGGCCGGCCGAGGTCGAAGCGATCCTGACTGGCCATCGAGCGGTGAGCGAGGCAGCCGCGATCGGCGTCCCACATCCGGTGAAAGGCGAGGTACTGGTCTGCTTCGTGGTCCTTCGCCAGGGGTGGACCGCGAGTGAAGTGCTTGCCAGTGAGCTTGCTAGCCGCGTGGTTGAACAGCTTGGAAAGCCCCTTCGGCCAGCAGCGGTGCATGCGGTTCCGGATCTTCCCAAGACCCGGAATGCCAAGATTCTTCGGCGGGTCATCCGAGCAGTGTTTCTTGGCCAGGACCCCGGCGATCTTTCCAGTCTCGAGAACCCGCAAGCCGTTGCGGCCATCAAGCAGCTCGGCTCCCCCGTGGGAACCGACTAAGCCAGCCTGCTGAGAGCGACATTCAGTGCGCTCACCTTTTTACCTGATTCCCCCCATCCATCTTGGCACGATACAGGGCCCTATAGGCGGCCCTGATCACCTGATCTGGAGTGGGCTTGCGGTCATCCCGTTCAGCAACACCAATACTGACCGTCACAGACAGTTCTTCACCGGTTGAACTGTCTCCGCTCGGCTGCTCCAGTTGCTCACGGAGACGGCCGCCACTACGCAGAGCAAAGCGTGCGGTCTCGACCGTTTTCCTCATGGTCTCCAAGTGGACAAGGGTCTCACCCGCGGACTTGCCGGAAAAGACAACGGCGAATTCTTCTCCGCTGTAGCGGAAAGCCTTTCCACCGCCGGGCACGCTTGCAATCTTCCTGGCGACCATTTGCAACACCTGGTCGCCCACAGCCTTCCCATACTGGTTGTTGAACTCCTTGAGGTGATCGAGGTCCACCATCGCCACTGCATATCGACTGCCCAGTCCGGGCAGGGTTTGGTCCAAGGCCAGCCGACCCGGCACTCCAGTCAGCTCGTCGTGGTAGGTCATTTTGTAGGATTCCTCAAGAAGAGCAAGAAAGAGGATCAGTCCGGCCGTGGCAAAGTAATTCGTCGGGATCCACCCGAATCGGCTGCCGTGGAGGGCGATGAACGAGGCGACCATTGCCCACATAAAGCCGCTCTCGATGGCATTCCTGTACATCAGGAAGCGGGACAGTTGAAATACCAAGGCCACGACGAAGGCCAACAGCGCCGGCTGAGCGAGGGGGGTCCAACCAGTCAAGCGCGGATCAACATAGGTGAACTCCAGCGATGCAGCCACCTCTGCCAGTTCTGGGCGGCAGATCCACGCCACGAGGAGCAGTTGCGAGAGAATCAGGCTGACCCGCACGATCCCACTGCGCGTCAGAAGGCCGCGTTCGCTGATCAAGGAGAGCGCCAGAAGATTCAGTGGGATGAGAAACGCGACCGCGTTGAAGACAATGCGGCCGATACCTTCGGTTGCGGCATCGCCGGCTGCAAAGAGCAGCAGCGCCCTGTCGGCCACAGCTAAGATCAGCATGGCGAACACAATCCGGCTGCGATCGAAATGCCAGCCGAACAGGACTCCGACCGTCAACACGATATAGGGATAGACAGCGACCAGCGGCTGCATCCAGCCGGGCAAGCCCCGTGGGCGCAGGAATCCCAGGGCTGCGAGCACCAACAGGCCGCCCGGCGCAACAAAAAAGTAGAGCCATTTCATACGAAGTAAGCGCACTGTTACAGCCCCCACTTAGAAGATGATTCTGCCAGAAGGGACGCTGTTTCACTAATTTTTTCTGTCTTTTCGTCATCTCATTTCCACTCCACTTCCATGGCAGGGAAACTCACTGACTACGAGCAGGCGCGGCAGGCGGTCCGGGACCGGCTCACGGATGAAGCCCTCGAGGACATACCGGTGCCGAAGGACCTCAGAAAACTAAGTGAGGGGAAGGCAGCCGCGCGCCATTCGAGAGGGAGAGTCCCAACGGGGCGGCGCCGGACGGAATGAGTGCTGTTCGTTCAACTCGGGCAGGGTGGCTGGTCAAAGACCGATCGGTACAACCCCTTCCAGAACTCATGCCAGGCCTCGGCAGTCTCTCGTGCTCCTGCCGCGACCTGCGCAAGCGCTGCCGGCGAGCCGGCCGTTTTGCGCACTGCTTCCACCAGCCAATTACTATGCTGTTGTTCTTCCTGCACGTGCAACTCAAAGAAGACCAGGTCCTCGGCCGTGAAGTCGGGGTACTTCTGTAAGCCGGGATAGAGATACTGGAACTCTGACGCTGCCGTCGTCTCTACAGCCAGCTCCGCGCCCAAGGCAACCAGATAGTTCGTTTCCATAAACAGGCGACCCAGGACCTGGAGGTAGGATTCCACTTCGGGGAGCGGTCGTGTCTGGCTCAGATCAGCCTCGCTAAGTCCCAGGGCTCCGGCGAACCGCTCGAGCTGCCTGACATGAGCCCGCTCGATTGAGCCAGAGCCGAGCTCGGAATGGAGAGTCTTGATCAGCTCGACGCGCATCTCGACTTCGTCAACAGGGGTCCTATAGAGCAGCCCTTCCAGGAGTTTGACGAAGTGCTTGCAGAAGTAATGATACTGCCGCAAGAAGCGCTGCAACTGGTCGCGGCTCAAGCGCTGCTCTTTGAAACGCTGAAAAAACGCGTTGGAATTCACGGGATGCCTGATGAGTTCCTCCATCATCCCATGCAACGAGGCGAAGTTGGTCCGCATGCTCTCCATCATTGAATCTCTGGTCCCGACGGTAGGCCAAGATCCTCAAACGCACTGTGAACATGCGCTAGGCAGACGAAGAAAGCAACCCCTTCAGGGTTCTCCCGTCACAGAGAGGCAAGGCAGCCCGCAAGATGCACGCGATCCGTTGCCAGATGTATGAAATCCAGTACAGGGCAAGAGGCTTGCAAATCAATGAAATGCGCTTGTTGAAACCAGGAGGATGAATCATTTTGCCTTCGGCTTGCTTGTTTCGCCATGAGCACATGGCGCCCGCCGAGATGAGTTACAGCCCAAAATCCATACGTTAGACAATACCGAATCCCTTCCCCCATTCGGCATTATATTTGCTCATTTAGGATAGCGTCCTGAGTCCCTAACAGTCGGGCTGGAGGGCGCCACAATGAAAACTCATGTTCTCCATAGGATCCTTTCCTACTGCTCAGCAACAAGAGGGAAGAAGAGTGTCAAAACAGAGCAGCAGGTTGAATCTCCGCACAATTGCCTCAACGCAACCGTTCCCTTCCCTCAGCAAACCAGACGGGAGGAGCGTCTTGCCCTCAGGCGCGTGTGTTCCTATGAAATGATTGCGGGGCTTGGAGAGGACTCTATCGTCATCAACCAAGGTGAGGCATTTGCGCTCAACATCTGTTCTGATGGCATCCTGCTCCTGATGGATCAGACCCCCCAGATACAACAGTTGCTCGAAATTCACACGTTGAGTTCAAAAAAAAGCCATGTCTTAACGCTGTTCGAAGTGTGCTGGACCCGCCAGATTCAATTTGGCATGAACGGCCGCAAATGTTTGGTCGGATGCAAGTTGACCTTCGGTCCTTCTCCCTATTTCCTTTTTCAGCGAAAGAGCCTTGAGCACAGTATTACACAGTCTCTATGTTGAGAGTCCGCCCCCATCTGCGAAGCTCTGCCCTCTTTTCTGCATGAATTGAAACAATAAACGACCCCTCTGGCTCTTGCCCAGGCCTGGGAATCCAACTATCTGATGATAGTTCGTACAGCCGGCGCAGGACCGGCGCAAATGTGATGCCTCGTCATACATTCAGCGTCCGCTTCTAAGTCCCGACCTGGAAGACTTTCCTCCTTTCACGAGCCGTAACCAGAAGATTCGAGAGCTCGGCGTACCGCCTGCTCATGAGAATGGTCTGACAAGAAAAAAAGAAGAAATTGACCAAGGTCGGAAAGGCTGGCATCATAGTCGCGAGACGGAGACTCAGCTAGAGAGGCAGCCTATGGCGAAAATGTGGGGTTGGCTTGTCCAGTACGGGAGTGGAATCGTCTTAGCCCTGCTGCTCGGCGCCATTCTGGGGAATATCCCGCTGTTCAAAGAGACTTCTCTAGGCGACACGAAGCTCACGGCGTCCCGGATTGTGCAGTTCATGGGGTATGGCAGCGCGCTTCTCTTGCTCTGGCTGCTCGGCCGGCGGGTGGCCATGGAGCTTCCCGAAGAAGGCAAGGGCCCTACCTTTCTGCGTCAGGTGATCACCCCCCTGGTCACATTAATCGTCCTTTCGGTTGGATATAAGGTGCTCTGGTTGCTTGGTGGTCCGTTCCTCGGACCGACCGGAAAGAGCATTTATAACTGGACGTTCGTGGTCGGGATCGTGGGCGCGGCCTTGTGGCTAGCTGTGGCCTGGTTCCGTCACTCGCCTCTGCTGTTTGACTTCTTGCAGGAGCTGGAGCGAGCGGGGAAACGTGGCGCTCCCCGGCATTCTCTCGCCTGTCCTGAATGCGGTCTGCCCGTAGCTGCCGGCATGGAGTTCTGCGGCAAGTGCGGGAAGAGAATATTCATCGCCTGAGCAGCCTGCTAGAGTCCCAGACTCCGCTTGATCCGGTCCCAGAATCCACCGCCATGGAGTGCGCAGTAGTCGGTTGGTTCGGTTCCCTCGATGAAGACTTCAGACACAACCTCCGGGCATAGCGAGGTTGCCAGTTGCCCGGTCTGCGGATCCACGTCGCGGGTCACCACGCCGGTGGGCACAGGAAAATCGGGTGAATTGGACGGGATGACCTGACGGGCAAAGTCGGTCCAGATGGGAAGCGCCGCCTGGGCACCAGTGAGACGAAGGTCGGCCCCGTCGTCAAACCCGACCCACACGCCGATCACGAGGTCGGGAGTATAGCCGACGAACCAGGCATCTCGATACTCATCCGTCGTCCCGGTCTTTCCCGCCACAATGCCTTGCAACCCCATGGCCTTGGCCCGGGAGGCGGTGCCTCGCTCCACCACACCCTTCAACAGAGCAGTCACCAGATAGGCGGACTGGGGAGAGGCTGCCTGGTACCTCTCGATGATTGCGTACCACAGAGGCTCTCCTGTCGGCGCGACCACGGATCGGATGGGGGTTGGTGGGACGACAAGTCCCCCTTGCGCCAGGGCGCCGAAGGCAGCGGTAATCTCGAGCAGGGAAACTTCCGAGGTGCCCAGAGCGAGGGAGAGGTTTTCCTCCAGCGGGCTGTGGATCCCCAGATCACGCACGAGCTGAGTGATCCGATGAGTGCCAACCGACTGGGCGATTCGCACTGCCGGGACATTGAGGGACTGCTCCAGAGCGGTCCGGACCGTCACCGTTCCACGAAACTGACGGTCATAATTTTGAGGGGACCAGGAGCCGGTTTCCGCCTTGAAACTCACAGGGGCATCCATGACCAAGCTGGCAGGCGTGACGGCCTCAATCGCTGTCTCACGACTGGCTTCAAACGCGGCGAGGTACACGAAGGGCTTAAACAGCGAGCCTGGTTGCCGTCTGGCCTGCACGACCCGGTTGAACTGGGTGAGACGGTAGTCCCTGCCGCCGGCCATGGCCAGGATGCCGCCTGTCTTTGGGTCCAGAGCGACCAGGGCTCCCTCTAGGGGCTCCCTCGCTCGTTTCAAGAACCGGTAACTCGATTCGAGACGCTTCAGCCCTGCCTGCAACGAATCTTCTGCGATCCGCTGCATCACAGGATCCAGGCTGGTCATGACCTTCGCACCGGGAGGGAGTGCTCCTCCGGTGGACTCTTCGGATTGACGGAGCAGGTAGTCCACAAAGTAGGGGGCATCCGTGAGGCTTTCTTGACTCAGAGCAACCTGCACTGGGCTGCCGACCGTTTCGTTCCACTCTTGTTCAGACAGGTGCCCCTCTCCACGAAGACGCCGCAGGACCACGTCTCTCCGTTGTTTGGCCAGACTGGGAGCCTTGACCGGCGAGTAGGTATTGGGCCCCTTGATCATGCCGACCAGTAGGGCCGTCTCCGCAATCGTGAGCTCCTGCAACGGTTTTCCGAAATACCGAGAGGCCGCTTCACCGACACCGTAAATCGACACGGCTCCGGTCTGGCCAAGATAAATTTCATTCAGATAGCTTTCCAGGATTTCGTCCTTCCCATACTTCAGTTCTAAGATGAGGGCGGCCAGGGACTCTTTCAGTTTCCGCACGAAAGTTCGTTGAGGGGAATAGTAGAGGTTCTTAGCCAGTTGCTGAGTGATCGTGCTCCCGCCTTGCACCACCGTCCCGCTCTTGAGGTTTGTCCAAGCGGCCCTAGCCATCGCAAACGGGTCAATACCAGGGTGATAATAAAAGCGCTGGTCTTCGATCGCCAGGACCGCGTTGATCACTTGCCGTGGAATGGAGGCAATGGGGACCCATTCTCGGACCTGGCGGGACCTGCCCAGCACACCGCTCAAGAGCGGCGGTTCCAGAGAGACCGGAAAGACCTCCTCATTCTGTGCGAGGGAGAGGACATGTGCAATTCTCCCCTCTTCGAGAATGAGCCGAAGAGGGAACGCCTGCAGATGCCCGTCCGGATAGTCATGCAGATAGATATCGACATGCTCGGGAGCCATTCGATAGTCGCCGGGAGCACTGATCTCCTGGGCAACCTGATGATAGCCGAGGCGGTCGAGGCGTTCCTTGAAGCGGGCTTCCTCAATGGACAGGCCTGGCTGGAGAAGAAAGGGCGTCCCATAGATCAGAAGGGGCGGATGCTCTTCACTGCGCGGCAGCGTCAGGGTGGCCAAGAGATAGAAGCCATAGAGCCCCAGGCAGCAGAGGATCGCGACGCCACTCCACACAAGAGCACGGCGGCCGTTCTGCCACCAGTGAAAGATTTGAGTCACCACTCCTCCTTTTTAGGTAAGCTATTGGAATCTTACGCCAAAACCTTCGACAAAGCGACCGGCGATCAGTTGAAGCGGCTGATTTTTCAGGCTATTCCACCTATACTGCGACCGGTCACGTCGTGGTCATGTGACTATCCGCAGCAACAAGCGTACCACTTTGCAACGGAGGGCACGAACAATGAACATTTTGCGAGCGTCGGCCGTGATGGTTGGCCTGGCGCTCTTAGGTGGAGGCTGCGTGAGCAGCCCCGAACCGGGCGTCGCCGGGGTCTATCAAACATGGGATGACGTCATCACCCGATGGATTGGCGCGAAAAAGGAGGACCTCTACTATGAACTTGGGCCTCCAACTTTCCACCCAGCAGAATTGAAGGATGGATACGAGGAAATGGTCTGGGATATGACGATTCAGAGTATGCAGGGCCAAGCGCGAGAGTACAACACGCTTCCCCTCTACGGTGCCATTGAGAATTGCAAGCTCGTGTTTTTTGCCGATTCCAACGGAGTCATCACGTCAGGACGACGCATCGGCTGCGACTGACCGGCCACCAGCCAGTCAATTGACTTCCTTGCCGTAACCGGGGCACACTGAAGAGCCTCGCTACGCCAGAAACAAGGAGACCCACCATGCTGTGGAGCAGCGAAATCCTCGAAGTGAATCCTCACTGCAAGGTGACCGTCGAGCATGTGGGGCAGGGTAAGCACAAGGTGCTGCTGGCGGATAACTTCTACAAACATCCAGACCGCCTCGCCGAGATGGCGTTGAACCTCTATTACAGTGATGCCCTGGCCATGACCGGAAACTACCCAGGAGCCCGCGCACTCGTCACGCTCGAGACCGGACCCCTGATCCAGACACTCGGCAAGCTCTGGGGCGAGCCACTTGAACCCTACCATTCAAACTACCATCCGGTTATCTTCTCGGCCATTATCAACAAGGAGTACCGCCTCAATGTCTGGCAGCGACAGCCGCATATTGATCAGGGCGTGACCGCGATGATGTATCTCAACCCACCGGAGTTCTGCGCCGGCGGGACGGGGCTTTTCCGGCATCGCCCCACCGGCCTGGAACGTCTTCCCATCACCCCCACCCCGGCGCTGCTCCGGCTGGCCGAACAATACGGAACCAGCCCCGACGCGATGAAGACAGCCGACGACTATGCACAGTTTCAGAACACGCTGATCTTCAATCCACTCTTTGCGGTGAAAGACAACACCTATATCAACGATGGCAACGATTTCTGGGAGCTGCTCTACCTGATCGAAATGCGCTCGAATCGGCTGGTGATCTTTGACGGCCGGATGCCTCACTCGCAGCACATCAAGCCGGACCAGTTCAAGGAGCACTACCGGATCAATCAGGTTCTCTACTTCAAGGGCCACGACTGACCACTCATCCTGTCCATCATCTCCGTGCGCGTAGGCGACTGCCTTGGAACGATGGTGTTTCAACCTCTCGCCTTCTTCCCGCGGATGGGTGTGCCATCGAGAGCTCTTATGGCCACGGGGCATAATCAGTCTCGTCTGATCGGAGGAGAGGCAAGCAGCGAGCCGGTCAGACATGCTGGAATAATCCAGCCGTGACTCACGCGGATGATGAGAACTAAACCCCTCGCATTGTATCTGACGCTGATGGCCGGAGCTGCCGTCGCGCTGTGGACCAGCGTGTCATTCCACGCCCTCTGGCCGGCCTGGCGGTGGCATCATGAGCCGCTTCATTCGACGATGGAAACTCTCTCCGGCTTAGCCTCGATGGCGATGGCCTTTGTGCTCATGCTGAGAAGCGAGGCACCGCATAACAGGAAATTCCAGTCTCTCGCTGCCGGATTTCTGGGGATGGGGCTGCTGGATGTGTTTCATGCCGTCGCCCAACCGGGCAATGGTTTCGTCCTGCTGCGAAACATCGCGAGTCTCGCCGGCAGCGTCGGATTTGGTCTGGTCTGGCTGCCCGATTCGGAGAAGGGCGGGCAAGAGAGTAAACGGCTTCCGGTGGCTGTCGTGACCGGAGCTCTCGCGTTTGGGCTCTGGACGTTGACGTTTCCAGAACACATCCCCGAAATGATCCGGAACGGTGAATTTACTCCGACGGCGGTGGCTCCGCAAAGCTTGGCCGCCATGTGCTTCCTCGCGGCGACTCTGCGCTTCCTTCTGGATCATCGGATGTCCGGTAAGCCCGAGGATTACCTGTTCGCCTGCCTCGCACTTCTCTTTGGATTGGCCGAACTCGTGTTCATGTACTCGGTCCCTTGGGATAATCGGTGGTGGTTCTGGCACGTGCTTCGCCTGACCGCATGCTTCTTGGTACTAGGCTATGTGAGCCGCGGATATCTCCGGATGGTGACCGATCTGAAGCTCTCACTGGCGCAGACCACACGCGCCGAACAGACAGTGCGCCGAAGCGAGCAACAACTTCGCCAGATGCTTGATGAGCGGGAGCGGATCGCTCAAGACCTCCACGACGGTGCCATTCAAACTCTCTATGCGATCAGCCTCAGCCTCGAACGATGCCAGAGGCTCATCGCCACCAGCCCACAAGAGCTCGTCAATCAGTTGAAAGCGGCGGTTGCCAACCTCAAACCGGTGATTCAAGACTTGCGCGGATATCTGGTGGGCTTGGACCCGCTGATCGCGGATGGGCGGGAGCTTGAAGCGGCTCTGGCCTCCCTGGTCAGAAGCATGGATAGCTCCCACCACCTGCGTTTTCTCTTGGAGGTGAACCCAGCGGCGGCGGATCGCGTGACTCCGGAACAGGCGGCCCATCTGCTCTCGATAGCGCGCGAGGCCATGAGCAACAGCCTCCGGCATTCCGACGCGAGCGCGGGGAGAATTGCCCTGCGTCTCGAAGATGGGGTCGTGCGCCTTGTGGTGGAGGATGACGGCGTTGGGTTCCCTGTCAAGTCCGTCGAGCAGCATGGTCACGGACTACGGAATATGGAGGCGCGCGCCCGAAGGCTCGGCGGCCGGCTTGAGGTGATCTCCTCGCCTGGTCACGGGACGCGCGTGGTCTTCGATCTTCCGAAGGAGCCTCTACATGCCCAGGTCTGAAGGAAAGTCGATTCGGCTGCTGCTCGTTGACGACCACGAGGTCCTCCGGATCGGTCTTCGGACATTGTTCAACGAGGCCGGTGGATTCCGGGTGATCGGCGAGGCGGGAACCATGGCTGCCGCCGTGGCCGAGACGGCCCGCCTGAAACCGGACGTGGTGCTGATGGATGTCCGGCTGCCGGATGGGAGCGGGGTTGAGGCCTGCCGCACGATCCGGATGCAGCGTTCAGAGACGCGGGTCCTTTTTCTGACATCTTTCGCGGACGACGACGCTGTGCTGGCTTCCATTCTCGCCGGTGCCGACGGCTTTCTGTTGAAAGAAGCCGGCAGTGAAGAGTTGGTGCGCGCGGTCAAGACTGTGGCCAGCGGCCAGTCCACCCTTGATCCGGCGGTCACCCAACGAGTGCTCGCCAGGGTGAAGTCATTGTCTGTCTCCGCCGGTGAGGACAAGCACCAGGAATTATCACCCCAGGAGCGACGAGTCCTGGCGCTCGTCGCGGAAGGAAAGACCAACAAAGAGATCGCGGCTGCCCTCGACCTGAGCGACAAGACCGTCGGGCATTACCTTGAGAATATCTTTCAGAAGCTCCAGGTGACCCGACGCTCGCAGGCTGCGGCACTGTTCGCCCGCCGGTTCCCCCAATAGGGGCATTCTCCCCTACCCAACTACGGGAATAAAAGTTCACTGCTTGCCTGTGAACTCCCCTACCGGACTGCTCTCGCATTTTGTACGATTGCGCCAGGGCACCAAACGGATGAGAGGTGCTTGCTTCTAATTCTCCAACTCCCAAGGAGGTTACCATGACCACCTGTTCACTCCATAAGCGGTTACTTCTTTTTTCGTTGGCTCTTCTCGCGTGTGTGATCCTCGCGAGCCCGAACTGGCTTCACGCGGCAGAGCCCGGCAGTTCCGGAAAGGTGAAAGTGTTGTATCACGTCGATGGGAAAGACCCTGAAGTGGCGAAGTACGCGCTGGCCCTTATCAACAAACACATCGACGCGGAGGGCGGACCAGACAAGATCGACGTGGAGTTGGTCGTCCATGGGCCGGCGCTGGAACTCTTCGAGAAGGATAAGATGGACCCGGAAATGACGAAACGGTTCAACCAGATCATCGAGAAAGGCGTCCATGCGGAGATGTGCCAGGTCTCGATGAAGCTGTACAACAAGACACTGGACAATCTCGTGAAAGGGTTTGTCGCCACCCTGCACCCGGTCGCGGTCAAGCGGATCGCGGACCTGCAGCGGGAAGGCTATCTCTACATCAAGCCGTAGGGGGTGGGAACGGTCATGCGTCGGATTGCTGTGAGCGTCCTTGCTCTGTCCATCGGTGTGCTGAGCCCGATTGAGCCGGGGCCGGGCATCGGGGAAGAGGCCATGGCAGCGGTGGCCGGCTCGGCGGCTCCAGTCTTTGAGCTGGTCACGTTTGCAGGTGAGGCCTACAACAACGCTTCGCTCAAGGGACAGCCGGTCTTGCTGGTCTTTTGGGCGCCATGGTGCAAGGTCTGCCAACGTGAGTTGCCCCTGATGGGGGAATTCTATCGGCACGACAAACCGGAGCCTCTCCGAGTGATCTCGGTCGGGTTTGCGGACACCAGAACGAACTTCGAAGCCTTCGTGAAAGCCAGGTCTCACGACTTTGTCTTCCCAACCGCGTACGACGAAGATCGCTGGGTGGCTCAGGCTTTCAAGATCAATGCCACTCCGACTTACGTGCTGGTGGATGCCAGAGGACAGATCGTGCTGGTCCACCGCGGAGGAGGCCTTCTCCAGAACAGGCAGTTCCGGGAGTTTTTGTCCACGCTGAAAGGGTGATGAATCCATGGGGGTGTGAGACACACCCGTCTCACGCCCCCGAATCCTATTTCACGGTCTCCATGATCGAATCTCTTCCACACACCTCCTTATTGGCCGCTTTCTCC
>Ga0187892_10010054_pt1 | contig 12164 bp, 9 predicted proteins | sample MA1701073metaG_FD_139345 | JGI IMG/M metagenome (GOLD analysis project Ga0187892, IMG submission 139345) | Bio-ooze microbial communities from a basaltic lava cave in the Kipuka Kanohina Cave System on the Island of Hawaii, USA - MA170107-3 metaG ...
GCCTGCAGGAGCCTTCCGAACCGGCCGATCATGCGCGCCTCATCGCGAAAGAAAGTACTCTTCGAGCGTCATCCGCTGCGGCGTGAACGCGGAAACCCGCAGCCCGCGCCCGACGAGCGCCGCGTTCAGCTCCGCATGCCGCGCCGGGTCCGCCTGCGCCCGCACGACGCCGTCGGCCGCCTCGACGCCCTTCACCCAGTCAAGCCCGCGCAGGAACGCCGCCGCCTCCTCCGGCTTGTCCGCCTCGATCCGCACCGCGCCGCTCGTCTGCGCCAGCAGCCGCTGCACCGTGTCCTGCACGAGCAGCCGCCCCTCCCGGATGATGCCGACCCGGTTGCACGTGATCTCGATCTCGTGCAGCAGGTGGCTCGAGATGAGGAACGACACCCCGTCGCGGCGGTTGAGATCGAGGATCAGCGACCGGACGTGGTTCACCCCCTGCGGATCGAGCCCGTTCGTCGGCTCGTCCAGGATGACCAGCCTCGGGCGCGGGAGCAGCGCCATCGCGATGCCGAGCCGCTGGCGCATCCCCTGCGAGTACGTCCGCACTGCGTCGTCCATGCGCGCCCCCAGCCCCACCTGCTCAAGCGTCTCGGCGATCCGCGCCTCCGGCACGCCCCCCGTCGCCAGCCGGACGATCTCGAGGTTGTTCCGGGCGGAGAGGTGCGGATAGTACGCCGGCAGCTCCACGAGCGCGCCGATCCTCCGCATCACATCGATGAAGTGCGCCCGGGCCTCCAGCCCGAACAGTTCGACGCGCCCGCCCGTCGGGCGGATGAGGCCGAGCAGCATCCGGATCGTCGTCGTCTTCCCGGCGCCGTTCACGCCGAGAAAGCCGTACACGTCCCCCTCGTTCACGTCGAGCGCGAGATCCTGGACCGCGCGCAGCCGTCCGAACGTCCGGCACAGCCCCTCCGTCCGGATGATCGCCACCACGCGAGCAGTGTACTGCGGGCGAGTCAAAATCCGTCAGACAAGCTCCGCTCCCGTCCGCACAGTCCGGGGGGCCCGCCCCCCGAAGCCTTCCCAACGACCGGGTCGCGCGCCGACGGCGAAGGGAGGCGGCATTTTGAAGATTCGGCAACGGATCCCCGCGCGGGTGCTGTATACATTATGTAGGAAAGATTCCCGACACATCAACGCGCCCGGTATCGTCTATTCAGCTAAGGTGCTTGGGAGGGATTGCGATGCTCAACCGGTGGTGGTCTAGCTCTATCGTCATCGCGGCACTCGTCTGCGCCGCGTCCGGCGCCAACATGGCGCACGCACAATTCTCCGAGAACTTCGACTTCGGCAACTGGCAGGGCTGGGGCTTCGATGCCCCGATGGGCGGCGTCGGCTGGGGCATGGACGCCTCGCCCGGCACGTTCCCGAGCGGCGTGAGCCGCTCCGGCTCGAGCCTGAACTACAACAACGGCACGGACTACGGCGGCGGCTGCAACGGCGGCGGCGCCATCACTCCGATCATCAACATCACCGGCGTCGCCGGGCCGATGCTCCAGTTCTGGTGCAACTACAACACGGAAACGCGCAGCACCACCTACGACCGCCGCTCCGTGCAGATCTGGAACGCGGCCGGCACGACGATGATCACCGAGTGGCAGCTCGCGTCCGTCGGCTACACCTTCAACCGCCTCGGCGGCATCACCGGCGTCGGACCGGGACCCTGCGGCGAGGCGTACACCGACCTCGAGACCGGCGCGCCCGTCACCGCGTGGCACGTCCACCAGGTCCACCTCGACCCCGCGTGGGGCCAGATCCGCATCCGGTTCGTCTTCTGGACCGTGGACAGCCTCCGCAACGGCTACGCCGGATGGGCGATCGACGACATGGTCGTCGGCAGCAACCCCACCGGCGCGCCCACCGCGTGGCCCGACAACTCGCCCGACACCACCACGCTCGACGGCGACGGCAACGAACTGGACATCTGCCAGCGCGTCGCCGGCAACCTGCTGCGCTGGTCGTGGGGGTGCAGCAACCACACCGGAGACCCCGGCGTCCACATGATCATCGGCAACAACAGCGCGTCGATCCTCCACGAGTCGTTCATGTATTTCGACACGAACCACGGCCACTACCACATGAGCCAGTATTCCGACTTCTCGCTGTACCGGCAGCAGGCGTTCGGACTGCAGAAGGTGGCGCGCGGACCGAAACGTTCGTACTGCCTCACCGACATCGACCAGGTCGGCGCCGGCCCGTCCATCTCGCCGGGCTGCAACGACATCTTCCAGGCGATCTCCTACAACTGGCAGGACGTGTACGCGCTCGGCACCTCGGGCCAGGAGATCAACGTCGCCGGCCTGCCCACCGGCGTGGCGTACTACCTCATCGGCATCATCGACCCGCTCAACCGCCTGCGTGAAACGAACGAGATGAACCAGACCGACCAGATCCAGTTCACGCTGAACGCGACGACGGGCCAGGTGCCGATCATCAACCGCGTCAACCCGTTCCCGCCGACGGCGACGGCGCTGACGATCACCTCGGCCACCGTCGGCACGTTCCAGGGCGTTCCGGCCGTCAACGTCATCGGCACCGGCTTCGACACCACGCTCATCCCCGTCATGTACGACGTGGGCACCGCGGTCGCCGAAGCGCCGATGTTCACGATCGTGAGCACGACGAGCATCTGGGTCAACGTTCCCATGGGCATCACGACCCCCGGCTCGATCGACCTGATCCGCGCGCGCGGCGACGCGACGTCGTTCCGTATCGGCGCCGGCGCGCCGGTGGCATGCCCGGCGCCGGGCCTGCCGACGCTCGGCGTCCCCGGCGGCGGCGGCAGCACCGGCCGCGACAACGACGACAAGAAGGGCCCCGCCTTCTTCAACGACTACTGCAGCAGCAGCGTCCCCGGCGGCCTGATGTTCCAGGGCGTGGCGATGATCCTCGCCCTCGGCTTCTGCGTGGCCGGCGCGCTCGCCTTCCTGCGCCGTTAACGCGATCGCAATCCCGGGAAGCCGGCTCCGAGAGGGGCCGGCTTCCCGCATCGATATGCGGCTTGCAGCAGCGCTCATCCTGACTCTGGCGGCGGTCGCTCCGGGCTGCGGAAGCCACGGAGGCGGGGGCAGCCCCGTTCTGCCGCCCGTCTTCTTCGACTCGTTCTACGTCGACGGGGGAACGCTCAAGGGCGTGAACGCCTCCGGGGTCACGGACATCGACACCGGCATCGCCGCCTGGCGGTCGATTCACCACAAGTCGATCTCCGGTACGAACGCCACGATGGTCAGCCCCACGCGCTTCATCGCCTACATCAAGGGCGGCGAGATCTTCTCATTCGACACGGCGGAGGGGTTCGTCGCGGGGGACAACCCGCACAAGGCCGGCAGCGAAACCGCAGCGAACGCGATCGTCGCGCTCGTCGACTGCCAGCAGGTCGAGACGTACGACACGACGACGTTCCTCTTCTACACGACCACGCCGGTCGGCGGCCTCGTCGACTTCAAGGCGGCCGGCCTCTTCCAGCACCTCCACCCCGTTCCGGACGAGCACGCCGATCCGGCCCTGCTCGAGGCGGGCATCTCCGCGACGAGCACGTTCGACGTGCGCCCGCCCGGCAACGCCTCGAACTTCGTCTACTGGCTGCGCAGCAGCGGCACCGGCGTCGTCAAGCGCGCCGAACTCGTCCGCTTCCCCGTCACCCAGATCAACACGATGTCCGGCGCCGACGACGTGCTCGAGTACCTCCCGCAGGACTACGACACGATCGTCTACCGCCGCGCCGACGGCGACATCATGGAATCGACGATCCCCGGGCTGCCCGACCCCGTGCCCAACCAGCGCTACGACGCGCCCGCGACCGAAACGACCCGCCTCCTCGGCATCGTCGCGACCGCGACGCTCGACGGCGAGGTGTTCTTCAGCTCGCTCGCGGCCGCCGGGCTCACGTTGCGGCGCGTCATGTCGAGCGGCGCCGGGCTGACGACGTTCGACGGGCCGCTCGCGGCGACCGTCGTCCCGTTCAACGAGGTCGCCTTCACCGGCGCGCGCGTCGTCTGGGCACACGTGCGCGACATGACGAGCCACGTCCGCTCGTACGATCGCACGGCGCCCGCGACGAGCTCGGACCTGCTGACGGGCGGACGCGCGCTGGTCCCCGGCCCCACCGTCGTCGCGTGGGACGGCGCGTCGTATGTCGTCGCCTTCCGCGAGACCGGCTTCCTCGTCGCCAAGAGCGAGATGGGCGCGCTGATCAACGAGCGGGCGCTCATGGGACCGACCGCGGCGCTCCATGTGCCGTCGGGGCGCTACGACATCACGCTCAACAGGTTCTTCCCTTCGGCGACCGCGTCCCGCGTCGTCTTCGCGGAAGCGACCTTCCTCCGCTCGCGCACGCTCGACCTGGCGGCCGCCTCGGAGCTGACGGTCGGCGCGCTGCCGGGCGACATCACGGCGTTCCTGCCGGACGGCGCGTTCGGCCTGCGCGACGTGATCGCCGGGACGGACGGCGCGCAGACCGACATGTTCCGGTTCGACGCGTCGGCCGCGTTCAGCACGACGCGTCTGACGAGCACGCCGGCATCGAGCGAGGTGCCGGTCGGCGCCCCGTAGGCCGTTGCACCGTTCACCGTTCACCGTTCGCCGTGAACCCTCCTTCGCCGTGCCGCAGAGATGTCGCCGGTTGGAAAGGCTTCGGAGGGCAAGCGGTCGAACGTGTCGTCCACCGTCCCCGCGAGCCGCAAGCGCACATGAGACGGGGCGACGACAGACGACGGAGAACGGGCGACGACATGAAGCGTGATACGTGAAACGTGCGACCAGCAGGCTGCCCCTTTTTCAACAGCCTGCCAGTACAATCGGGCGATGCTCGGCCGGATCGGACGCTACGAGCTGGTCCGCCTCATCGCGCGCGGCGGCATGGCCTCGGTCTATGAGGCCACGGATCCCGCGCTCGGGCGGCGCGTCGCGCTCAAGGTGATCCGCGACGCGGACCCCGCGCTGGTGGAGCGCCTGCGCCGCGAGGCGGCGGCCGTCGCCCGCCTCAGGCACCCGCACATCGTGCAGGTCCACGAGGTCGGCACGGACCTCGACGTCCACTTCATCGCGATGGACTACATCGACGGGCCGACGCTCGGGGACGCGGCGCGCGGGCTGCCGCGCGGCGAGCGGGTGCGGATCATGGAGTCGATCGCACGGGCGGCGGCGCACGCGCACGAGCACGGCATCGTCCACCGCGACATCAAGCCCGGGAACATCCTGGTCGAGAAGGGCCATCCGTACCTGACGGACTTCGGGCTCGCGAAGGTGCAGGAGGGGCTCGACCTCACGCGCTCGGGCACGCCGGTCGGCACGCCCTTCTACATGCCGCCGGAGCAGGTGCGCGGCGAGCGCGCGGCCGGCCCGGCGAGCGACGTGTGGTCGCTCGGCGCGATCCTCCACGAGCTGCTCGCGGACCGCCCGCCGTTCCCGGGGACGAACGTCAACGTCATCTACCAGAAGATCCTCTTCGCGGACCCGGACCCCATGCCGCCGGGCGTGCCGCGCGACCTCGAGACGATTTGCGCGAGGGCGCTCGAGAAGTCGCCCGCGCACCGGTACGCGACGGCCGCGGAATTCGCCGACGACCTGCGGCGCTGGCGCGACGGCGAGCCGGTGCTCGCGCGCCGCGCCCCGGCTTGGGAGCGCGTGCTGCGGAAGCTGCGGCGCCATGCGGCCGCCGCGGCGGCGGTCATGATCGTCCTGGCCGTGTCGGCGGCGGCGGTCCTGGCGATCGTCGCGCAGCGGGCGGCGTCGCGGAAGCGCCTCGAGGAGGCCGACCGGCGGGCCGCGCAGGAGCGCGAGACCGCCGCGCGGCGGCAGGCGGCGCTCCAGCGCCTGGCGCAGATCTGGTCGACCGTCGTCGAGCGCAAGCGGGACCTGCGTCTGCTGAAGTCGAAGCCCGAGGCGGCGCGGGCCGAGCTGGCGCAGGCCGTGCGAGAGATCGACGCGCACGTGCGGGAGTGGCCGGGCGACCCGCAGGGGTGGTACGTGCGGGCGCGCGGGCGCGCGTACCTCGGCGACACGACGGGCGCTGCGCAAGACGCGCGCGAGGCGGCAAAGCGGCCCGACTTCCGTCTGGCGTGGACGCTGCTCGGGCTCGTCAAGGTGGAGGAGCACCAGCGGGCCGCGATGGCGGACTCCATCGGCGCGCGCCCGATCCTGGACGAGGCGCTCGACGCCTTCGATCGGGGCGTCGCGCCGGGCGAGGCGCGCGCGGCGGCGGAGGCGTTCGGCCTGACGTGGACGCGCGAGGACGTCGTGCTGGAGCGCCTCGCGGCCGCGCTGCGGACGGCGTACCGGGAGGAGGATTCCGGCACCGCGCGCCGGATGCTCGAAGAGGCGGCGCGGGAGTACCGCGCGGAGGAGTACGCGTGGTGGATCGGCTTCCTGGGGGGGAGTCTCGAGGAGCGCATCGGGTGGTGGACGAAGGCGATCGAATGGGCGCCCGGCTTCGAAGAGGCGTACTACGCGCGGGCGCATCTGCGCAGCGTCGTCGGACAGACGCAGGACGCGCTGGCTGACTACACGCGCGTCATCGAGCTCAACCCGTCGATCGCTCCGGCGTGGGTGAACCGCGGCCTGCTCAAGCGGCGCCAGGGGGACGACTACGGCGCACTCGGGGACTACGAGCGCGCGCTCGCGGTCGATCCGCGCTGCGTCGAGGCGTACAACAACCGCGCCAACGTGCGCGCGGACATGGGCGACACCGCCGGGGCGCTGGCGGACATCGATGAGGCGGTGCGTCTGAAGCCGGACTACCCGGAGGCGTGGCACGTGCGCGGGGTGATCAAGAGCCGCGCGGACCGGCTGGACGACGCGCTCGCGGACCTGACGCGCGCGATCGAGCTGCGGCCCGACTACGCGAAGGCGCTCTTCAACCGCGGCAGCGTGCGCTTCCTGAAGGGGGACTTCGCGGGCGCCGTCGCCGACTACGAGGCCTCGTTGCGCCTCACGCCGCACGACGCTCCGTGGCGGACGGACTACGAGGACCATCTGCGCCGCGCGCGGGAGAAGCGGAAGTAGCATGCAACCCCGCCGCCGCGTCACGGGTCGCACGTACGGAGCGGACAACACAGGGCTTGGCCCGCCGAAGCCCGCGAGCGGCGACGCCCGCGAGGCTCGGCGAAGGCGGGAGGCGGCAATGAAGGCGATCGTGGTGGCGGCGGCGTTCGCGGTCGGCATGGCGGCGGCGTGGGGAGCGGCGGCGGCGATGCCGGAAGCACAGGCGCAGGCGGCCGGGCCGGCGCAGGACGGCGACAAGCCGGTGCTCATCATGGCGGCGGGCGGCAGCGCGCCCAACATCAACGACATCACGTGGGTGCTGACGACGGAGGTGTTCGAGCACCCGAAGACCAAGAAGCGCGTCGAACGCAAGGTGCTCCTCTGCTACAAGGTCAGCAACGGCGGCAAGTTCATCGACATCGTCGACGTGCGCGACATCACGTGGGACGCGAAGTTCGAGCAGCTGGCGAAGGACGGGCACGATCGCGGCGTGTCGCCCGAGCAGATGCGCAAGATGTGGGAACGCCTGCTCAAGCAGATGGAGAAGGGCGACGGCGACTAGACGTCGTTCCACGGAGGGATGCTCGGACTGGTCGTAGCGATCGCGGCCGCGCAGGATCGAGGCGATCGAGAGGGACGGCCCGAAACTCGAGGCGATCCGCGCGGAGCTTGCGAAGCTCCCCGAAGGCGAGACGCTCGGGGCGGTGGAGAAGCGCCTCCGCGCGTTCGAGGGGTCGCCGTACGAGGCGACGGTGGCCGTGCTGACCGCGACGATCGCGAAGCTGCGCGCGCTGGAGCCGCCGAAGCGGAGTGGTCCGCCGAAGCCGGGCGAGCCGGCGCCGAAGCCGAAGAAGGAGCCCGGCGACGAGAGCTTCCCGCCGGAGGCGCCGCAGTGGGGCGACATCCCGGAGGGCGTCATCCAGGCCTACGTCGCGCGCGCCGGCCACGCGCTGGAGCGCGAGCGGATCCTCGCCGCCATGCGGCTCGGCGTCCGCCCGCGCGACCGCGCGCTCGAGGCGGAGCTGCGCCGGGTTCCGTCCCGCTGACGGGCCATACTCCAACATCGTGCGCGTCCACGAGGTCGGGGTCGACCGCGGCGCGCACAGGCCATCGCCGCCGCGCGCGCCAAGAAGTGAAGAGTCCCGGGCATCACGTATCCAGTCTCACGTCGCCGCCGTTCGACGGTCCACTCCGACGACCGTCGCGACCGCCGCAGCTAGTCGATCCAGTAGACGCCGCGCGTCTCCGGGACCTCGGCGTTGCGGTGGACGCGCCGCCACTCGTCGAGCACGAGCGTGCGGTGGTCGACGTGGCGGACGGCGCCGCGCGCGTAGACGCGGCCGCCGTCGCGGATGACCTCCGCGGCGACGTGCGGGCGGCCGTTGCCGCCGAGCGACTCGTTCCGGCGCACCGCCCACGGGCGCTCGCGCACGAGCGCCTCAAGCAGGCGGCGGTCGACCGGGCCGAGCGGGACGAAGAACCACTCGCCCTGGCGCAGGACGCGGCCGGCGTGGCCGCGCTCGGCGTCGCGGACGGCGGCCGGCTTGAGCAGACGGTGCGCGTCGCGCACGGTCGTGCCGCCGTCGAAGCGGGCGATGAACAGGTGCCGCTCGTCCATGCCGCAGAGATAGCGGCGCAGGGACGACCGCGTCGCGCGCTCGATGACGTACTCCTCCGCGGTCTCGCGCACCGGGCGCAGGCCGCGCGCGCGGAGCGTCGCCTCCGTCGTGAAGCGCTTGGAGAGGCGCTCCTCGAACGTGCGGCGCGGCTCCTGCACGAGCAGCACGAGCTGCCGCCGGCCGCGGTCGGCGGAGGTGACGCGCACCTCGTTGCCGGGCGCGCCCTGCCACAGGCGGAAGAGCTCCGCGGCGCCGCGCCGGCGCTGGATGTCCATCTGGAAGATGTCGCGGGACGCGCGGACGATCGGCTCGGGCGGGAGCTCGAGCGGCAGGCGGGCGCCGTCGAAGTCGCGGATCAGGTTCGTCATCGAGGGGATGAACCGGCGCGGGGGGAAATGGTTCGACTCGCCTGCGGCCCGGCTACGCGCGGCGGCGCTTCGCGCGCTGCTCCTTGGGGCCGACGCTCGCGATGTTGCGGTAAGAGAGGTGGTGGACGACCCCGTTGCGGAGCATCACGTGAAGATAGTCCGGTCCCACCATCCAGTGCTCCGCTCCCAGCACGACGAACCGGCTGCCGTCGTTCATGCGGATTTCCTTGGTGCGGGTGGATTGATCGCGCAGGATCCTGCGAATGGCTTCAGGTCCCATGGCGTTATCTTACCTCCGTCACACAATCAACGCACACGGCAACGCAAACGGCGCGCCCGCGATTGCGCCCGAGGATCGCCGATGAACTGCAGGAGCCGATCCTGGTGCGCGCGGGCCTCTGAATTCTCCTACGGGGTTCTGCGTTCCGGGTTCATGACTCGCGCGGACGCGCGAGTCATTTCTGGAACACCGGCAGCCACTCGCAGGGCATCTGCAGCACGACGAGCGCCATCGCGGTCGCGTACGTCATCCCGACGTCGTCCTGCCACGCCCCGTCCCCCCGCTGCCCCCGCATGATCTCCGACTTCACCCGCGGATAGTAGTTGCTCCAGTAGTGCGGCCCCGCCATGAACATCACCTGCGAGCCGTAGTAGTGCCCGTAGAAGTAGTGGTACTTCCCCCAGCGCAGCTGCCGCAGGTTCTCCTCGAGGAACCGCAGCCCGTCGCGGATCTCCCGCGCGTCGTACAGCCCCGAGCTGTACAGCGCCACGATCCCGCACGCCGTCAGCGCGTACGAGATCCGCGTGTCGTTGAACGCGTAGTCGTTCACCAGCTGGTACGTGAACCCGTAGCGCGTCGCGCACCCCTTCACGTACTTCATCGCCCGCTCGATCGTATCCATCGGCACGACCAGCCCGACGTTCCGCGCCGCCCGCAGCGCCTGGAGCGTGGACACCGTCACCGACAGGTCCGCGTCGACCGGGATCGGCTGGTACCTCCAGCCCCCCTCCTTGTTCTGCGCGTACACGATGAGGTCGACCGCCCGCCGCAGCTTCTCCTTCACGTCCCGGCGCTTCGACTGCCCGTAGATCTCCGCGAGGAACATCGTCGCGAACGCGTGCGAGTACATCCGCGTCCCGTGCTTCGTGATGTACCCGTCCTCCTCCCGCACGCACCCGAGGATGAAGTCGAGCCCGCGCTGCACGACCCGCCCGTAGCGCCCCCGCCCGGGCGTGTTGCCCGCGCCGACGAACGCCATGCACGCGATCGCCGTCACCCCGACGTCGTCGCCGTCCTCCCCCTCGTACGTCTCGTAGAGCTTGTAGGCGATCCGGCACTTCCACGCGCCGCTCGGCTGCTGCTGCGCCGCGAGCCACGCCAGCCCCTTGTCGCAGGACCGCCGCACCTCGCTGTCGAAGTCCCGCGTGTAGACCCCGGGCCACGGCCCCGCCGGCTGCGTCTCCTGCGCCCCCGCGAGAAGCGAACCGGCCAGAACGAAGCCGGCCAGGACCAGTCTACTTGTGCACTTCAACACGGTTGTCCACCACGATGACGATCCCGTCGCCCGCAAGATCGAACCCCGCCTGGCGCTCGTAGGATCCGTCGCCCTTCATATTCTGTACCACGACGCCGCCGTTATCAAGGACGGACGCCGCGAAATCGAACTTGCCGCTCTCCAGCCGCCCCAGCCCGAACACCACGACATGCTTCGACGCCAGCCGCGCCGCCAGGCGCATGAACGGCACCGGCGCGTCCGTCACCCACACCGGCGAAAGATCGGCCAGCGCGAACGCCCGCACCCGCGCCGCGGACCCCCCGGGCGCCGGCGACACCACGTACGCCCGCGAGTCGTCCAGCAATACTTGTTGAACGTCGTCCAGCCCCAGCCCTTCCTTGATCGCCGTCAGCTTTCCGTTCGCCATCGAGATCACGCTGCCCACGAACTTCCGCTCCTGCCGCCCCAGCACGAAGACGCAGCCGCGCCCGACCCGCACGTCCGCCTGCTCGAAGCCCTTCATGCTGTATCGCCATTTGAGCCTGCCGTTCGACAGCTCGTACGACTCCAGCGCGACGCGCTCGACGTGCAGCAGCAGCAGCCCGTCCTGCACGCCGAGGACGCGCAGGCCGCCCCCGCCCGAGTAGAGCGCCTGGTCGATCTCGCGACGCCCCGTGTCCGCCGAGAAGACGAGCAGCCGGTTCGGCGCGACCGTCGCCAGCGCCACGCGGTCCCCCGCCGGCGCCAGCCCGCCGCCCACCGCCATGCCCTCGAAGCCCTGCGACCAGAGCGAGGCGCCGCTCCCCGCGTCGAGCGCCGTGAGCACCGACGTCGCGTCGCTCCCCGGCCTCGACGAGATCGCGCAGACCGCCGTGCCCGCCACCGCGAAGTCGCGCATCGCCGCCGGCGGCGCGTGACGCCACTCGACGCCGCCCGTCGCCGGGTTGAGCCGCACGATCGCCTTCTCCGTGCACACGATGAGCGACTCGTCGTGCGCGTACGCGGCCCGCGGCGTCCCCTCGAGCGCGTGCTTCCACTCCACCGCGCCCGTCTCGGCCCGGACCGCCTTCAGCGCCGGCCCCGCCACGACGAAGAGAAGCCCCGCCGCGCGCGCGGGCGCCCCGCCCTCCACGCGCAGCACGTAGAGCCCGCCGGCGTCACGCTCCACGTACGCGCCCGCCGGCTTGAGCGGCGGCTTGAGCGACACGGCCGCGCCCGCGCCCCCCGACGTCCGGTACTCCTCGCGCGCCAGCCGACCCTCGGCGAACGCGCGCGTCTCCGCGTCCGGCGTCCCGCGCAGCATCCGTCGCAGGATGACCGCCGCCGCCGACCAGCGCTTGCGCTTCTCGAGCGACTTCACGAGCGCGACCTGGGCCTCCGCCGCGCGCGCCGACTTCGGATACTCGCGCAGGAAGAGCCAGAGCGTCGCCGACGCGTCCTCCGGGCGGCCGATGCGCTCGTACGCCTCCGCCGCGCCCAGGAGCGCCGCCTCCGCCGCCTCGCTGTTCGGGTAGCGCCGCCACACGTCCAGGTGCGCCTCGGCGGTGCCGGCCCCCTTCGCGCGCTCCAGCAGCGCCGCCGCCTTCCCGTCGTACCGCCGGTACGGGCCGCGCCCGGCCGCCAGGTGCCGCGCGATCTCGTCGCGCAGGACCTCCGCGGCGCGCCGCCCGCCCACCTGCTCCTCGCCGTGGCGCTCC
>Ga0187892_10010055_pt1 | contig 12162 bp, 9 predicted proteins | sample MA1701073metaG_FD_139345 | JGI IMG/M metagenome (GOLD analysis project Ga0187892, IMG submission 139345) | Bio-ooze microbial communities from a basaltic lava cave in the Kipuka Kanohina Cave System on the Island of Hawaii, USA - MA170107-3 metaG ...
ATCGATGTCGGCAAAATCGAACGTGTTCTTGCTCGGACAGAACACCTGTGCGATGTCGGGCGTCAGAAAATTGTGCAGGTAGTTGGCAATGGTTTCCTTGACGCCGCCCATCTGCTCGGGCGGTTGATTCAAGTACCGATGCCGAAAATGTTCCACGAGAGCGCGCCGTCGTTCGGTCGGATAGCTGTCGGCCAACTCCTCGATGGCGTCGTCGAGCTCGTCCTGATTCAACAGGAGTTCGTGGACGTTTTCCAATGTCACATCCGCCTGAATTTCGTACAGCGCCTCCAACGCGTGGGCGATGTGCGTCTGCGCCTGGCTCTTGAAAAAGCTTTTGTCGCCCTGCTGGCCGAGACTCGTCGCGGTGTCCACGACGAACTTTGCGTAGGTGCTGTGCGGAATGGCGGGATTGGACGTGAGATTGTACGTCTGAGTTGGCTGCCAACCCAATGGGGCGTTGTCGGGCCGAACCTGGAGCAAAACCAAATCGTTCTGACGGTTGAAATGCCGGGCCATCTCCGACAGCGTTTCCCAGTAGATGCCCTTGTCGTCGATACACACGCCGCCCCAGTTTGGCTCGTTTAGGAACACCTGATACAACAACGGCGTAATGCCGGAGCGCGTCTTGCCCGAGCCGGTGTCGCCAGTGATCAGCCAACCGCGACAGAAATCGTCTCGCGTCCAAACCATTCCCTTGGCCGCGCATCGGTTTGTCCACGTACATCGTGTGCAGACACGGCACGTCGAAGCCGGTCAGCCAGATGTCACGCACCAGAACGATGTTCAACGGGTCACCGGCGTCTTTGAATCGTTTCGGCGGCTTGCCACGTTTCTCCTTCTTGCGGACGTGCGCCCTGGTGCAAAGGCGAAGGATGGCTCAGTCTACAACCAAGAGCGCGGCCAGATTGGGATGCTCGGCCAGCGGTTTCGCGGGCGGAATGAATCGCGTCCTTAACCAGTTCCTGAAGCGGTCAGCAAATCGCAGTTCACGCAACATGCTTTCGATGCCCGCGATGGAAAGGTGCTCTGCAAAGCGACCCAGCCCTTCGTCGTTCAACAATCCCATTCCCTCTTGGGCGAGGAAGTGGTTCAACCGCCCCGCATCGACCGCGGAGACGATGCCCGCATCGAACCCTGGGAAGATGCGCAAGGCTATGCCCGCAATAGCCGATGTGTCCACAAACTGCGGAAACAACCGACGGAGCACGGCCTCGTAAACCTCGCCCCCAAAGTGGAACCAGAGCAATAGATTCTTTGCACGGACGAGAGGCGCGTGATTATCACTCAGGCCGCAGCCACGTCGGACATGTGCGGCGAAGCTCTCGGAGACCCGGCGCCTGCGCCCGCCGTATTGCGGGGTATCCTCACGGTTATCGGCTTCTGCGTCATTGACCGGCGCGACGATGATGCATTGGTCTTCGCGGATGACGCGGTGCTGGCGTCCGGCGATGGTGAGGGTGTCGGCATTCTCGGCAGGTCCGGCGACACTGCCCACCACTTCACCGGTCAACACGTTGCGAACCTCGCGGCCCCTTGAGCTGGAGGGGATGTTCGAGTGGATGGTGTAGTCGCCGTCCACGTGCCCTGCGTAGTGCTCCCACGCTCCCGCCAGGTGAAACTTGCCGCGATGTTCAGCCATATACCCGTCGGCGCTCCAACCGCGAATGTGTGCCTCGGCAAGCTGGGCTGTGTCCGCTGCCGGCCATGCCGCTGCAGCAAGTTGCTTCAGAGCATCCATGCTCCGGCCCTGTCCCTGATTCTGGCGGATGTAGCTGATGACTTGCTGGGAGAAAACATCCCAGCGGCGAAAGCGGTGTCGCGGCTCAATGCACCCGGTCGTGGCGTTAACCAGTTGGCTTGCCAGCGCGGCGGCGTCCACGGCGTTGCGAGCACTGGGAAGCAATCGCGTGAGTCCGCTGCGGCGTCCTCCGCGACCGATCCGTTGGAGCAGGCCCGATGTGTCCGGGGGTGCTCCGACGAGCGCGACGACATCCACGTCCCCGATGTCCACGCCGACTTCGAGGGTGTTGGTCGCAACCAGCACGGCATCACGCTGCTCGTGAAAACCGTCCTCCGCCCGCTGGCGATGCTCGCGGCTGAGGCTGCCGTGATGCGTTTCCACCCAGATTTGCCGGCGTTCTTGCAGATAACGCCTCAATTCGCGCCCAAGCAGGTCGCACTGGCGGCGAGATGGTACGAAGACCAACGCCTTGCGGCACTCCCCGCTTTCGAGCGCGGCCCAGAGCAATGTGCCGATTCGCGCGGGAGACGTTCCCACCGGCAGCGTTGAAGCCAGGTCGGCTGCCGACAAACCGCTCTCGAGCCGCTGCCATCGGCCCTGCACCGTCAGCACATCAATGGGCCGGTTGCCGGGGCAAACGACTGCCTGTGCGCCAATGCCCAGCAGTCTCTCCGCGAGTTGTTGCGGCTCGTGAACGGTGGCGCTGGCACCACAGACTTGGATCTCGGGGTTCGTCGTCCAACCTTTGGCAACCGCCAACTCTCGTAGCTTCCGGAGCCGCGCCAGCAGGAAGGCAAGCTGATCGCCGCGCGCGGTGCTGTCGAAGCAATGCGCCTCATCCATGAATACGGCAGCGACATTCGCGAGCAGGTGGCCAACTGGCTCGCCGCCCTCGACTCGGAGCCGGCGAACCAGCATCGAGTCAAACGACTCCGGCGTGGTGATCAAAACCTCCGGTTCCGAGTCCGCGCCGGCGAAGTCGCTGGTTTGTGCGCCGCAGCGGCAACCGAGTTTCGCGAGCGGTGTTTCAAGACGTGCCCGCAGGTCGGCAACGAGCGCCCGCGTCGGGGCGACAGCGAGCAGGCGTGGGCCGCGGCCACCTCCGTTGGTCTGCTTGCGCAAACGCCAGACGAGCGGGGCAATGACGGCCTCGGTTTTTCCTGTCGCCGTGGCCGCGCACACCAGGACATTCCGCCCCTCGGCAATGGGCAAAATCGCTGCCCGCTGAACCACAGAGAGCGCCGGGAAGTTGAAGAAGGCCAGGCCAACGTCGCCTAAACCGTCGCGCAGGCCACGATCAATGCGGGTGCGCGGCTGTCCCTCGTCAGGCATAGGCGGCGTCCAGTTTCTCCAAGAGGAGGCGGATAAACTTGCGCGGGTTACGCAGTTCGGCTCCACGACTTAGCGTGCTCAGGGCGTCGGAGACCAGTCCTTCCATCCTTCCCGCCTGGTCTTCGCTCACTTCATACGCCTGACAGTAAAGGCGACAGACTTTGCTTCCCAGTTCCGTCATCTCGTGCTCGCTCAGTTCACGCAAGGCGACTGTTCTAGCATGCCGCCCCAATGTGTTTGTCAGTTCTTCAACGGGGTCCGGTTCGCAAACGCCGGGCGTTATGGCGAGGGCAACCACGAGGCGCGCGTAGCTGCCGCCCCTCGGGCCGGTCTCTGCCATTTGTCGCGCCGCTTCCAGCAACGCAGATCGCTGCTCCAGTTCGCTGCCCGTCCGCCAGCAGTTCCCGTAGTCCACGTCTGCTTCGTCGAGCACGATGGTTAAGCCGCCGCGAGCGCCGGTCGCGGTGCAGGCTTGCGCCCATTCGTGAAGAAGGTCGGTGGCCCGGCCCGGCCGCTCAACAAGTCGATTCGCGTTCAGCGGCGGCAGATGCACTCCGAGGCGGTGCCCTGCCTGCGCTGCGCTGACCTCTAAACTCAGATAGTCCTCAACCGTTTCCCATTTGTCCGGGTCATCTACGTGGTCACCGCTCAAAGGGGCCAGACTTTGAAAAAGCGTCGCGGCCCCAGCCGTCTGGAGCCTGTTCACAGTACCAGTTCGCACCAACCCAGCAAGTCGCTGCGGAAGGCCGTCACTGGCGATCGCTTCTGGAAATTCAATGGAGTGGGACAGCGCGCTGATGAGGCCCAGCGGACGGCAGAGCGTGGTGCTGACGCCGTCGAGAACGACCGTGCCGGTTGCCATGCTGCGTTCGCGGGCACGCAACCGGAGATGGGCAAGAGCGTGACTCTTTCCCATGCCGTAGCGACTGACGAGGAGCAGAAAAGAAAGCTGGCCGCTGCCGGCGCGGTCCAGCGCCCACTGACACGCCTCGTCCACTTCCGAAAGACCGACGCTCAATCCGCGGACTGTCTCTGCTGTGGACTGTCCCAAGCGGAGGGCGAGCAGAGCCTGGCGGGCGTCCTGCCACGATGGGACTTGGGGAACGGCGACTGGCATTTGCAGCATGGCAGATGGTGGGTCTTGCAACCTGATCGGCATGCTGGTCTTGCAGTCCACCAGTTCATCGAGGTATTCCGGCCGGCGCGAGACCCCGAGGTCAGGGTAGTCCACCAGCACCTTCACCCGACCGAGCGTGTTCGTCCGCTCGCGGATGATGCAGTCTCCTTTGCGGGGATGTCGCGCGGGGATTTCCATTAGCCGATGCTGTTCTCACCCGTGGCCTGCTCGGCCTTGCGGAATTCGTCGTTCACACCCCGAATGCGTGCGGCCAGAAACTCCTCGGTGTAATCTTTTTCTCCGTCGCGGCCCTGCTCGCCCAGCAGGCTGCACCAGGCTTTGACGAACAGGCGCCGGGCGTTGACTTCGAGCAGTTGGTCCGCCGTCACGTCCGCCAGCTTTTCGACGTTCTTGCGCTGCCGTTGCAAGTCGAAGTTCCAGCCATGAACGCGGATGCCGAGTTCCAGCAGTTTGTGGCCCATGGCTCGCAAGATGTCGCGCCGCTGGCCCAGTTCGCCGAGGTCTATCTGGGCAGCGTCGTCGTTGCCGCGGTGGAACGGGTCGAACACTTGGAAACGCTGTTGGAGCGGTTGGTATTTCTTAGCAATGATTTCGTCCCACACATCAGGCACCGCTGCGAAGACGCCGAAGAGCGGGATCCTCTCCATGCGGTTGTCCGGCTGATCCAGCATCGTCCGCAAGGAAACGAGGATCTTTTCCAGCGCCTTACGTCGCGCGTTGAAACTCACTTCCATCTCATCCAGAAGGAGCACTAACCCGTGAACGCCGGCCTTGGGCAAAAACTTGGCCACCGAGTAGAACAGCTCCTGTCCATGCCGCGCCCGGTCGGCTGCCCGAAGTGGTTGGAGTCGGAGCCGGTGCAGGACGTCAAGCGTTTCTTTCGCAATGTTTCCTTGCAGCCAGTCCAGCGCCGCCTTCCCTTCCTCGGAATTCGCTTCCGGGTCGCGGAGATGATGCAACGCGGTGGTGACAACTCGACCAAACGAGCTGTGCGGCCAGTTCTCGTCACTCACCGCCGCAATGATCTCGTCCAAGGCCGCGTCGGGAAAAGCTCCACGAGCGTTTGCCGCCCGTTCGCGCATTAGGTCCAGCGCGGCTTGAACAATCGGCGTGATGCCGGGGCGTTCGACACTTGGAAGTTGAATCGCCTTGGCAATCTGTTCGTAAAGGCCGAACCAATCGCCGACGGTAACGTGCGCTTTGCACTGGAGGTAGCACACAGCCCAGTTCTCTGCGGCGGCGCGTGCGCCAAGGGACAATAAGAAGTGTGTCTTGCCGCCGCCGAAGTCCGCCACGGCCAACTTGAAGTGTGAATTGCGCCGGCAGAAATCGCGCAGTTGAGCGTTGGCCAAACGGTCGAGCCAGCCGTCGAGTCCAACGGACCATGCCGGCATAACTCGTGCGGCAATCGCCGAGGCGGGTGGAGTGCCGTGTGCGACTAGCGTGCGCCACGCGTCGCGCAAGTCATCGGGAGGAATGTCGTTCAGATCTGGCATAGGCGTTAGTCGTTGCGGAGGATTTCGTTTGCCATCCTTTTGATGAACTCGCGGACGGCGCCTTGGGTGATGTTCCGGCTCATCTCCTCGCTCAGGCCGGGGAGGGTCGTTCGCGCGACCGCCAGGCGGCTTTCGGCAATGCCGCCTTCGCGTCCGAGGTCCAGCAGCTTTCCGCCGAGTTCGGTGAAGAACTCGCCCTGCGCTGGGCTCGGTTCGGTGAGTTCATCCAAGCGGCACCAGACCGCGCGGGGGTTTCGAGGCGGTTCAGTGAAGGGGCTGGTTTCCTCCATGCGCGCCACCCGTTGCCAGATGGCCGGATAGTCCTCGAAGGCCATTTGGATAAAGTCATTCGTCGTCGCATAAACGACGGAGCAGGCGGGAATGCCCCCGGTGGCCAAGTGGTCCACGAGGTTGCGGAGGTTCGCCATGTGCTGCTGGCGCGAGCGCAGTGGCTCTGGCCGCAAGTGGAGGTCCGCGCCGGTTTCATCGAACAGGACGACCAGTCCTTTGAATCCGAGTTGACGCGGCAGCGTGAGCAGCGATCGCAGCCAGAGTGCCGCATTGCGCTTCCCGATCCTGCCGAGCGGGCGCGGAAGATGGCGGTCGAGCCGGAAAAGCTCGCCGAACGCCACGCGGCGATTGGTGTCGTGCGTCAGCAACGCGCGAAGATCGTGGGTAACCGGTTCATTCGCCTGTCCGGCGAGAACGCGACGCGTGTAGGTCACGATGAGGTTGCGAAAGCCAGGGTTGCCGCGCGAGCCGTGCTCGAAGGTTGTCAATTGGTCCGGGGTCAGACCAGCGAGCAAGTAGGCCAGACCGATCTGCCCGTTGTTGCTCGGCGAACTGGCGATCATCGCCAGCGCAATTTGCCGGTAGGTGTCCCGAAGGGCGGCGAACGGCTTCGCCTGCGTTCCGACCCGCGCCGTTACGAATCCCGCACGTTGTGCGCGAATCTCTAACACTTGGAGAAAGTGCGTTTTGCCACGCCCGTTTGGGCCTTCGAGGAAGCGCAGTTCCGAGCCTCCGGCGGCAAGGAAGGTCAAGGTTTCACGCTCCCACCTTGCGAGAAATGCTTCGAGACCGGTCGAAAGACGCGCCGCGACCTCCGGCACGTCCAGAAGCCCGTGCTGCGCAAGACGGCGGAGGATGTCGCGCATATGCTGCATGACGACACGGAAGTTCAGGCGTTCTTCTTGATGGCTAGGCGCGCGGCCGGTGTTTCGTTGCCGAGCGGGTGGTCGAGACTTGGAATGAAGATCGTGCTCGCGCTTTCCCTCATTGAGGGCGTCGTGGTCACCAGCCGCTCGTCGCCCGCGCTTACACCTCCCTGAATGAACCGGGCGAGATCGAAAACGAACTGGTACATCGGGTAGGCGGGCACGTTCTTGGGTTCAGGACGCTTGCGAAAAGCGACGTGGCTCCGCGCTCGCGCTAGTACGAGTTCTAGATGCAGGTCACGGATGGATACGAACTTGTCACGTGCCCCACCTTGGCAGCACGCACCGTAGGCGGCCTTGGTCTGCTTAAAAAATGCCTCGCGTTTGAATGGAGAGTGCTCCAGTTGTCCGCGCAGGTCCTGCAGCCGTTTGAAAAGCTTCTCTCCATCCGTTTCCTTGGTTCGCTCGACCTCCACGCCGCCCAAGGTTGTGACCGCAGATTCTCCCTCGAACACGACACGGAATATGCCTACGCGCACAGCGCGTGTGGATTCGTTGAACGACTCTCCGGCCGCTCGTGCTGCTTGAAGCAACTTCTCGCGCCGCGATTGCAGGCTGACTTCGCGCTGTGCGCGGTCCTCATCGCAGGCGCGCTTCAACGCCTCGATAAACTTTGGCCAGTCAAATTGCCCCGCCAGTCTTGCTGCCTCTTCGAGCTTCCTGGCGGCGTCAGGCTTTCCTTGGCCGCGGGCCTTCGCCTCGTCGGCGAGAGTTCCAACCAGTTTCTTCAAGTGTGCTGCTTGCTGCGCGAGGTCTATCATGAGTCGTGTTCCTTCGTGCATTATTGCGGTTGCAACAGAGACATTTTGCGTCACGACGCAAGAACACGTACTGTCTAAACATCTACAACTCGGTTCATGCGGCCAGTGTGCATCCTCGTCCACCGTTTGTCCAGAATCATGCGCGGCTGACAATCTTCGAACCTTCGTCGGCACTGCCGGTCATCACGACTTTAATTGCGCCTTTCTCGTCGTCCTCGTGATGCCGGGTGGAGCTTCACCAACTGCTCGTACAACTCCACGCAGATGCGACGGCTCATGCAGACGATCATCGCCTTGCCGCTCGCGAAGAACGCCTCAAAGAACCGTGTTCGCTCTTGCGAACACGAATCGCAGCCGTTCGCGGTATTCGTTGTTTATGCTATCCCCGAATACGCAATACAACCTGCGCAACGCGAAGGAGTATTTCGAGGAACACCTATGCGCTGGCGATTACTACAGCGAGGGGCAGACCATTGCCGGGCAATGGCTCGGAGAAGGGGCGGAGCGACTGCGTCTGTCCGGGAAGGTCAAGCGCGACGATTTCCTGAGCCTGTGCGAGAACCTAGATCCGAATACCGGCCAATTGCTGACGCAACGGCTCAAGACGACACGGGCAGAGGATGGTGGGGATCGCGAGTCCGGCACCGTGGCGAATCGCCGGGTGTTCTACGATTTCACGTTCTCGCCGCCCAAATCGGTCTCGATTGCCGCCTTCATCGGCAACGACGAGCGCATCGTCGAGGCCCACAACCGCGCCGTTTCGCTGGCTTTGGGGGAACTGGAGTGTTTCGCGGCAACACGGGTGCGGGTGCGGCGTGCCTATGCTGACCGGCACACGGGAAACGTTGTCTGCGCAGTCTTCCAACATCACACGTCACGCGCGCTTGATCCGCACCTGCACAGCCATTGCATCGTGTTCAACGCAACGCATGACGTGGTCGAAGACAGATGGAAAGCCCTTCAGAACTTCGAAATGCTGCGGGCGCAGAAGTACGTCGAGAACGTGTACTACCACGAACTGGCGCGTGACCTCCGCCGGTTCGGGTACGACTTGGTGAACAAGCCGCGCGGCGATTTTGAAATCAGGGGCATTTCCAAGGAACTGTGCGACCGGTTCTCGAAGCGGCATCAGGAGATTGACGAGAAGACACAAGAGTTGCTCTCCAGCGGGGCCGACCTGGCTGCGGCAAACATCAAGGACGTTCGCGAAACCGTGGCGCACAAGGAACGGTCGCGGAAGATCAAGGGCATCGGCGACGACGAATTACGCGAACATTGGCGGGCACAACTCTCCCCCGTCGATGAACAGGCCATTTCAGCCGCAAGCGGCAGTCGGTCGGCCACGAATACCGCGTCGGTCACAGACGATGCGGTGGCCGCTGTCGCGTGGGCGGAAGATCATCTGTTCGACCGGCGGTCGGTCGTTCCGTAATATGAACTGTGGCGACACGCCCTTGAGCATGTGCGGGGCGGCAAGGTGTCGCTTGCCGAGATTCAGAATGCTACTCGCCAGCGGGAATACGTTCGGAATTCCTCCAGCCCATACGGCGTCACGACGCGGGCGGTGCTGGACCGGGAATGGGACATCGTGAGTTTGGCGCGTGAAGGCATCCGCCAGTACCAGCCGTTCACCGTGGGTCACCGGCTCGGCAATACCGGCCTCGACCAAGACCAGCGCCAAGCGGTCGAGCATATCCTCAGCAGCCGTGATTTCGTGACGTTGTTTCGCGGTGGCGCCGGCACGGGGAAAAGCTATGCACTCCGGGAAGTGCAGAACGGTCTGCGAACAGCCGGGCACGTGCTGCAAGTCGTCGCGCCGCAACGGCAGCAGGTCGTTGACCTGCAACGCGACGGAATGACCAGCGCTCAAACGGTGAGCGAATTTCTCACGAAACGGCAGTTGCCGCGTGGCGCAGTCGTGATCGTGGACGAAGCCGGCCAGATTGGGGCGAAGCAAATGCAGCAGCTATTTCATTACGTGCGAGATAATGGTGGACGGGTCATTCTGTCCGGCGATACCCGTCAGCATGGGCCGGTGGAAGCGTCGGACGCGCTGTGGGCCATCGAGAAATACTCAGGCATCAAGCCCGCCGAATTGAAGGAGATTCGCCGGCAAGACCCGGCCCGGGGCAAGACTGCTGCGGAGCGCGCGCGGATCGCCGACTACAGGCAAGCGGTGAAAGAGGCATCAGACGGGAAACTCGGCGACTCGTTCCGGCGTTTAGATAAGCAGGGAGCAATCGTGGAGTGCTCGTCCTTTGACCGGCAGGACCGTCTCGCCGAACAATACCTGGCCTTGGCTGATGAGAAGCATTCGGTTGTTGTGGTCTCGCAAACGTGGTCGGAAATCCACAAGGTGAACGATCGTGTCCGCTATGCGCTGAAATCGCGCGGTCTGCTGGCGCAGGAGGAACAAACGGTGACCTCCCTTGAGCCGGTCGATCTGACGCCTGCGCAGAAGCGCGACCGGCGGTTCTACGATGAGCACAGCGTTGTGGTGTTGAATCGCGACGCCGGCGGTTTCAAGAAAGGCCAAACAGCGCGCCTCGTTGACATCACGCGGACTGGGGTCGTTTTGGAAGGCGGAAACGTCGTGCGAACGATCCCGTTCAAGTTTGTGGATCGCCTTACCGTATGCCAGCCACGCGAATTGCCGCTCGCGGCCGGTGACCGACTGCAACTGAAAGCCAATGCGGCAGGCACGGACGGGCGGCGGCTCGCCAATGGCGAATTGGTCACGGTTGAACAGGTGCTACCGGATGGTCGAATCCGCCTCCGAGATGGGCGGATGCTCGCCAAGAATTACCGGCAGTTCGTGCGCGGGTTCGCCATCACGTCGTATGCGTCACAGGGCAAGACCGTGGATTACGTGTTGTTTTCCGATTCGGCGGTCAAGCCGGCCACGAACCGGCAGCAGTGGTACGTGACCATTTCGCGCGGGCGCAAGGGCATCAAGATTTTCACGAGCGACAAGGGGCAACTCCGCGAAAATATCCTCCGGTCCGGTGAGCGCGAATTGGCGGTGGATTTCACCGACACCGCGTACTTCCGAACGCTCGGCATTTCACAGCGGCTGCTGCGCCCCATGCGACGCATGCGGCTGTTTGTCATCGGCATCCGAAACCGCATCCGCAGTTCTACCGTCGCCCGCCGTCAACGGGCCATCGAACAGCGTCAACCCATCCGCATCACCGCATGAAAACCACTCAACCTGAAGCACGTGGTGTTGAAGCCACTAGACACACCATCTGCTGGAACAAAGACCCGCAAGCACAGGCGCTCCGCGTCGAGATGGCTGACGGCAGCTTCCTCGTGCTGCCATACGATCACCTGGGCTACGTGAAATTCGAGCCGGGCAACGCCGGCGATGTCGTTCACGTGTTTCTGAGCACCCACGACATCGAGATTCGGGGAACGAATCTCCGCGAACTGGGTTTGGCCTTCCAGAAATGCGCCGTTGACTGGGTGCGGGCATTGCCCGCCCGTTCCGCCCCGCGTTCAGACGCCGATTACGTCTGGATCAAGAGCATCGTGGTCAACGAAGCTTCGGGTTGAATTCGATGGCGGACAGCGCCCCGACGGTCCGCATTCTTCGTTGAAAATAGTACGTGGCTTTTTCAACGGCAGAACCTCTAACACCGAGGCGGTTGAGCTCGCGCTTAACTGCGTGAACCTGTTCGCACACGCGAACAATGCCAAGTCTCCACGCAGGTAGAGTCGCCACGCATGTCTGGGAACAACGAATCAGCGAGTGTTGGAAGGGCGGCACTTCTGGAAGAACTGGCGCAAACGGAGCGGCTGGCGTATTCCGTCGAGGAATCGGCGCAACTGCTGGGCGTCCACTATTTCAGCGTCTATCGGATGATCCAGCGGGGAAAACTGCGCGCTTGCCGTGTGCTGCGGGGCAAACTGCTCGTGCCCCGGTCGGAACTGCTCAAACTCTTGAAGGCCGAATGAACGCGCTGAGGAAACAGCCATGATCAAGAGGAAGGGCCAACAGCCGAAGGACGTGAAACCGCCCACGCTGAAGCGGATGAGCGACACTGAATACGCGGCGTACTTCGAGGCGTTCGGAGCGATCAAGGGCGATTACCAGGCGCTCTGCCTGATCGGCGACAAGCTGCGTGAAGTGGAAACCACCGCGCGCGATCTTGGTTCACTCGATGCCCATGCGCCTGATGGTCAGGCCGAGATTGCGGAGTCTGGCGGTGGCCGGACTCCGTGGGAAGTGTGCGCTTCATTGATGAGGCTGAACCAGAACGAAGTTCTCCTGTGCAAACGGGTCTTCGAGCACGGCGTCGAATATGCGGTCATCGATCACTCGCCGTCCGCCTCGGCATACGCCAAGACGCACGGGCCTCTTGAGGTCTTGCGCACCGGCGATGACCCGCGCCAGGTGCTTCGGGATTATCTGCGAGATGAGCGGCAGGCGTTAGAAGTGATGACCAACGACATCACGGCGAACGTCCGACTGGTG
>Ga0187892_10010056_pt1 | contig 12161 bp, 11 predicted proteins | sample MA1701073metaG_FD_139345 | JGI IMG/M metagenome (GOLD analysis project Ga0187892, IMG submission 139345) | Bio-ooze microbial communities from a basaltic lava cave in the Kipuka Kanohina Cave System on the Island of Hawaii, USA - MA170107-3 metaG ...
GCCCGCCCCTCACGTCGCAGACCTCGCTTGTCCGCGACCCCGCCCCGGGGGCCCGCCGTTCAAGCTAGATGGGGTCGAAGCGGGGCAGGTATTTGAACAGGACGATCAGGCCGATGACGACGAAGAGCGCCAGCAGCAGCGGGCCGAAGAAAACGCGGCGGAACAGCGGCGAATCGTAACGCAGGTGCATGTAGAAGAGCACGACAATGACGAACTTCGTGGTGGACAGCACGATCAGGATGGGCACGAGTACGCTGGCCAGGGCGGGAATGTAGAAGACGGCGACCTCGACCGCCGTGATGACGGTGAGGATCACGCCGATCAGAACGTAGGTTCCGACGGTAGCGTGCGCGCCGTGCGTCTCGTGCTGCACGCTCGCCGTGCCGGACTCCGTGGCCATGCGGGCGCCTCCTACTCGATCAGGTAGATCAGGGTGAAGATCGCGATCCAGACGATATCCACGAAGTGCCAGTAGAGGCCAGCGATCTCGAGACGCAGCGACTTTTCCGGCGGCAGCTTGCCGCGCAGTGCGTCCAGCCAGAGAATCGCGAGCCAGATCACGCCCAGCGTGACGTGCGCGCCGTGGAACCCTGTCAGGATGAAGAACGACGAGCCGAACAGGTTCGTCTGCAGCGTCAGGCCTTCGTGGTAGAAGTGCGTGAACTCGTACGCCTGGAATCCGATGAACAGCGCACCGAGCGCGATCACGGCCATGATCCAGAACAGCGAGCCGGCGCGCTTGCCGCGCTGTACGGCATCGAGCGCGATAACCATGGCCAGCGAGCTCATCAGCAGCACGAATGTGCTCACGCTGGTCAGCGGGATGTTCAGGATCTCGGTGGGGAACGGGCCGACGACGCTCTCGTTCTTGTAGACCATGTACGTCGAGATGAGCGATCCGAAGAAGAGCGTTTCGGAGCCGAGGAACACCCAGAACCCGAGCTTCCAGGAATCGAGCCCGGTCGAAGTGCGGTGCGCCACAGCGGAATTCGCGGCCATCATTCTCATTCAGTGCGTCGGTTCATAGGCCCAGTTGAGAACGCCGATGAACGTCCAGGCAAAGCCGGGCAGCGGCGCCCACCACACGGGCACGAGGAACAGGGCAAACGTGCCGACCACGCCGGCGGCCGTTACGATCGGCCAGTACGATGATGGCGGCATATGCATCGGCTCGGCCGGTCCGAACGCGTCGGCTTCGATGCGTTCGCGTTCGAGCCAGAGCGGCTCACGGCTGTGCACGGTCGGGATCTTCTGGAAATTGTGTTCGACGGGTGGACTCTCCGTGGCCCACTCGAGCGTGGCTGCGCCCCAGGGATTGCGGCCGGCGCGCTCGCCTGATTTCAGGCTGCGGAACACGTTCACGAAGAGCAGCAGCACACCGACGGCCTGTACGAAGCCGCCGACGGTCGACATCAGGTTCAGCGTATCGAGGCCGAGCTCGCTCGAGTACGTGAACACGCGGCGAGGCATGCCGAGCAGTCCTGTCCAGTGCATGGGCAGGAACGTCAGGTGCAAGCCGAGGAAATAGAACCAGAAGCTGATCTTGCCCAGCCGCTCGTTCATGAAGCGGCCGGTGATTTTCGGGTACCAGTAGTACAGACCGCCGAACAGGCCGAGCACCAGGCCGCCGAGCAGCACGTAGTGGAAGTGCGCGACGACGAAATACGTGTCGGTCTGCTGAAGGTTGTGCGGTGACGTCGCGTGCATCACGCCGGACACACCGCCCATGGTGAACGTCGCGACGGCCGCGATCGCGTATAACATTGCCGTGTTCAGCCGCACTGAGCCGCCCCACATCGTCGCGATCCAGTTGAAGATTTTCACGCCGGTCGGAATCGCGATGATCATGGTACTGATCGTGAAGTACGCATCGGCGATCGGGCCCATGCCGGTTGCGAACATATGGTGGGCCCAGACGCCCCAGCCGATCAATCCGATGAGTGCGCCCGAGTACACCATCACGGCATAGCCGAAGAGCGGCTTCCGCGAGAATGTCGGAATCACTTCGGAAATCATGCCGAACGCGGGCAGGATCAGGATGTAGACCTCGGGATGGCCGAACAGCCAGAACAGGTGCTGCCACAGCATCGGATCGCCGCCGGCCGTTGTGCTGAAGAAGAGTGTGCCCCAGAACCGGTCGAAGGTCAGCAGGAACAGCGCGACGGCCAGAACCGGCAGGGCCGTCAGGATCAGGAAACTGGTGATGAACGCCATCCACGTGAACAGCGGCATGCGCATCAGGCGCATGCCGGGTGCCCGCAGATTGATGATCGTTGTGACGAAGTTGATGCCGCCCATGATGGACGCGACGCCGAGCGCCTGCAGGCCGAGTGCCCAGAAATCAATGTTGAGGCCGGGCGAATAGGTCCTGCTTGTGAGATTCGCGTAACCGAACCAGCCGCCGTTGGGTGCCTGGCCCACGAAGAAACTCGCGTTCATGAAGATCGCGCCGAACAGGAAGATCCAGAACGAAAGCGCGTTCAACCGCGGGAACGCCACATCGCGCGCGCCGATCTGGAGCGGCACAATGTAGTTGAAGAACGCCACGGCAATCGGCATGCCCACGAGGAACACCATGGTCGTGCCGTGCATCGTGAACAGCTGGTTGTAGAGGTCGGCGCTGATGAAATCGTTCTCCGGGCGAGACAGCTGGATGCGCATGATCAGCGCTTCCAGCCCACCGATCAGCAGGAAGACCAGCGCACTGACGCCGTAGAGAATGCCGATCTTCTTGTGATCGACTGTGGTCATCAGGTCCCAGACGACGGACCGCCGTGCGGCGGCGGGTGCAGCGCCCGGAACGTGCGTGTCGACTGTCGCCATCCGATCTATTCCTCGCGCCGCCGCTATCTCAGGCTGACCAGGTATGCAGCGACTTTGCGAATCTCATCATCGGTCAGGCCGGTCGGCGGGAAACCCGCGGCGGCCGCCTGAGCGCCCGGCATCAATGCGCCCGCCTTGAGCGACTGCGGGCTGCGGATCCACTGCTCCACGTTTTCCTGGGACATGGGCGCGGCCCCGGCGCCGACCGTCGGCCGCGAACCGAACCGCGTGAGGTTGGGGCCGATGATTCCGCGCGCCGTCGTGTTCGCGATGGCGTGACACGCAATGCATGTCTTGCTCAGGAAGATCTGCCGGCCTTCGGCCACGGGATTGCTCTGTACGCCCTGCGCCGGACCTGGCTCCGCCGGCGCAGCCGCAGCGCCCGTGTCGCGCATCGACTCGATCCAGGCCGCGTACTCGTCGGACGAAACCGCCACGCTGAAGAGCGCCATGATCGCGTGCGCTTCACCGCAGTATTCGGCGCACTGGCCGCGAAAGCGGCCGGGTTCGCTCGCCACGAACACAATGTGATTCGCCCGGGCGGCCACGCCTTCCGCGCCGCGTGGCACCGGCATCACATCGCGCTTGCCGCCCAGTCGCGGCACCCAGAAGCTGTGGATCACATCGGCCGAAGTCATCCGCAGATGGACTTCCCGTCCGACCGGAATGTAGAACTGGTTCGCTGTGACCACGCCCTCGGCCGCGTAGCGGAACTCCCACCACCACTGGTGTCCAATGACTTCGATCTCGAGTGCGTCGGCCGCCGGTCGCCGCTGCGTCGTGAATACGGCCTGCACCGTCGGCACCGCAATGAACGTCACAATGACGGCCGGAATCACGGTCCAGAGAATCTCGAGTCTCGTGTTGCCGTGGATCTGGCGCGGGTGCGGTGCGCCCGGCCGTTCGCGGAACCGCACGAGCACAGCGACGAGCAGAACGAGGACCAGCACGAGGATCCCGATCGTCCAGCCGAACGTGTTGATGAAAACGCGGTTCAGCGCGTCTGCAAAGTCGCTGACGGGATGGAACGTCGTCTGGGCGAATTCGGTGCCGCCCGTGCAGGCGGCGAGGCCAACGGCCAGGAGGAGTGCGCCATGCCAGCGTCTCCAGCTGGTCGGGAAGTGCGGCATTCGTATGCTCTGGGTTGAGTGCGCGAAGCCGGACGAGACCGGCGCCGTGGAGTTTACCCGGAGCGAGGGGTGCGGTCAAGCGAAGCGCGCGCGTTCAGCCGGGCGATCGAAGCCCATGCCGCAAGAGCGAACCAGACGGCGGCGCCCACGGCCAGATGCGTGGCCTGCAGCGATGGCGGCAGCTCGCTCAGCACGAGTACGGCGGCCACGATCAGCTGCAGTACAATCAGCGCGAACGTCGTACCGGCCGCGCGCGCGACGCTCCGCGCACCGGTACGCAGGGCTGCGCGCGTTGCCGCTCCGGCGACGATCAGCAGGATGAACGCCGCGACGCGGTGCGCCCAGTGGATCTCGACGGACACGGCGCCGGGTTCCGGCAGCCATCGACCGTTGCAGAGCGGGAACCCGGTGCACGCCTGAGGCGCGCCGGGCGTGTTCGCGGTCATGGCGCCGAACGCGATGACGACCAGCCCGACAGCGGCGCTGGTCATGGCCCAGCTCGCGACACGCGTGACGTGCGGGTCCACCGAAGCCGTTGTCGGACCGAATGCACCGCCTCTGGCCGCAGCCACGATCAATGTGGCCATGAACAGCATGGCCGTGACGAAATGCGCGATGGTCACGGATGGCGGCAGCTCCAGCCAGACCGTCACGGCGCCGAGCATCGCCTGAAAGAAGAACAGCGCAGTGGCCAGCAGCAGCGGCCGCATCTGCCCGCCGGCTCCGCTCACGCCTGGCGAGCGGCGCCGCACGATCGCGTACACGACAACCGTCAGCACAACCAGCCCGATGCCCGCCGCGAGCAGGCGGTGCACGTATTCGATCAGCGTCTCGAACGTGAACGCAGGGATCCACTCGCCATTGCATCGCGGCCAGTCATCGCCGCATCCCATGCCGGAGCCTGTGATGCGGACAATCCCGCCGAAGACGACGAGCAGCCACGTGTAGAGGGCGGCCAGCAGGGACAGCAGGCCCAGCCTGCGCGAAGGTGTGGCGTTCAACATTGCGTCCTGGCTCACGGCACTCCTGGGATCACGTCCCGCGCTCGCCGGCGGCGCGCGCGCGCCAATATTGGCGGCCCCGCCGTCACACGCCAGCCGACGTTGCCGCAGCGTCGCCGTGGCTTTATGCTGCCGGACACACCCGCAGACAGGCGGCTCCATGCGTGCACGAATTGCGCACCTTCTGGTGATGGTTGCAATGGGAGCAACCCCGTCCATGGCACAACAGACGAACGAGCGGCCGCGCGCCCGTGAGGCCGGCGTCATTGTCGGTGTGTTCACGCCCGGCTCGCTCAACGCGATCACGGATGTGCCCGGCGTTCATGTCGGCCAGACAACGGTCATCCGCGACGGCGTGAACACCGGCGTCACGGCAATTCTGCCACACGGCGGCAACCTGTTCCGCGATCGCGTACCCGCAGCCATCGTCATCGGGAACGGCTTTGGCAAGCTGACCGGCATCTCGCAGGTGCTGGAGCTGGGCGAGCTGGAGACGCCGATCCTGCTGACCTGCACGCTTTGTGTGTGGCGCGCTGCCGATGCGATGGTCGCCTGGCTCCTCGCCCGGCCGGGAATGGAGGATGTGCGCTCGATCAATCCGGTCGTCGGTGAAACCAATGATGGCGGCTTGAACGACATTCGCGCTCGGCCGATCGCGGCAGAGGACGTGGTGCGCGCATTGGAGTCCGCGTCCGCCGGCCCGGTCGAGGAAGGCGCGGTCGGTGCGGGCCGCGGCACGGTCGCGTTCGGCTGGAAGGGCGGCATCGGCACCAGCTCGCGCGTCGTGCCGCAGTCGCAGGGCGGCTACACCGTGGGCGTGCTCGTGCAGTCCAACTTCGGCGGCATCCTCACGATCAATGGCGCGCCTGTCGGCCGCGAGCTGGGCCGTTACTCGTTTCAGCGCGATGTCGGCCGCGGCGGCGGCGCCGGCAGCCTCGATTCACCGGATGGCAGCATCATGATGGTCGTGGCTACCGACGCGCCCATCGAATCGCGCAACCTCGAGCGACTCGCGCGCCGCGCGCTCTCCGGTCTCGCCCGCACGGGCGCCACCATGAGCAACGGATCGGGAGACTACGTGATCGCGTTCGCCACGGCTGAATCCATGCGGCGCCGCGGCAACGAGCGAGTGCGCCCGGCCGACGATTTCTCGAACGACGCCATGACTCCGCTGTTCCAGGCCGTTGCGGAAGCCACCGAGGAAGCCGTCTACAACAGTCTGTTCAAGGCCGTGAACGTGCGCGGCCCGCGGAACGAAGTGACGGCACTGCCCATCGCCGAGACTCTCGAGATCCTGCGGAAATACAACGCGCTGAACTGGGACCGGCTGGGTCGCTGACGACATGGCGACCCACCATGGACCCGCGATCCGTTCCTGACGAGCCGAATCACGAGGCGGCGCTGCGGGCGGGCACGGCAGGCAGGAACGCTTCGATGTCCGCGGCTCGCGCGGCCGCATCCGCTTCGCCGATTTCGATGAGGTGTGAGAGGTAGTCATCCTGGAACAGCAGCAGGCTGAGCATGTCCGGGCTCTTCTGCTCGCGTGTGCCCAGGCCGCGCGTCATGAAGCGGAACGCGCGAGGCAGGCGTGGCTCGAAGCGCGCGGCGAGAGCGCCCAGGTCCTGCGATGGCCGGATCACGAGCAGGTCGATCGGCCGCATTCCCTGACGCTGTTGCGCGGGCAGGTCATGCAGCAGCTCGTTGATCTTCTGAAGACGCAGCGCGTCCTGGTCGATGAGGTCCAGGAACACAGCGTTTAGCAGTGCGCCGAGGACCTGCGCGGGCGGCGGATAGCCCTGCACCTGCAGCGCTTCCGTTTCACCGTAGGATCGGTCGTAGCGCGTCGAGATGGCCAGAATCCGGTCCGCACCCAGGTGCAATGCCGGCGAGAGCGGCGCGGCCAGCCGGATCCCGCCATCGCCAAACCACTCGTTGCCAATGCGCACGGCCGGGAAGAACATGGGCAGCGCGGAGCTTGCCATGACATGCTCGACGGTGAGCCCGGACCGTTCGGCCCGGCGCTGCGGCCGGGTCCACGGCTCGATGTCGCGGCCCTGGAAGAACACGACGGACTGGCCCGTCGAGTAGGACGTCGCCGTCACGGCGGCCGCGCTGAGCCGGCCGGCGGCAATGTTCCTGCCAATGCCGACGAGCACGCCATCGCGCGTGTCCATGGCGTCGTACAGCAGGCGGCGGAGCGGCGACGTGTCGAGGAAACCGCGGACCTGGGACAGCTTCGAGCCACCGGACACCAGCCGCAGCCCCCAGCGCGTCACGGTCCAGGCAATGGAACCGGCGCCGACCTTGAAGACCTTGTCGACGGACAGCCCGCGCCAGAGACTCGCAAGGTCAGACACCGCGTCTTCGAACCGGCCGGTGTGCGAGGCGATCGACGCCACGTTCACGGCACCCGCGGACACACCCGTCAGCACGGGTATCCGCAAGTCCGGATAGCGTCTGGCGATCCAGCGCAGCACGCCGACCTGATACGCGGCGCGTGCACCGCCGCCCGTCAGGACCATGCCGAGTGTAACGCCGGGTGCGCTCATCGAATCCAGCTTCGGGTCCGTTTGTCGATACTCGTCATAGCGGCGCGTTGTTCAACGGATGCGGCGCGCCTCGCGGGGGATCGCCGGCGGGACCGGGCGGCGTCCCTTGCGGGTAAAATCGGCAATCGGTGCTCCGGAATCCAATCGGAGCGGCCTGCGCGCGAAATGGCCTTCCCGGAAACTCCCGAGACGTCCCACTCGCTCCCGTAAGGGCGCGGGGCGCGTTCGGTGTCGTACCAGGAAACGAGAGGCTTATGCAAGATCGCAATGTCTGGCGCGTCCGCCGCGGTTTTCGCACAGTTGCTGTCGCGGCTTCCCTCGCCCTGCCCGCCTGCGGCGGCGACTCGAGCGGCCCCGGCAATGGCGGCACGCCCACCGTCGCGACCGTGACGATCGAAGGCGCGGCCACCTCCATCGAAGTCGGCCAGCAGCTCCAGCTCACGGCCACGCCGCGAGATGCCAGCGGCAACGTGGTTGGCGGCCAGAACATCAGCTGGACTACGACGAATTCGGGCGTCGCGCAGGTCACGGCGCAGGGACTCGTCTCTGGCCAGGCGGCGGGCTCCGCCACCATCAACGCGACAGCCGCCGGCAAGAGCGGCTCCTTCGCCATCACCGTTACGGCGCCCACCGTTCCGACCATCAACTCCGTCTCGCCCAATCCGCTGGTCGCCGGGCAGAATGCCACACTGACGGGCCAGAACTTCAGCCCCATCGCCACGAACAATGTTGTTACGATCGGCGGCGCCACCGCAAACATTACCTCCGCATCGGCAACGTCGCTCACGGTTACCGTGCCGGCATCGCTCTGCGTGCCCGGTACCGCCGAAGTGAAGGTCACGGTGGGCGGCCGCACCAGCAACGCGATCCAGCAGCCGGCCGCAGAATCCGGAACGGCCGTCAATGTTGCCGTGGGCGCGCAGCAGATCATCGCGAATCCCGCCGACTTCTGCCTCTCGTTCGCTTCGAGCGGCAGCACAGAGGCGTACCTGCTCGGGGTGCAATCGATTTCCGAATCGGCCACCTCGCTCACCGGCATTGTCGTGGGTGGCGCCGCCGCAGCTTCGGAGCCGGCGCTGGCCGCTGTGCCGGTACCGGAGCTTGCACCGGCCGTGCGCGGGCTCCGTATCACACCGTCCGTCGCGGACGGCGCACGCGCCGAGCGCTGGCGCAGGCACCGCGCCGCCGAGAGGGCGCTGCGCCAGGCGGAACGCCGGCAGTTCCAGTTTGCGGATTTCTCCGCGGCCCGCGCCGCCATGCGTGCGCAGTCCTCGCCGGCGCTCGCCGCCCAGGCGATTCCCGCCGTGGTGAACGTCGGCGACGTGCTGCCGATCCGCGTGCCGGACCGCAATCGCAGCCTGTGCCAGAACTACATCGAGATCAGCACGATCGTGCGGCAGGTCGGCACGCGTGGCGTCTGGCTCGAGGATCAGGCGAATCCGACGAGCGGGTTCACGACGGCCGACTGGCAGAGGCTTGCCGGCGACTTCGATGCCGCGATCTACCCGAATGACACGGAGTACTTCGGCAATCCGAGCGACCTCGACCAGAACAACCGGATCGTGATTGTCGTGACCAAGGAGGTCAACAAGTTCGACATTCTCGGCTTCGCGACAACGGCCGATGCGCAACCGCGCAGCCAGTGCCCGTCGAGCGATTTCGGCGAAGTCTTCTATGATCGCGCACCGGACCCGAGCGGCACGTTCGGCGACCAGTACACCCGCGAGGATGCGCTGGCCGATGCTGCGATTCTGCTCGCGCACGAGTTCACGCACATCATCCAGTTCGCGCGCCGGATCGCGAACAGCGCGCCGTTCCCGACGATCTGGGAGCTGGAGGGGCAGGGCACGCTCGCGGAAGAAGTAATCGGCCATCGCCTGACCGGCCGCCAGCCCGGGCAGAACTATGGCTTCGACGTCGCGTTCACGGGTGCGTCGCAGAACGCGGTTCCGTCAGAAACCGCGTGGTACGCGGGCGGTTTCATCGATCTCGCGCTGTTCTACGGGTTCAATGCGAACTGCGCCACCGGCGACACGGCCTGCCTGGATACTCGGCTTGTCGGCGCGCCCGAACAGTGCACGTGGCTTGCGCTCGAGAACGAGGGCCCCTGCTTTGACGGCCGCGAGGTCTACGGTGTGCCCTGGTCGTTGCTGCGTCACCTCTCCGATCACCATGGCGCGGCGCTCGCCGGCGGCGAGAAGCAGCTCCAGAAGAACCTCATCGAAGCGACCACAGTCGGCTACGCGAACCTGGCCAACATCACGGGCCAGCCGATCGATGTGCTGCTCGCGCAGTGGGCGGCGGCGCTCTACGTCGACGATCGCGGCATCGCGAATGTCAATCCAAGGCTCACCTTCACCAGCTGGAACCTGAAGAGCGTGTCGGACCGGCTCCGGATCCCGGCAACACTGGTTCCGATCGACGTGAGCTTCGCCAACTTCCGCCAGACCGCGTCCGTGCGCGGCGGCTCGACCGCGTACTACCGCCTGAGCGGTGCCGGCCGCCCGAAGACCACTGTTCGCGTGCGCAACTCGACCGAGGGCCTGCTGCCCGGTAGCATGCGCATCTGGATCGTGCGGCTGCAGTAAAACCGTAGCGCCGCAACGGCCTGAACCAGTCCATGGGGCGCCGCGTCTCGCGCGGCGCCCCGTTCATTTCGAGGGCGTTTCACGCTTCAGCGCAAACGCGACGGTCGCAAACTCGATGATCGCGACGGCGAACAGCGCGAGCGCAATGCGCGTGGCCAGGCTGCCGCTCCAGCCGGCGCGGCCCATCAGCAGCATGACTGCCGTGCCGGCGGCGCCAATGCCGAGCGCGCCGGCGGGAGCGGCGGCCCAGCGTTTCCCGAGCCAGAGGCCCGTGCAGGTCGCGGCGAGAATGACCAGCAGCACGGTGGCCGGCGCCGTCACGACATCGGGCCGGCGGCTCACGCCGAGCAGGATACCGACCGCAAGGACGATGTGCACGGTAAGCAGGAACAGTTTCAACGGGTCACCTCGAATCGTGTGCGCTCATGCGGACGCTGCGTACAGATCCGGTCGCGCAGCGAAGGATTCAGCGCAGCCGAGCGAACAGAACCAGTATTCCCGGCCCGCGTGGCGCAGCGAGCCTGCGGCGATCTGCCGCGCGATGCGCATGCGGCAGACGGGATCGATGACGGCCTCATCGGCTGCGGGCCCGACGCACAGCTCGAACAGCTCGACGGGCTCCGTCAGGTTGCGCAGCTCGTGCAGGCCGAGGCTGCGCGCGGCTACGCCACGCCTGTGCGCCGCGGCCGCGACCTCCGCCGTGCACAGCACCTGTCCGCCGCGTGCGCGGGCTGCAACCCGCGCCGTCACGTTGAGTGTGGTCCCGAAATAGCGGCCATTGCGCGGCGTCACCCACCCGTGGTGCAGGCCCGCGCGCAGAATCGGGAAATGGGTTTCGTCGGCTGCACCGTTGAGCAGCGCATCGATGATCTGGATCGCGTGACCGGGCTCCGGGCACAGGATGAGCGCTGCATCGCCGACCACCTCGAGCAGCTCGCCGCCGCGATGCCGCTCGAGACACTGCCGGATCAACGCGATCAGCCGGTCGACCAGATCGGCGGCCGCATCATCGCCGTGCGCTTCCGTGAGCGCGGTGAACCCCGCAACATCGACGAACATGAACGTCGCCTGAATCCGCGGGTCCTGCGACCGCGACTCCACGTTACAGTCGATCCCGGATGAACTGACGCACGCCTTCGAGCAGCGCGTCCGTCCTGCCCCGCTTGAACGGGACGTAGATGTCGCCGCCCAGATCTGCCGGCATCCTGGCTCCTTCTTCACGCGCAATCAGCACGCGCTGCTTGCCCTTCGCCCGCATGAAGTAGCCAGCCTCGAGCAGCACGTTGTCGCGCGGCATCGCGACACCGCTCTTTTCCAGCTCGTCATCGCGCGTGAACAGCAGGATCGCAGCACTGCAGCGAACTGCCGCCGCTTCGATCTCCGAGAGGATGCTGCCCGCCTTTCGGAAATCGCGAGCCCAGTCGATCACCGTGATGCCGTCGGCTTCGAGAGCCGCGCGAACACGAGCGGCCACCCGCTTCGCCGCCGAGCAGTAGCCGAGGAACACGTCACGACGCTGCGCAAGCTGATCGGCCCACGCAGCGAGAAATCTCTGGAACTCGGGCCCCGTCACCCAATCCGGCGTCGCGTCAGCCGGGATGTCGAGGACCGGCGTGCCCGCACGTGGGTCGAACGCGCCGCGCCCCGCGGTACCCGTTTCGAGCAACGCAAGGATCGGCAGGTCGAGCGCCGCCGCCAGCGCCGCCTCATAATGACAGTACTCGGTGGCGAGCCCCATGTCGCGATCGCCGTCGCGCGTTCGCCAGAGGGGAAACCCGAGCAGCACCACACCCACGCAGCCGCGCATCGCCTCCAGCGCTTCCTCGCGGTTCCACGGCGTCCGCTTCGCGAGTCCCGTTCCACCTTCCGGCGTGCCGAACGCTGTCGCTTCGTAACCCAGCTTCATGACCTCGCCGAGGATCGCCGCGCGTAGCGCCTTCTGGCGCGCGCCCAGATACACCTCGCGCGGGCCGCTGATGAATACGCGGCGAGTCGGGGGCATGCGAGCTCTCGATTCTCCTGCCGTAATGGACACAGCCTTTTTATCACGCAGAGTCGCAGCCGCGCGGA
>Ga0187892_10010057_pt1 | contig 12157 bp, 9 predicted proteins | sample MA1701073metaG_FD_139345 | JGI IMG/M metagenome (GOLD analysis project Ga0187892, IMG submission 139345) | Bio-ooze microbial communities from a basaltic lava cave in the Kipuka Kanohina Cave System on the Island of Hawaii, USA - MA170107-3 metaG ...
CCGGGATGACGAATTGAGTGCGTGCTTCCAGCAACTCCAACAAATCTGACATGATGGCGTTGAGGTCGAAATCCTTGGGAGTGTAGACGGCGGTGACGCCGAGTTGTTTCAGCACCAGAACATCTTCCACCGGAACGATGCCGCCCACGACGACCGGCACATGGGCGAGGCCCGCCGCGCGCAGGCGGTTCATGACATCACGCACCAGCGGAACGTGGCTTCCCGACAGGATGGAAAGGCCCACGATATGGACCTTGCGCGCCTCAACCGTTTTGACAAGCTCTTCAGGCGTCAATCGAATGCCTTCATAAATCACCTCAAGGCCGGTATCGGCGGCGCGCACCGCGATCTGTTCGGCGCCGTTGGAATGGCCGTCGAGGCCGGGTTTGCCGACCAGAAATCTGGGAGTCTCGCCAAGGGCTTGAGCCAAGCTCCGCACACGTTTGCGAAGCCCATCGAGCGATGGTGGATGCTCACCCTGCATCACCAGCCTGACGCCGGTCGGCCCCCGATACTCGCCGAAAACCGAGCGCAAGGTCTCGCCCCATTCCCCGGTGGTGACGCCGGCCTTGGCGCAGGCAATTGAGGGTTCCATCACATTGCGGCCTTCGCTTGCCGCGAGCTTGAGCATCGCAAGTGCCGCCTTGACCGCCTTGCTGTCACGTGCGGCGCGCCAGGCTTTCAAACGCTCGACCTGCTCATACTCAACGTCATCCTTCACGGTAAGGATCGCATCTCCGGCATTGGCGGAGAGCGGCGACGGCTCGCTGGTAGTAAAGACATTGACGCCCACGACCTTGGATTCGCCGGATTCGATGGCCTTCAGCCGGGCGGTGTTCGATTGAACGAGCTCCCGCTTCATGTAGTCGATGGCGGCGGTCGAGGTGGCGCCGCCCAGCTTGATGACGCGTTTCAATTCCGCCGTCGCTTCCTTCTTGAGCGCCTCGACCTGTTTCCCGATCTCGGTCGAACCCTCAAAGATGTCGCCGAAGTCGAGAAGGTCGGTCTCGTAGGCCACGATCTGCTGCATGCGGAGCGACCATTGCTGGTCCCAGGCGCGCGGCAAGCCCAGCGCCTCGTTCCAGGCGGGCAACTGCACGGCGCGGGCGCGAGCGTTTTTCGAAAGCACCACCGCCAGCATCTCGAGCAGGATGCGGTAGACGTTGTTTTCCGGCTGCTGCTCGGTAAGGCCTAGGGAGTTCACCTGCACGCCATAGCGAAAGCGGCGGAATTTCTTGTCCTCGATGCCGTAGCGGCCCTTGCAGGCGGTGTCCCACAGTTCCGTGAAGGCGCGCATCTTGCAAATCTCGGTCACCAGCCTGATGCCGGCATTGACGAAGAACGACATGCGTCCGACAATTTGCGGGAAATCCTTGTCGTTTACTTCGCCCGATGCTTTGACCGCATCGAGCACGGCAAAGGCGGTGGCGAACGCAAAGGCCAATTCCTGCACCGGCGTGGCACCCGCTTCCTGCAAATGATAGGAGCAGATATTCACCGGATTCCATTTCGGCAGTTCGCGCGCCGAGAACGCGATCGTGTCGGTGATGAGCCGCATCGAAGGCTTGGGCGGAAACACATAGGTGCCGCGCGAGAGATATTCCTTGATGATGTCGTTCTGCGTGGTGCCGGAGAGTGACGTTCGGGGTGTTCCCTGTTCATCGGCCACGGCAACATAAAGCGCCAGAAGCCACGCAGCCGTAGCATTGATCGTCATCGACGTATTCATGGTGCCGAGTGGAATGCCGTCGAACAGGGTGCGCAAATCGCCGATATGTGAAATGGGCACGCCCACCTTGCCCACTTCACCCCGCGCCAGCAGGTGATCGCAATCAAGCCCTGTTTGTGTGGGCAGGTCAAAGGCTATGGAGAGGCCGGTCTGCCCCTTGGCCAGGTTGCTGCGGTAGAGCTTATTCGATTCACCCGCGGTGGAGTGGCCGGCATAGGTGCGGAACAGCCATGGTTTGTCGCGTGTCGTCATGGGCTGCGATGGAAGCACGCTCCATGGTGCAGCGCAACAGGGGACTTTCAGGTGTGAAGGTTGTCGCGGCGCAGCCACCACATCATGGCAAAGGCGCCCACCAGCATGCCGATCATGGCCACCAGCAAAGGCTGGTGAACGGCTCGGTCCATGGGAAGGTCGAGACCCTGCAACAGCCAAGTCGAGCCCATGGCGCCAAGAAACAGGGCCGAACAATTGAGCGCCATCGTAAGATTACCGAAGTCACCGGTAAATCTGCCAAGAACGAGAGCGCCCAAGATGCTGCATAGGTAGGGAAGCGGCAGCGCTTCCGGGGGCAGGCTCTCTGCCGACCAGCTCGGCGCCAGTGAGACGATGGTTGCGAGGAGCTCTTCAAGCATGACGCACTCCAGACTTGGCGTATCGAATTTATGACTCCGTTTACGATATTAACCAACCGCAAGTTGCGGGCATCGTGAACCGTGGCTTTACGGTTAACCTGCAAATTTCCAAGAACTTGCGGCTGTTTTTTAGCGAAACAACTGTAAGGGAGGAGGGACTTTTGTTGCGGTGCAAAATCAGATACGGTGCCAAGCAAAGGGAGTAGTCAACGTGAGCCTCACCGCTGCAGCAGGGCAGAAGCCCGCCCCGGCCAATGCCAATCAGCCGGTCAAAGACCTCTACGAGGTTGGCGAAATTCCGCCGCTCGGGCATGTTCCGGCGAAAATGTACGCCTGGTGCATCAGGCAGGAGCGCCACGGTTCGCCGGATGTGGCCATGCAGCTCGAAGTGGTGCCCAACTGGGCAATAGGCGAAGACGAAGTGCTGGTTTTCGTCATGGCGGCCGGTGTCAATTACAATGGCGTGTGGGCGGCGCTGGGCAAGCCGATTTCGCCCATCGACGGCCACAAGAACCCCTATCACATCGCGGGGTCGGATGCCTCGGGCATCGTCTATGCCGTGGGCGCCAAGGTCCGGCGCTGGAAGGTTGGCGATGAGGTCGTGGTCCATTGCAACCAGGACGACGGCGACGACGAGGAATGCAACGGCGGCGATCCCATGTTCTCGGCGTCCCAGCGCATCTGGGGTTACGAAACGCCGGATGGCTCCTTCGCCCAGTTCGCCCGCGTCCAGGCGCGCCAGCTTTTGCCGCGCCCTCAGCATCTCACTTGGGAGGAAGCGGCCTGCTACACGCTGACGCTGGCCACGGCATATCGCATGCTGTTCGGCCACCGGCCGCACACGCTGAAGCCGGGACAGAATGTATTGGTCTGGGGCGCCTCGGGCGGCTTGGGTTCCATGGCGGTCCAACTCATCGCCACGGCGGGCGGCAATGCCATCGGCGTTATCTCCGACGACGACAAGCGCGACTTCGTCATGCAGCTTGGCGCCAAGGGTGTCATCAACCGCAAAAATTTCCAGTGCTGGGGCCAGATGCCCAAGGTGGCGACGCCCGAGTACAATGATTGGCTGAAGGCAGCCCGCGAATTCGGCAAGGCCATCTGGGCCTTCACCGGCAAGGGCAACAGCGTCGACATGGTGTTCGAACATCCCGGCGAGACGACCTTTCCCGTGTCGGTGCTGGTGGTGAAGCGCGGCGGCATGGTGGTCATCTGTGCCGGCACCACGGGCTACAATCTCACCATGGATGCGCGCTATCTGTGGATGCACCAGAAGCGCGTGCAGGGTTCGCATTTCGCCAATCTCATGCAGGCGTCCAATGCCAACCGTCTGGTGCAGGCACGGCGCATCGACCCTTGCATGTCGGAGGTCTACAGTTTCCGCGATATCCCTAAAGCCCACATGAAAATGTGGAAGAACGAGCACCGCCCCGGCAATATGGCGGTGCTGGTATCCGCGCCGCGCACGGGTTTGCGGAGTTTCGATGATGCGGTTGAGGCAGCGGCGAAGTGATTTGCCCCCAATCTTTCTCATCATGCCCGCACTTGATGCGGGCATCCTTTTGACGCGCGGAAAGGATGGCCGCGTCAAGCACGGCCATGATGATGAAAGGGTGTAGACTCAACGGGAATCGGGGACACTACTCTTTGGACTCCGAGTCCAGCTCCGAGGCAGGTTCATTTCAACTTGGCGAGAGCGGCGTCAAACTGATCGATTCTTTCCTGGTAGTGTTGGTCACAATCATATCCAGCAAGTTTGCATTCTTTCCAGGAGTCCTCCACCGCCTCCTTTCCCGATTGAACCAATTGCTTGTCGCGCTTCCTCTCCCCCAAAACCTTTAGAATCCAACCAAGTTTGTTCTGCGTCCTCATCCAGTCGAGCGGCACGTGCTCACGGGTTAATTCCTCCAGTGCATCGCGAAAAGCCACGACCGCTTCCTCCAGCCGCGCCGTACCACTCTCACGCTCCCCTAGGGTCGAGAGCGTGGCACCCAGACTGTTCTGCGTTCCTGCCCAATCGAGCGGCACGCGCTCGCGCGTCCGTTCCATTAGAGCGGCGCGGTAGGCCGTCACTGCTTCCGCTAACCGCGCCGTGCCACTCTCCCGCTCACCGAGAATCTGAAGTGCATTGCCAAGGTTGTGCTGGATTGCCGCCCAGTAGAGCGGTACGCGCTCGCGGGTAGTTTCCTCCAGCGCCGCGCGAAAGGCCATTACCGATTCCTCCAGCCGCGCTGCGTCACCGTCGATGTCACTGAGTGCCCCGAGCGCGGTGCCAAGGTTGTTCTGTGTCCTTGCCCAGTCGAGTGGCACACGATCACGGGTCGATTCTTCCAGCGCGGCGCGATAGGCCGCGACCGCTTCCTCCAGCCGCGCCGTGCTACTCTCGCGCCTCCCGAGGTTCGTGAGCGCGACACCCAGACTGTTCTGCGCGCTGGCCCAGTCGAGGGGCACCCGCGCGCGGGGTAATTCCTCCAGCGCGGCGCGATGGGCCAAGACCGCTTCCTCCAACCGCGCTGTGCCGCTCTCGCGTTCACCGAGGTCCGAGAGAGTATTGCCGAGATTGTTCTGTGTCCTTGCCCAGTCGAGTGGTACATGATCACGGGTCGATTCTTCCAGCGCGGCACGATAGGCCAAGACCGCTTCCTCCAGCCGCGCTGTGCCACTTTCCCGCTCCCCGAGCTTCCAGAGCGCGGTACCCAGATTGTTCTGCGTCGCTGCCCAGTCGAGCGGCGCACGCTCGCGGGTCCTTTCCTCCAGCACGGCGCGATAGGCCGCGATCGCTTCCTCCAGCTTCGCCGTGCCGCTCTCCCGCTCCCCGAGTTCCGCGAGCGCGGCGCCGAGATTGTGTTGCGTCGCTGCCCAGTCGAGCGGCGCACGCTCGCGGGTCCTTTCCTCCAGCACGGTGCGATAGGCCGCGACCGCTTCCTCCAGCCGCCCCGTCCCGCTCTCCCGCTCCCCGAGCAGCCAGAGCGCATTGCCAAGATTGTTCTGGGTCAATGCCCAGTCGCGCGGCACCCGCTCGCGCGGCGCAAGCCGTTGTGCTTCTTGGTAAGAAGCGATGGATCGTCTCAGGGCGTCATTGTCACCCTTATAGTTACCGTGGTCTGACAACGCATCGGCTTCTTCGATCTTGTATGAAAAGGCCAGAGCCGGATTGGACCCGATCACGTAACTGTAGGCCTTGGCATAGTCATTGGCTGCCGCGAGATAGTCGAAGCCGCGCTCGAAGGCCTCTGCACTTCGCGCCATGATCGTGGCATCCGCCGCATCCTTCGCCTTGAGCCGCTCGCGCTGGCCTTCGACCGCCATGCGCCCCGTTTCAATCTTGGCCTTGGCCTGGTCGAGGAACTTCCGCGCGGCGGGGAGGGCTCCCTCGTCGATGGCCCTGTCGGCCAAGGCAGCCAGCCGGGTGATCTCCGGGTCGCCGGCGTCGAGCGCCTTTCGCTCGGCCATCATCTTGGCAATATTGTCCGCCTGCTCCGCCAGCAGTTTGCCGATCTTTTCCGGCTCGTGGGGAATGTCGGACTGGCCGAGGGCGCGCAGCACGTCATACATCCCGGCCAGCGATATGCCCTTCTCCTTCGCCACCCTCTCCACTGTTCCTCGCGTATCCAAAGGCGTTGCGGCAATAGTGACGAGGAGCTTGCGGCGCGTGTCGCGGATCAGCGCCTCGTCGCTCGTGTTCTCCTCGGGGTTCAGGCCGAAGTTGAGAAAGCGCCGGAGGCTGCCGTTGGTCCACGGCCGCTGCATGGCTTGTGTCGAAAGATAAACCTCCTCCGCCACCAGGGTCATGACCTGGCCGAATTCATAGCCCCGGTTGGCGGCGAGATGTTTCAGTAGTGCTGCCGCATAGGGGCTGTTGCCGCCGGGCTTGCCGTCAAGTGCCGGCGCGCCGGGTTCGGCGGCAAAGCCGATTACCTGGCCAAAGCTGTCACTGGCCGTGCCCTCATCAACCGGCACCACACCTTTGGTGGCCGCCAGGCCTTGGCCGCCAATGGCAATTCCCTGGGGCGCCGAGGGCGTTATGATTTTCGCGTGGGCAGGAAACGGATTGCTGCGGCAGGCATCGAGTAGCATGATGGTAATCTTCGCTGTCTGCTGCAACTCGTTGAGAATGCCAGACAGGGGAACAAGCCTTTCTCCAGCATCCTCAAGGGATGTAATCCCGGCATCGACGGGTATGAGATAATTCTCGCCGCCCGCCTCGATGCCATGGCCGGAATAGTAGATCAGGGCAACATCGGCATCCGCCGCATCCTCGACGAAGCGTTGCAGAGCCCGCTTGAGCTTTTTGGCGTCCGCATCGGGAACCGGCACCACGTCGAAACCGAGGTCGGTGAGAAGCTTTCCGATGGCGCGGGCGTCATTGCCGGGATTTGGCAGGGCTGGAAGATGTTCGTATTTCGTTTGGCCGATGATCAGCGCCATTCCCTTGAGGGGCTTGGCATCCTCGGCAAAGGCTCCGGGTGTGGAAGCTGCCAGCAACGACAGCATCAGGGCGAAAAGCACCCTGCGAACAATCCTTCGCTGCCAAGAACCCCACATGATCTTCCGTGCCGACCCGCCGCCGAGACTTGCCGTTCGACAGGGCAGCACAATGTTGTAGCCGTGGCAAGACCGTGGCGGATTACCTCATTCTTAGCGTCCGCCGCCGCGCTTCGCTACGGGCCTGGTGATCCTTCGCACCGCCAGCACACGGTTCACTTCGCCGCCGAAGATCAACACCAATGCCGCCAGATAAAGAAAAAACAACGCGGCGAAGAGGCCGGACAGCGATGCGTAGGTCGAGGCGAAGGTGCTGAAGTTCGCCAGATAGACGGAGAAAGCACCCGACAGGGCGATCCACACGGCAACCGTCAGCAATACGCCGGGCAACAACTCAACGATGCGCAGCTGTTTTGCCGGAAGGATGCGGTGGCAGAGCAGCAGTCCGAACGTCAGCAATATGATGGCGGTGGGATAGCGCAACAGATCGAGGGCGGCGAAATTGCCGTGTAGGGCTGGGGCGTGGATCGCAAGAGCGGCAAGCGCTACCGGCGCCAGGACGATCAAGATCGAAGTGGCGAGGAGGACCACCGCGGAGCCGATGACGAACACGATGCTCTGGCCATAGAGCCAAAACATATTGCGGTGCTCCCTGAGGTCGTAGGCGCGGTTGAGCCCCACCCGCACGCTGTCGATGCCACCCATGGCGCTCCAGATGGTGAGCACCGCGGACAGGCTTAATAGTCCCGAGCGTGGCACGGTGAGAATCGAGCGGATCTCCGCCACCAGGGGCCTGACCAGTTCTTCCGGCGCCACGCTCAGCAGATAGCCAATGATGGCTTCCGCCAGATTTTCGCTGCCGAAAAAACCGCCGAGCGTTGTCAGGAAGATGAGAAACGGGAAGACGGAGAACAGCGTGCGGAAGGCGATATTGCCGGCAAGCGGAATAGCCTCATCGGCGAACAGGCGCTGAAAGGCTTCCAGTGTCATTGCCGGTATCGTCGATTTGCCAGCCATCGAAGACACTGGTTAGACCAAGCCGGTCCCTCAGACCACCGTTTCGCTGCGCCGGATCCGGGCCAGCGCCTCGCGCGCCTTGTCGCGGTGAGACTGATTCATATGGGTACGAATCACGTTGAGTGAGGCGAGCAGCACGGCCATGTCGTCGGTGAAACCTAAGCCAAGGATAAAATCCGGTATCACGTCGAAGGGCAGGACGAAATAAGCCAGCGCCGCCAGCAGAATGCCCTTGGCCTTGCGCGGTGTAGCCGGGTCGAAAGCGCAATAGTAGGCGGCAACGACTTCTTCGGCGAAGGGAACCCGAGCCAGCATGCGCGCCAGCTTGGGCCAGAAGCCTTGCCTCACCGTCTCTTCGTGGCGCGTCACAACCATCGGCAGATTTCCCGTGCTTGAATAGCCGCGTTCTGAAATGGGAGCCATGATGCCGCCTTTCAAGACGCCTGCACGTACCACAGGCTCACCAGCATCACGATGATGGCGATGAACTGCAGGATGACGCGCCAGCGCATCAGGTTCTGCGAGCGGTTGGCCGAGCCGCCGCGCAGCATGTTCCACAAACCGAGCAGCAAGACCACAGCGACGGCGCCGACGGCCACGGGCACGAGATAATCGAAAATGTTCATTGGTCGGATGCCTTGTTGAGAAGGTAGTCGAGAACGCCTTGGGGCAGCAACCGCCGGGCGACAGCCATATAGACGGCCGGTTGAGTAACGAAATAGCGGGCTCGCGGCCTTTGGCTTTCCACCGCGTGAACAAGCTTTTCAAGCACCGCTTCGGGACCCAGCCTGAAACGATTGACACGGCCCTGGCCAAGCCTCGTCCGTTGCCGCGCGTAAGCATCCCGATAGCGGGAATTGGTCTGGTCGATATTGCGGTCGAAGGCTTCGAGCGCATGCTCGGTGAAGCGGCTGGCGATCGGTCCCGGCTCGATCAGCGAGACGCGAATGTTGGTATCGCGCAACTCCAGCCGCATCGTGTCGGCCAACGCCTCGATGGCGAATTTGGAGGCGTTGTAGGCACCGCGCCATTTGAGCGCCACAAGTCCCAGCAGCGATGAGCAGTGGACGATCCGGCCCGAACCATTGGCGCGCATCAATGGGAGGCAGGCTCGCGTCAACTGGTGCCAGCCAAAGACATTGGCGGCGAACTGGGCTTCGAGTACGTCACGCCGCAAATCCTCCACCGCCCCCGGCTGACCGTAAGCGCCATTGTTGAAGAGAGCGTCGAGTTTTCCGCCAGTGCGGTTCGCCACGTCGTCGGCACACGCCGTAACAGACCCGGCATCCGCATAATCAAGATAAAATGTCTCCAGCCCTTCGGTTTCAAGCCGCTTAATATCATCATCCTTGCGCGCCGTGGCGAAAACCCGCCAGTCGCGGGCTTTCATGCCCTTGGCACAGGCATAACCGATGCCGGAAGAACAGCCGGTGATGAGAATCGTCCTGGCGCTCAATTGCCACCTTCGAGCAATCGCCGCGCGATCACCTGCGCCTGGATTTCGGCAGCTCCTTCGAAGATACTAAGAATGCGCGCGTCACAGAGTACGCGGCTTATCTGATACTCCAGCGCGAAACCGTTGCCGCCGTGAATCTGCAAGGCATTGTCGGCAGCGGCCCAGGCGACGCGGGCGGCCAGGAGTTTCGCCATGCCTGCTTCGAGATCGCAGCGGCGTCCGGCATCTTTCTCCCGCGCGGCGTGGAAGGTAAGTTGGCGGGCCGCCATGATTTCCGCCGCCATCATGGCGAGCTTGCCGGCGATCCGAGGGAAATTCACGATGGCCTTGCCGAACTGCGTTCGGTCCATCGCATATTGTAGCCCCAAATCCATTGCGTTCTGAGCTACACCGACAGCGCGGGCCGCCGTCTGGATGCGAGCCGACTCGAAAGTTTGCATTAGCTGCTTGAAGCCTTGGCCCTCGAGGCCGCCCAGCAGGTTCTCCGCCTTCACCGCGAAATCGTCGAAGCGGATTTCATATTCCTTCATGCCGCGATAGCCGAGCACCTCGATCTCGGAACCCGACATGCCCGCGGCCGGGAACGGATTGGCATCGGAGCCTCGCGGTTTTTCGGCAAGAAACATGGAGAGGCCGCGATAGCCCGTCTCATTTGGGTTGGTGCGGACAAGCAGCGTCATTACATCGGCGCGCACCGGATGGGTGATCCAGGTTTTGTTGCCGGTGACCTTGTAAATATCGCCGTCGCGCACGGCGCGGGTTGAGAGAGAGCCCAGATCCGAGCCGGTATTCGGTTCGGTGAAGACGGCGGTGGGCAGGATTTCGCCGGATGCAATCTTGGGCAGCCATTTGTGCTTTTGCTCTTCCGTTCCGCCACAGAGGATGAGTTCACAGGCGATCTCGGCGCGGGTTCCCAGAGAGCCCACTGCAATCCAGCCGCGCGACAATTCCTCCGAAACCACGCACATGGATTCTTTCGAAAGGCCGAGTCCGCCGAATTCTTCTGGCAAAGTCAGCGCGAACACGCCAAGGTCGGCAAGTTCCTCCACAATCTGCATCGGCACATAGGCATTGGCGAGATGCCAGCCGTGGGCGTGAGGAGCCACCTTGTCGGCGACGAAACGGGCCATCGTCCCGCGCATTTCGGCAAGCGTTGCGTCGAGGCCCGAGTCTGCCGACTGGCCCGCCACCATCAGTGCCACAAAGCGGGCACGCACCTCGGCGCTGTTGCCCAAGGCATGGAGCGGGTTGGCGGCGAGGCGCGCCACGTCCGCTTGCGTCAGCCCAAGATCGCCCGGTCTCGCCCATTCGCCCTGGTTCATGGGAATGCCGCCCAGGATCTGGTTCAGATATTCACCCGCCGCGATTTGTGCCGTGAGCCGTTCGATCTCGCCGAAGCGGTTTTCATCGCCAAGACGCTCGCCATAGCGCGCCAGCTCGCGGATCGTTGAGGCATAGGTTGCAAGCCAGGCAAGGGCATGGGCGGCATGTTGTTCTCGGTCGAGAACATCGGCCGCCAGCTTGCCGCCGGCCATGATTTTGGACGCAAGCCTCGATTTCGCCCGCGCGAAAACCGCTTCGGCTTCCGTGGCCGCGTCGCTCAAGCATGCGGCAAGATTGGGAAGAATCGGCCCTGCCTCTCGCGTCTGTTCCATTGCCGCCACGGGCCAAGCCTCGCCATGTCATTCGCAACGGCTTATAGCAGGTCGACTACCCGCCGCAATTGGGCCGGAATCGTCAAGCAATCGGGAGCGATGGATTTTTACGGTTCGCGGAGATAAGGTCGCCATCATGATTCCAATGCGGCGTGCAGGGATTCTGGGACTTCTCTTCTTGGCATCCTGCGCCTGCGGCAAGGCCAACGCCCAGTCCGCCGAGCCCGCCCTGCTGGGCCAGTTCAACGATTGGGCGGCCTATACCTACAAGGCGCCGGACACCAAGGTTTGCTATATTTCCTCGCGGCCGAAGGCGAGCGAACCGAAGGCCGCCAAGCGCGATCCCGCCTTTTTTCTCGTCACCCACATGCCGGGCCGCAAGGTGAGGGGCGAGATCATGACCATCATCGGCTATGCCTTCAAGAAAGACTCGACGGTCGAGTTGAAAGTCGACGACGCCGCGTTCGAACTCTTCAGCAATGCCGATGGCGCCTGGGCTGACACAACTGCCACGGAGAAGAAGATCGTCGATGCCATGAAGACCGGCAAGTCCCTGTCGTTAAAGGGCATCTCGTGGCGCGGCACGGAGACGCTTGATACCTATTCGCTCGAAGGCGTATCGGCGGCGCTCGCCAAAATTGACGAGGCCTGCAAGTAGCGGAGCCACTTGCGTCTGTGCTAGGCCAACAATCATGACCACACTTCTTGATACCGTCCAAAGTTCCCCCGTGTATCTGCCAAATGATCCGCGCCCGTCGCTCGTTGGATTGACGCGTGGCGAGCTTGCCGATGCGCTGTCTAAAGCCGCAGTCCCCGAAAAGCAGCGCTCCATGCGCATGCGCCAGATCTGGCACTGGATCTATCATCGCGGCGTGCAGGCGTTTTCCGAGATGACCGACATTTCGAAGGAGCTGCGCATTCGCCTCGACGCGTGTTTTGTGGTCGGCCGGCCCGATGTCGTGACCGAGCAGGTCTCCACCGATGGCACGCGCAAGTGGCTGATCCGATTTTCGCCGGATGAGCGGGGCCGGCGCCACGAAGTCGAGATGGTCTATATCCCGGAAGAAGATCGCGGCACCCTGTGTATTTCAAGCCAGGTCGGCTGCACGCTGACGTGCAGTTTCTGTCACACGGGCACCCAGAAGCTCGTGCGCAATCTCACCGCTAACGAAATCGTGGGCCA
>Ga0187892_10010059_pt1 | contig 12154 bp, 10 predicted proteins | sample MA1701073metaG_FD_139345 | JGI IMG/M metagenome (GOLD analysis project Ga0187892, IMG submission 139345) | Bio-ooze microbial communities from a basaltic lava cave in the Kipuka Kanohina Cave System on the Island of Hawaii, USA - MA170107-3 metaG ...
ACCTCGCCAAGCTCATGGAACGGCTCGCCGACAAGCCGGATTACCAATCCGCTGCCTGAGCCGGCCTACGGGATACGTGATCGAACTTCCGCGCCAGAGCACTTAGCACTCAGCGAGGCCGAGCGGCGCGGCGGGCGGCCGCGAATCGGCACAACCAGTCGGGCATGCCCGTTGCCTTGGGGTCGGATGGCGGCACAATGCCCAGTTCGAAGGGCTCGCTGTTCCGCGACCCCGGCTGTCAGGCCGGAGCAACGCCCGACGATCAGATTGCCGGCGCTCGTTCGCGAGCCGCCTGACAACGTGGCCGCAGCAGCGCTGCACCTCGTCGAGGTACAGCGCCACGGTCAGCTCGCACCCTCGGCGCGCCGACAGGCAGCACAGCAACGCCTCCAAGCACATCGACATCGCCACCTCGCCCGAGCGCTGGTCGTCGGTCGGGCTGACCAGGATCACCGCCCCGTCGTCCAGGGCCCCAGGCAGGTCGAACGAACTGGTTCGCACACCGAATGCAGCCGAGGCCGGGACTCGCCAACGACTCGAACTCGGCGTGGGTGAGCCCGGCCGACTCGGCGCCTTCGAGGAGCCGACCGTCCTCGTTTAGCTGCAGCCCGAGGACGCGTAAGCGCCGGTCAGCTCCGGCGCCCGAACTGGGCCACGAGCGTCTCCAGCCCGGCGTTGGGCCTCCGCCTCCAGCTTCTGGCGAGCCCGCCGGTAGCGGGCCGTCGCTGCGGTCACCGGCCCGATCAGATCGCCCCGCACCGCCACCGAGCGCGGAGTAGCGCGCGAACCCTCCTTGGCGACGCTCGTCGAAGGGCGTGGCGAGGCTGGGTAGGGCCGCGTTCGCCCTGGTGAGAACAGTTTGGGGCGTTCCGCGCGAACCTCGCCTGTTCTGAGGCGCGCCCGAGGTTCGCTCGTCCGTCAATAGCAGGCATGGCGTCATCGCGTGAATCGTTGGTATCACGGCTCTGCAGGGATCGAGTGTTGTGGGCGGCATGGTCGCGGGTGGCGGCCGGTAGCGGGATCCCAGGGGTTGACGGCATGGCGACCGAGCAGTTCGCGCGCCGGCTCGACTCCAACCTGGCCGAACTCGGCAACCTGCTCCGTAGCCGCTCGTATCGGCCCCAGCCACTACGCCACCTCGTGATCGACCAGGACGGGAAGCAGCGACACCTCGCCATCCCAACCGTCAGGGATCGGGTGGCCCAGCGAGCGTTCCTGGAGGTCACCGGCAAGCGGTTCGACAACCAGTTGGCGGAGGCCTCGTTCGCCTACCGAAAGGGCCGCTCGTGGCTGGACGCGCTGGCCAAAGTGGAGGAGGCCCGAGCGCAGGGCCTGCGCAACGTTTTCCGGGCCGATGTGGCCAACTTCTTCGACGAGGTCGATCATGGCCTCCTGGCGCAGCTTCTCGGCCCCCTTGTTGGCGACCCTTGGGTCCGCGACACCGTCGTGGGATGGGTGTCAGCCCCCTTGGTAGGGGCCAACGGTCTCATCGAGCGGCCGCGTGGGCTCCCGCAGGGAGCGCCGGTTTCCCCCGCTCTGGCGAACCACTACCTTGCCGGGTTCGACCGGGGGCTCGACGGCCGGCGCGGGCGGCTGGTGCGTTACGCCGACGACATGGCGCTGTTCTGCGCCGACGAGGAGGCGGCTCAGTCGATCCGCTGGGATGTCGAGCGGGGCCTGGCTGACCTGCGTCTCCGGCTCAACATGGCAAAAAGTTACGTGTCGAGCTTCGAACGGGGATTCAGCTTCTTGGGTTGGGTGTTCTTCCGGGACGGAGGCTACGAGGAGTCGCCATCGGGGCGCTGGGTGCACCCCATGTCGGTCGGCCGTGGCCGAAGGCCGGGCGGCTCGCGTCCTACGCCGGCGAGTACCGGCCGTCACGGCCACCAGCAATGGTGACCGCCAGAACGGGTGTGGCGTCGGTGCCGGCAACCGGTGTCCCGCTCTACGTCCTCGACGTGCGGGCAGTGGTCACCAAGCGTGGCGGTCGCGTCGTCGTGATGCGTGACGGGAAGGCGCTCGACAGCGCTCCCCTCTTTCGCCTGTCGCGGGTTGTGCTGTTCGGCGCGGCCGGGATCACGACGCCGGCGCTTCATGCCCTCCTCGCCGCCGGGGTGCCGGTTGTGCTACTGCGTTCCGACGGCCGACCGGTCGGACGGGTCGAGCCCCCGGCGAGCTGTGACGCCGAGGTTCGTTACCGCCAGTTGGTGCGGAGCTCGCTGCCGAGCGATCGCCTGGTTCTTGCCAGGGCGCTCGTAGCGGGGAAGCTCCGGAACCAACGAGCCCACCTTCAGCGGCGGGCCCGCGATAGCGAACACGCCGTGGCCCTCCGCGACGCGGCCGCGCTGGTCGGGGAGCAGGTCGCCCGGGCCGAGGCGTCGACCACCGTCCCCAGCCTCATCGGGATCGAGGGTGGAGCGACTGGCATCTACTTCAGCGCCCTCCGCCTCATTCTCGGGCGCTCGGGCTTCCGTCGCCGGGACCGGTTTGGGCGCGACATCGTCAACGCGCTCATCAACTACTGCTCGGCCCTCTTACGGGAGCAAGTGCTTGGGGCGATCGCCGTGGCGGGGCTGGACCCGAATCTCTCCTTCCTTCACACGCCGACGAGAAGGCGGCCGACACTTGCATTCGACCTGATGGAGGAGTGGCGGCCAGTGCTGGTCGAGTCGACGGTGCTGTCCCTGCTCGGCCTTGGGATCGTGCGCCCGGACGATCTCGTCGATGGAGCCGACGGGCCGCGGTTGACGCCGGAAGCCTGCAGCGCGGCGGTTGCCCGGTTTCACGAACGACTCGACGACACGGCCCACGCACGAGTGGCGCGGCCGGGCCATCCGACCTACCGGGCGTGCATGGAGGCGCAGGCCCTCCGGGCGCGGGATTGGATGCTGGGAAGGACGGATTCGTACGAGGCATTCCCATGGCGGTGAAGACCTGGATCGCGACCTACGACATCAGCGTCGACCGCTCGCGCACCCGCGTGGCGCGCCTCCTCCAGGCCCGGGGCCATCGCATCCTCTACAGCGTGTTCGAGCTGTCCTCCAGCGATCGAGACGTGGCCGGCATCGTCGCTCGAAGCGAAGGGCTGCTCGGTGCGGAAGACCATCTCCTGCTGGTGCCCATCTGCGGTGACTGCCGGATGTGGGCAGCCGGGCCGGGGCTGGAGCCGTCGAGCCGGACGTTCGTAGTTTGCGGTCCGTAAGCGAGGGCGGCCTGCCCGCAGGCACCCTCATTGTCGTGTACGACGTTTCGCAGGATTGGCGGCGGCGGCTCGTCGTCGAGCGCCTCCGGCCGATGGCTGATTGGGTCCAGCGAAGTGCATGGCTCGTTCCGCCCGGCCGAAAGCTTAGCGGCGCACGGGTGCTTGATCGCTTAGCTGGACCGCTGGCTCGGACGGATCGGCTCCGTGTGTACGCACCGTGCGCATCCTGCTTGCGTCAGGCCCAGTGGCGGCCTATCCGCCCCGCACTCCTCGCCTGGAGGGCCGGCTACGTCTTGACGGCAGAAGCCTCCGAACGCGATGGCGGCCAGGACCCCTGAGCCGGGTCGACCTACCTCGCGGCAGCGACCACGCAACGCGCCGGGTTGACGACGATCTCCTCGGCGTGGCACCGGTGGCTGGCGACGGGGCAGGAGTCCGTGCCGCAACCTTGGAGTGACACGCCGACAGCCTCTGGTGGAGGGGGCGCCGGATGGGGCCGGCGGCGACCGCATCCACCCCGATGGCCGTGAGCCGTGCATTCACCTCGCGGCGCGGGGAGCCGGTCGCGACCGCGAACGCGACCCGATGGGCGGACGGCCGCTGGCGACGATCTGCACGGGTGCTACGTAGCAGCCGAGGTACGGCGTGATCGTCCAACCCTACGAATCGTGCATCAGATGCAATTCCGGAGCTTACCCGTCGATGCCGACGTGGAGGTGATTGCGGTGGGCGGCATCGGTGAACACGCGAAACCGTCCGTCAGAGACCTCCATGTGGTCGAAGGGCTGGCCGACTTCGTCGATGCCGAGCGCGTGCCGGTTGGCGATGAGTTCGCGGACCAGGGTCTCGGCGGCGTCGCTCGACGGGGACACGTCCTGGCCATCGACCCAGTAGATGTCCATGGCGCGGCTGGGACAGCCGTCGCACGCATAGTGGTTCGATACGCGATCGGTGCCCTTCACATACTGGGAGTGGCCGGTCTTGAAGACGCTGACGCCGACCGAGTGCCGTGCCACGATGGCCCGGAGGACGGCCACGATGCGGGGGTCGACCATGCCGGCCGCGAGATCGCGGCGTGCCTCGTCGGTGAGGATCAGGCGGTCGTCGGCCAGCAGGTCTGAGGCGTCGGTGCCCTCGATCGGCTGGAGCGTGCCGGCGACCTGGCGGTCGAAGTGGTGAACCCACGACAGGACCGCCTTCGCGTACTCGTGCGAATGGTTGTAGGCGTAGAACGCCACAAGCAGATCGTCGTCCGATTCCAGTGACGAGCCCGGCACGGCCCGGCAGAGGTACAAGGCGGCACTGAGGGCGGCGTCGTAGATGTTGTGGGGGTCGGCGCGTCCGTCGCCGCCCGGCGTGCCCTCGGCGTCGAGGCCGCTGGTCGCCCACGTCGCCGGCATGAACTGCATCGGGCCCTCGGCCCGGCCATCGCCGGTCTCCGGACCGAAAACGGGAGGCCGGACGTCGCCGGCAGCGCTCACCTCGACGCCCTCGCCGCCGTTGGAGTTCCCGGGTGCGAACTCCACCCTGCCCACTGCGGCGAGCACCGCCGGCCGGACCCGGCACGGCGGGACGAGGTCGTGCGCGGCCGCGGCCCCCCGCACATAGGCGTCGGCGAACACCGGCTGGAGCTCGGGCGGCGCACCGCTCGTCGCCGCATCGGCCTCGGCGCGCAGGAACAGCCCGCCCAACGCGAGGAGCCCCGCAATCACGGAGACGACAGCGAACCCGACCGCGACCGCGGCAAGGTGCGCGGCACCGGCCTCCGGTCGCATCGGGCCGTCGCCTCGGTCCCGACGGTCGCCCACCCCCTACTACTGGGTCGGCGGTAGGGCACAACGGGACAGAAGAGTGTCCCAACCGGGGCCAGCCACGACCCAGTAGTAGGGCGTTCCACCAACCAGCTGAGGAGGCGCGGTGCTGGCCCGAGTGGCGTTCGTGATCTACCAGGTGACGATGACACCGACCGCCGACGGCGCGCCGGGCGCGAGCATGGCCCAACAGCTCATCGACTGGCTCGGTCAGTACGCCCTGTGGGCCAGCCTGGGCGCGATCCTGGTCGGCGTCATCACCTACGGCCTGGGCCAGCGCTTCGGCAACGGCGGCTACGCCACCGGTGGGCGGACGCTGGTCGTCGCCGGCATCTTTGGCGCGATCCTCACCGGGCTCGGTCCGACGATCATCAACCTCTTCTACTCCGCAGCCCAGTCGGGATGACGGCCCACCCGTGGCGCCTCCGCGCCCTCGTTCTCGGCCTGCTCGCGATCGCCACGGTGGCCACCGGATGCTCGGCCCCGGCCCCACCACCTCGGCAAGCCGGCTCAGTCGACGGAGCCGCCGGTCCACCCACCGATCCGGGTCCGCCGGCGGGCGCCGGGGATGCCATCACTGACCAGCGGACCGCGCGGGGCGCCGGCCAGGCCGCGCTCGACTACCTCCGGCTCTCCGAACGGGCGGTCGGGCTCGACGACGGCGCGGCCGCGGCCCTGCAACGGGAAGCGGCGGCCTCCAGTGCCGCCGACCGCCTCGTCTCGAAACTGCTCGCCGACCTCGGCGCGCTGCGGCGGGCCTACCCCGACGGCCCCGTGACCTACCGGGTGGCGCCTCTCGGTGTCCGGGTCCGACCGGCGGTGGGCGGGCACGTGGCCGAGGTCTGGTACGTCGGCGTCCTCGTACCGCACACCGGCTCGGCGTACGAGGAGTGGCGCACGGCCCGCTACGAGCTGGTCTGGGAGCGGAACGCGTGGCGGGTCGCCGGTGAGGACGGCGAGCCCGGTCCACGTCCCGCTGCGCCCGCCCAACCGGCGCCCGCCCCCGGCCCGGCCCTGGCCGCCGTGCTCGGCGAGTACCAGCCCGTCGCCGCCTCGGTCCCGGCCGGGGGACGACGGTGACCGGCTCCATCCTGGCCATCGAAGTCCCCAACCCGCTCGGGCCCGTCGCCGACGGGATCGGCGGCGTGCTCGGGTGGGGCGCCCGAAACGCGGCCGGCGCCGTGTTGGGCCCGGTCGGCGACGCCATCGCCGAAGGGCTGGCCAACGCCTGCGGGAAGATCGGCCGCGAGGTCTTGAACTACCTGCAGGCGTCCTCCTCGGTCCACTTCGACACGGGCTGGTGGGCCTCGTCCCGCGGCCAGCGGCTGGTGGGGATCGTGCTGGGCCTGGCGGTCCTGTTCATGCTCGGCTTCCTCCTGCTGGCCCTCATCCAAGGGACCCTCGCCGGAGACCCCGGCGGGATGCTGCGCACCGCGTTCGTGGAGATCCCCCTCTCGATGGCGGCCACAGCCGTGCTGGCCACGCTGACCCAGGTCCTGCTGGCGGTGACCGACGAGGCGTCGAACGCGGTGCTGAGGGGCGTGCCCGAGGACCTGAACCGCTTCTTCGCCGGGTTCGGCGCCGCCACCTCGGTCGCGACCAACGGGTTCGCCGGGATGATCATGCTCGTGCTCTTCCTGATCGGCGCCCTGCTGGTCTGGCTGGAGCTGATCGTGCGGGCCTCGCTGATCTACTGGGTGGTCGCGGTTGCGCCCCTGTTCGCCGCGGCACGGGTGTGGCCGGCGGCGCGGGGCGCGTTCCGGAAGCTGGTCGAGATCGGGTGCGTGCTCGTGTTCAGCAAGCTTGCCATCGCCCTGGCCCTCGCCCTCGGCGCCGCTGCGCTCGCCGGCGGCGGCCCGAAGGACGGTGACCTCGGCACGCAACTCGGGACCGACCTGGGCGGGCTGCTGGTCGGGAGCGCCCTGATGCTGCTGGCCTCCTTCACCCCCTTCGTGCTCCTCAGGCTGGTGCCGGTCATCGAGGGCGCCGCCATCGCGCAGGGAATCAGCCGGATGCCGGGCCGGGCCGCGATGACGACGATGCAGATGGGGTACTACGCAGCCGGCCTGGAGAAGATGGCGGCTGGGTCACGACGGCCCGTCCGGGTCGGAACTGGCCACCACCAGGCGAGCAGTGGCGGTGGTGACGGGTCCACCGGTGGCGGCGGGCCTCGGGCAAGCGGCGGCGGCCCTCCCTTCGCCGGACCTCCGGCGGGAGGTGCAGGCGGTGGCCGCGGCGTGCCTGGTCGCAACGGGCCACCGCCGGCACCTCCCCACGGCGCTCCGCCGGTGACCCCCTCCGGTTCCTCTAGAACGGTCCCGGCACGGCCCGCCCGCGCCGGTCAGGCCGGTGACGCCACACCCTCGGGGCGCGAACAGTGAGCGACGGCCCCAGCAGCGACCGGCTGTACACCCTTTCGCCCCGCGACCGGACCGGGTTTCTCGGGCTGAGCGCCCGCCAGGTCCTGGTGGTGGGGACGGCGGTCGTGGTCGGCGTCCTGGCGGCGACCAGGACGGGCTCGGCAACAATCGGGATGTGGCCGGTGGCGGCCGCGCTGGTGATCGCCTTCGTCCGGGTCGGCGGCATGCCGGCCGTCGAGGCCATCGGGCCAGGCGCCGTCTGGGTCATCCGGTCGGCCCGCGGCTCGACCCGCTGGGAGGCTCCGCCTGCGGACCCGACGGCCAGCGCGTCGGCCCTTCCGGCCCTCCCTCCCCCGCTCGCCACGCAGCGCCTGGTCGCCGTCGACGGCGCCCGCTACCACCCCGGGGCCGGGGGGCACCACGGTGGCTGTCGTCGAGGACTCGACCCGCCGCACCTATGCCGTCACCGTCCGGGCCACCGCCGTCGGCGGTGAGCCGTTCTCGCTGACCGAGCCCGCCCAGCAGGACGTGCTGCTGGCCCGGTGGGGGGACGCCCTCGCCGGGTTCTGCCAGGAGCGTTCGCCGGTGGCGTGGGTCCGATGGACCGAACTGGCCTGCCCCGACGACGCCGACGCCGAGCACGACTACCTGTCGGCCCACGGCCACGACGACCCATTCGACCCCGCCGTCGTGTCCTACCGGTCCGTGCTCGACACCGCCGGCCCCCTGGCCATGCGCCACGAAGTCCTGGTGACGGTCGCCGTCGCGGCCCAGAGGGCCCACGCCGCCCGGCGCAGCGGGAGCCAAGGTGCGTCATTGTCGGCCAGCGAGGCGCGGGAGGCAGCGTGCGTCGACGTGGTGCTCGCCGAGACCCGCCTGCTTACCGAGCGGCTGGAGGCGGGCGGCCTGCTCGTCTCCGACCCCCTGTCCCCCGACGAGGTCGAGGCCGCGCTCGAGGCCCGCATGGTGCCCGCCGGCGGCGGGAAAGACGGCCCACCCGACCACGGCCAGGACCGCAATCTGGCCGCCCTCGTTGGTGGCGCCCGATGGTCCGCTGCGACCGAGCTGGCGCCGGAGCGGCCCCGTTGGCGACCGAAGGCCGCCCGGGCGACATGGCTGGGCTGGCAGGTCGACGGGGTCCACCACCGCGCTTTCTGGGTCACCGAGTGGCCCCGCATGGAGGTACGCGGTGCGTGGATGGCGCCGCTGCTGGTGTGGGGCGGGGGGAGCCGCAGCGTGGCCGTGGTGTTCGAGCCCGTGCCCCTGCGGGCCAGCCAGCGGGCCATCGAGCGCCAGGCCACCAAGCTGGAGTCCGACCGTGCGCACCGGGAGGCGAAGGGGTTCCGCGTCCCTGCCGGCCATCGCCGGGCCGCCCGCGCCGTGGCGGAGCGGGAGGAGGAGCTGGTCGCCGGCTACACCGAGCTGGAGTACGCCGGCCTCGTGACGATTTCGGCGGCGAGCCAGGCCGACCTCGACCGGCGCTCGGCCGAGCTGGTGCAACTTGCCGCCGGCTGCGCGGTGGCGCTCGAGCCCCTCAATGGCCGCCACGACCTGGCCGTGGCGGCGTGCCTCCCGCTGGCCCGTGCCCTCTCGCGGGCCTGGGTGGCATGATGGGAGTGCTCGCGCTCGTCTCACCGCGGCCTGTGCAGGCGGGCCGGCGCATGCCCCCGTCCATGGTCGAGCGCTGGCGCGGCCTTCGCGTCCCGCGCCACCGGGCGACGACGGCCCACCTGTGCGCGCTGTACCCGTTCCAGGCCGAGGGGCCGATCGGCAACCGGGGCGTCTACCTGGGATGGCGGTGCGGCCCCGGCGACGTCCCCATCGGGCCGTTCGTCTTCGACCCCTTCACCTTCTACACCGACGGCGCGTTGACCAACACCAACATGCTCATCCTCGGCGAGCCGGGCTGGGGGAAGTCGGCCAGCACCAAGGTGCTCGTCTACCGCAGCCTCGGCGTGCTGCGCGGCCCGGGCGGGCAACACCGTTGGGCGGCGATCGCCGACCCGAAGGGGGAGTACGGGCCGCTCGCTGATGCGCTCGGCCTCGACGTCGTCCGCCTCTACCCGGGCGGCACGACGCGGATCAACCCGTTCGACACCGGCCCCGGCGGTGCCGTCCTGAGCCCCGCCGAGCTGGCGCTGGAGCGGACGATGATGGCCACGACCCTCATCGAGGCGGTGATGGGACGGCCGCTGCGCCCCCTCGAGGACGGGGCGGTGGGCTGGGCCGTGGCCGAGCTGTCGAAACCGGGCCGCCCCCTGCCCGTGCTCGCCGACCTCGCCCACCTGCTCGCCCACCCCTCGGACTCGATGGCCGAGGAGGCCGACCGCAGCGAGCGCGAGCTGGCGATCGAGGTGTCCGACGTGCGCTTCTCGCTCGGCAAGCTGCTCGACCGCCAGCTGCGGGGCATGTTCGACGGCCACTCCACGGTCAGCATCAACTGGTCAGGCAAGGGGCTGGTGCTGGACCTGTCGGCCGTGTTCCACGATCGCAACGCCCTGCGGCTGGTGATGATCGCCACGAACGCCTGGCTGCAGGCCCTGCTGGCTCGGCCCGCTGACGACGACACCCCCCGGCGGATGCAGGTATGGGACGAGGCGTGGGCGCTGCTCGGCGACGAGCGCACGGCCCAGTACGCCCAGCGGTCGTGGAAGCTGTGCCGCGCCTACGGCGTGGCCAACGTGGCCGTCGCCCACCGCCTGTCCGACCTCCGGTCGCAGGCCGACGACGGCACGTCGACGGCGAAGCTGGCCGCCGGCCTCCTCCCGGACACGCAGACCAGGATCGTGTTCCGCCAGGCCACCGACCAGGTCGCCGAGACGGCGCGGGAGCTGGGCCTGAACTCGGCAGAAAGCTTCCTCCTACCCCGGCTCCGCAAGGGCCGAGCCCTGTGGAAGCTGGCAGGGCGCACCGCCGTGGTTCAGCACGTGATCGGTGCGTCGGAGTGGGGCATCTGTAACACCGACCAGAGGCTCTTGGCCTAAAGCCATGGGTTCACGCCGACTGAAGCAATTTGGGCTCGGAACCGAAGGACGACGACCCGTGGAAAGCCTACGCGGGTCCTTGAGTTCGCTGGTGGGTCAGTCTGACAGAGGCGTGTTGAGACGGACCGGCTCGTCGACGGACCGGCCGCGGTCCGTCGCTCAGCTGCTGATGCACGCCGACCATCTACCGGTCGTCGTGGTCCCCGAGCCCCCTGATAAGCCATCCCTCAAGCGCATAAAACCCCAGCACGCCGACCGCCAGCACCGCGACGATCAACAGCACGGTGGTGAACGACTCCATCGGAGTTTCGCCGCGTGTCAGGCCCTTGATGAACCACAGCACCACGATGACCACGCACGCGAGGACCGGGAACCAGGTTCGACGCCGGTAACGGTCGGTGCCGAAGCCACTACGGCGGTCGAGGTCGTCAAGCCGAGCCCACCCATTCCAGCTGCGGAATCCCACCCTCCCGAGAGTACCGAGGCGGCCTGCGATTTGACCTCTCGGTATCCGTCGGTGGCCGCTGCGCCCCCTTCGTCGCCCGGCCATCATCGGTCAGAGTCCGGGATCTAAATGGCTTGGCGTCCCCCACGCACGCCGTCGCACCACGGGAGCCGGTTCGACGGCGGAACAGGCCCGGGCGCGGGCGCGGGCAGCCTTCTCGAGGGGGCGGTCATCACGGCCGTGCTCGTGTTCGCCGGCGCCGCGGCGCTGGCGTGGGCGGGTGCCGCCGTGGCCGCTCTCGTGTCGGGCGGGCAGTTCCACGCCGGGCTGGCCGACGCCGGCCAGGCCCTGCTCCGGCTCCGCGACCACGCCGGCGACCCAGCGGCAGCCTGGCCGCCCGCCGCCGCCGAAGGACTTCCGGGACCGGCGCCCTACTGGGCCTGCCAGGGCTTCGTCGTGGTGGCCGCCGCGGTGGTTGGCATGGCCCTGCTCCGCTGGCGGTCGGGCCGGGGCGAGCGTGACGGTCTCGGTGTCGAGCGGTCGGCCCGCTTCGCCCGGCGGCACGACCTCCGGCCCGTCCTGGTGCGCCGCCACCGGCGCGGCCGGATCGTGCTGGGCCGGACCCACGGGCGGCTCGTGGCCGCGGAGCGGCGGACGAACGTCTGCGTCGTCGGGCCCACGCAGTCGGGCAAGACGACGTCGCTGTGCGCGCCGGTGCTGCTGGAGCGACGCCGCGGCGAGGGACCGGTCCTCGCCCTCTCGGTGAAGCCCGACCTTTACGAGGCGACGCAACGCCGGAGGCGCAGCCTCGGTGAGGTCAAGGTCTACGACCCGACCAAGATCCGCGAGGAGGACTCCGACCGCTGGTCGCCGCTTCGCCCGGCGGCGCGGGTCACCGGCGCCCAGCGGGCCGCCCGTTCGCTCTTCGAGCTCGCCGCCCGGTCCGGCATCGCCGAGGCCGACTTCTGGATGGACTCGGGCGTCAACGTCCTGTGGCCGCTCCTGTGGCTCGCCGCCAACATCGAGGAGGGCTCGATGGGCGACGTGGTGGCGTGGGTGACAACCCACGACCGCCCCCGCCAGGACCGCTACGGGCGGGACGTGCCGAGTGTGGTTGACGAGCACCTCAAGGCGATCGAGGCGCGGGTACGCGTCGACGGCACTGATCCCGACGGCCCGCCGCCCGGGGAGGTCGTGACGGCAGTCAACGCCATCCGGGGCTCGTGGCGGAACGACAGCCGGACCCTCTCCAACATCTACAGCACGATCCGCACGATCATCGACCCCTGGTCCGACCCGGTGGTGGCGGCGGCGAGCGACGGGCTCTGCGACATCACCCCCGAGTGGCTCCT
>Ga0187892_10010060_pt1 | contig 12154 bp, 10 predicted proteins | sample MA1701073metaG_FD_139345 | JGI IMG/M metagenome (GOLD analysis project Ga0187892, IMG submission 139345) | Bio-ooze microbial communities from a basaltic lava cave in the Kipuka Kanohina Cave System on the Island of Hawaii, USA - MA170107-3 metaG ...
GCTGCGGCGGATCAGGAACGCGTAGCCCGCGAGGTGGTTCGTGGCGACGCAGCCCGCGCGCCGCTCGTAGCGCGGCAGGTCGTAGCGCCGGTAGCTGTTCCCACCCGGATTCACGCCGGCGAGAGTCGGGTCGGCGTCGAGCGCGGCGATCAGCGGCGACAGGAAATCGTCGCGCGCGACGACGTCGGAGTTGAGCTGGAGCACGAGCGGGGCACTGCAGCTCGCGACGCCCAGATTCACGGCCCCGCCGTACCCAAGGTTCCGATCCGGGCGCACGACGCGCAGCTTCGGGTGCGCGAGCGAGGCGAGCAGCTTCACCGTCGGCGCATCGCTCGCGTCGTCCACCGCCACCAGCGTGCCGATCCGGTGCCCGACGTGCTCGAGCACAGACCCGATGCAACGCCGCACCAGCTCGGGCGCATTGTGCACCGGGACGACGGCGTCGACGCTCGGGCGCTCGGCGGACACTACGCCGCCTCGTGGGCGCAGCGACGAACGAGTGACGGGCGTCGCCGCCTGCCGACATTCGCACGCGCTGTGCGGCTCGGCGTCATCGACCGACCGAGCGTGCCCTCAGGTCCTCGATACCCAGCTTGGCGAGCACGCGCTGCCGGGCTTCGGAGTACGAGATCTGCCCGCCGTGCGTGATGCCGGTGCGGTGCCGCGTCTTGAACAGCACGCGGCGGGTGGCGATCCCCTTGACGCGATCCTTCAGGGCGAGGCGGAGCCAGAGATCCCAGTCCTGCAGGCGCGGAAGCTCCGGATCGAAGTCGACCACGCACTCGCGCGCGATCAGACTGCTGGTGTGGATGTAGTTTCCGTGCTGCAGCTCTGCCAGATCCCAGTCGAGATCGCCGATCGGGCCGCGCGTGCTCGAGCGAAAGCGGCGCCAGCGCCGCGGGACGTGCGTCTCCAGATAGGCGGGGTATGCGTAGCCGACGCGGAACCCGCAATCGTCCTCGCCCTGCTTGCGGCCGCGCTCGAGCGCTTCGAGCATGCACTCGAGCGCGTCGGGTACCCACTCGAGGTCGTTGTCCGAGAACAGCACGTAGTCGCCGCGCGCGAGCTGGGCGCCGCGGTTGCGCGCCCACGGCGCGCCGCGGAGCTGCCAATCCACGACCAGGATCAGCTCGAAGTCCTGGATCGTCTGCTTCGTCAGCGAGCTCACTGCGACTTCCGCGGATTCGTTTGGGCGCGTCGGCACGACGATCGAGATCTTCGGCGGCGGATCGGCGAGGTGGCGGCGATCGAACTTCACGCCGGCATTCTTGCACGCCGCTCGGCACGGCGGCGCGCCCCTCGCCCCGCCCGGCTCAACGGCCCCACGGCAGCTCGATCAGGTACCAGCCGGCGCCGCGCTCGTTGAACGGCCGCGCCGCCACCGTGCGCCAGGCGACGTCCCGGTTCTGCCACAGGCGCAGCGTGCCGAGCTCGCCCCAGCCCGGGATCTCGGGCGGGTCGGGCCGTACGCGCAGCTCCTCGGGGGACACCGGCAGCTGGATCGCGAGGTAGGCGACTCCGTGCTCGCGGGCGAAGTCGAGCTCGCGTTCCTCGCGCACGTAGCGCTCGAAGTACGCGCGCGAGCCGATCACGCCGTCGAGCGGGATCACGTCGCGGCCGCTGAAGTAGGAGAGCGCGCCGGGCCAGAACGCCGCGATGCGCTGGCCAGCGGGCGCGATCCGGCGCAGGTCGTCGGCCAGCTCGAGCCTCGCGCCGTGGTAGCGCTCGGCGTGGGCCGCGCGGTCGTCGCGCAGCGCGCGGATCGAGACCGCGAGCGCGAGGCTCGCGGCCACGGCGAGCGCGAGCCGCGGCCGCGAGCCCGCCAGCTCGCCCAGCGCGAGCGCGGCGACCAGACCCAGCCAGACCAGCTCGAGCGCGAAGTAGTACCCGGTGTAGGGCCGGAGCTCGCGGTACCCGAGGTGCATGAACAGCAGGTGCAGGGCCGAGGCCGCGGCCAGCACGACCAGCCCGGCCGGCAGCCGCCTTCGTCGCAGTACGGTGTAGGTTCCTGCGGCCAGGAACGCCGGGAACACCAACCACGCGCCGCTGCGTCCGAGCGGCAACACCTTCCCGAACGAGGCGACGAAGCCGCGCGACTCGTCGGACGCGAGCCAGGCGCCGAGGTCCGGCGTGTAGCGAGCCAGGTAGAACTGCTTCACCTGCCCGCTGATCGGCATCAACCCGCCTGCCAGTGCGAAGTTGGCGGCGAGATAGGGGACGACGCACAGCGCCGTGACCAGGGCGAAGGCGGCGCCCGATCGCGCGCCGCCTCGCCACCACACCCAGGCGAAGCAGACGATAGGAATCCAGAACCAGTCCGTGCGGGCGAAGAACAGCGCGACCGCGACCAGCGCGAGCGTCACCACCCGGCCGAGCGGAGGTGTGTGCGCCGGCCCGAGCGCCGCGAGCCGGTCGACCTGCACGAGCAGGAGCGGTGCGAGCGCGAGCAAGAGCGGCATCTCGAGCCCGCGTACTGACAGCCAGTGGTAGGCCGGGTTCAGCGCGATCAGTCCCGCGAACAGGAGCGCAGCCGCCGCCCGGCCGCGCTCCGGTCCGCGCCGCCACAGGTATGCGAGCGTCGCCCCGGCGAACAGCGCGTACAACGCCCACGACACGCCCAGCATCACCGGGAGCGAGTCACCGGGCGCGACCAGCCACTGCGCCGCGAGCGTGAGCGCGGCCCAGCCCGGCTGCAGGCCGTTGGTCGTCATCTCGCCGTCGAAGCTCGGCACGCCGGTCGCGTGCATGTGGCGCGCGACGATCGTGTAGAAGAACGCGTCGTCGATCAGGCGGCCGCGCAACGTCAGCGTGCGCACGTCGTCCAGCACCAGCTCGCGCAGCTGGAGCGCGGCGGCGCACGCCGCCGCGAGACCGACCCAGCTAGCGCTCCGCCACACGGGCGCACTCCTTTCTGCCAAGCTCGCGCGCGATGGAGCTTCCCGATCTCGACACGACCTACGATCTCGTGCTGGTCGGGACCGGCTTCGCGTCGACCTTCTTCGCCCACGAGTATCTCGCGCTCGCACCCGCGAACGCACGCGTGCTGTTTCTCGAGCGCGGCGAGCCGCGCAGCCACGCCTGGCAGCTCGCGAACCGCGGCGCGCTGGAGGACGAGGCGAAGCGGTCGATCGAGAATCCCGACGCCGACCGCAAGCCCTGGCGGTTCGCGCTGGCGCACGGCGGGTCGTCGAACTGCTGGGTGGGCAACACGCCGCGCATGTTGCCCGAGGACTTCGAGCTGCGCTCGCGCTACGGCGTGGCCCGCGACTGGCCGCTCGGCTACGCGGAGCTCGAGCCCTGGTACGCGCGCGCCGAGGCGCTGCTCGACGTGGCCGGGCCCGACAACACCGCTCTGTACCCGCGTAGCACGCCCTATCCTCAGCCGCCGCAGCTGTTGCAGACGCCGGACCTCGCGCTGGCCGCGGCGTTCCCCGGTCAGTTCTTCGCGCTGCCCACCGCGCGCGCGAGCCGGCCGACGGCGACGCGGCCGGCCTGCTGCGGGAACCAGGTCTGCACGCTGTGTCCGGTCGAGGCGAAGTGGACGGTGGCGAACGGCATGCGCGAGGTGTTCGCGGATCCACGCGTGCGCGTGATCCACGGCGCGCGCGTGCGCGCGTTCGAGCTCGAGAGCGGCCGCGCACGGGCGGCGCTGTTCGCCCACGACGGCCGCGAGCGCCGTGCGCACGGCGAGTTCTTCGCGCTCGGAGCGAACGCGATCTTCAACCCGGTGATCCTGGCCGAGTCCGGGCTCGACCACCCGGAGCTCGGCCGCGGGCTGGTCGAGCAGGCCTCGGTCCTGGTGCACGCATCGCTGCGCGGGATGCGCGGCTTCGACGGCGTGACGATCCAGACCGGTCACGGCTACATGCTGTATGGCGGCGAACACCGCAGAGAGCGCGCGGCCGGCCTGATCGAGACCCACAACCGGCCGGAGCTGCGCATGGAGCGCGGGCGCTGGCGCGAGATCCTGCGCTTCAAGGTGATCGTCGAGGACCTGCGCCGAGCCGAGAACCGCGTCGAGCCGAGCGGCGATCCCGAGCGCGTCGCGCGCACGCGCTGGACCGGCGTATCCGACTACTCGCAGCGCGCCTTCGATGCGCTGCCGCGCGAGCTCGAGCGCGTGCTCGCGCCGCTGCCCGTCGAGCGGATCGAGATCGGGCGCACGCTCACGCCCACGGAGAACCACTCGCTCGGCACGGTCGTGATGGGCGCGGATCCAGCCTCCAGCGTCGTCGACGCGGAGCTGGTTCACCACCGCGTGCGCAACCTCGCGGTGCTCGGGGGCAGCGCCTTCCCGACCGCCGCGCCGGCGAACCCCACGCTCACGCTGTGCGCGCTCGCGCTGCGCTCCGCGCGCCGCGTGTTCGGGGCGGCCGCGTGATCCGCCGGCGCACGTTGGTGCTGGGCGCGCTCGCAGCGGCCGTGGTCGGCGCGGTCTCGCTCCGCCGCCTGCGCGGGCGGCGCCGCCGCCCGCGGACGCCGGGGGAGATCGAAGCCGACCTGCGCGAGTACTACGCGTTCCTGCGCTTCGACGACGAGGTGATGGCCGCGTTCCTGCGCGACCTGGAACGGCTGCCGCAGCCGCTCCGGCGCGGCGACCTGCGGCGGCGGTTCCTGCTCTCGACGGACTTCTTCACCAACGGCGAAGACGAGAGCCGGCCGCTCCGCTACCGCGCCTTCTGCGATCCGTACCTCTCGCCCTGCTATCGGCCGTTCGCCTAGTCCGGGGAGCGCCGGCTGTACACCGCGAACAGACGGCGCTCGAAGTCCGCGACGGTGCCCGCCTCTTCGTAGTCGAGCTCGCTCCACACGCGCGCGAACTCCGGGTCGCGCTGCAGGAACTCGAGCCAGTCGAACTCCTCGCTGCGGAAGTACCGCTTGCGCGTGCCGACGTCGACCAGCACGAGCTTCGGCGGGCGCGCGCGGAAGTCCGCGAGGATGCGCTCGCGCTGGTAGCGCTCGACCTCGGCCACGGTTTCGGCCGCCACCTGCGGGTACAGGCCGGGATCGTGCGCGTGGTCCGCCACGATCGGCACCAGGAACATCGAGATCATGTGCCCGGACCAGCGGGTGCCCGCGTAGACGTGCGCCCAGCCGCCCGGCACCGCGGAGCTCGACAGCACGTAGGCATATTCGTCCGGACCGTTCTGGTCGAGCACGGCCACGAACGGATGGCGCGCGAAACCCTCCCGCGGCGCGAGGTCGAGTCCGTAGTCGAGCGCCTCGGCGGCCGCGAACGCGAGCGCGAACGTCGCGAACACGCCGAGCACGCGCGTGCGCGCCGGCGCCAGCGTGGCTCCGCCGAGCACGAGCGTCGCCGCCCGGATCCAGAGCAGGCCCGCGGCGAGACCCGCGAGCAGGAGCACGGGCCGGGCGTGGTAGCCGAAGCCGAAGCCCTGAGATCCGACCAGCGCCACGCCCGCGAGCAGGTACAGCCCGCCCAGCGGCAGCAGCGCACGCAGGCGCGGCTGGTCGTGCCAGCGCGCGAACAGCGCCGCGCAAGCGAGCACCGTCGCGGCCAGCGCGAGCGGGCCGATCGCGAGCGCGAGCGCCGGCAGGGCGCCGACCCGGTACTGCCAGAACGTGGCCATCATGAGCGGCACCACCGCGCTCAGGTACTCCGGCGCGCCCAACAGGAACGCGGTCCAGAGCAGAGCGAGCACCGCGCCGAGCAGCCAGGTCTCGCGGCTCGGCCCGCGCGGCGAGAAGCCCGAGCGCGCGAGCTCCCACAGCCCCGTCACCGCAGGGAACACCGCGAAGTGTGGCTTCAGGAACACCCCGTAGCCCGCGATCAGCGCGACCGCCGCGGACTGCAGGCGCGTCCTCGGCACGCCGCAGGCGTGCGCGGCGACCGCGACGACGTAGGGCAGGAAGCAGGCCGTGAACAGGTGCTCGCGCGTGCCGTACTCGAGGCCCGGGAACAGGAACAGCGTCACCGCCGCGCACACCGCGAAGCCGCCGGCGAGCGCGCGGTCGCCGCGGGCGACGTTGCGGAGGATCGCGCAGGCCAGCGCGAGCGCGGCGAGCGTCAGCAGCGTGACCAGCACGGTGTGGGCGCGGTCGTCGGGCAGGCCCGTGCCTCGCGCGAGCGCCACCGCCAGCCGGTCCAGACCGACCATCGCGGGCGTGTTCTGGTCGATCACGTCGTCGTACAGCGTGCGCCCGTCCGCGAGGATCTTGGCCAGGGCGAGGAAGTACGCCACGTCGCGCCCCAGTGCGCTGTGCAGGTGCACGACGAAGCTCAGCGCGACGATCGCGGCGACCGCGAGCGCGACCCAGCGCGCAGGACCCGAACGCAGAGCTCTCACCCCTGCCGGCCCGCTCTCACACGATCCCGGAGCGTCCGGTGAGCTCCTGCGGCCTGTTCTTCGCCTGGCGTTCCCGGTAGCCGGACGCGCGATAGACCGCGATCGGATCGACCGCGCCGCCGGCCGCGGCGCGCGCGCGCTGGAGGATCGGCGCGACGTCGGTCTGGAACGCGGCCATCAGCGTCTCGCGCGCGAGCAGGGCGTCGTTGCGCTGCTGGTGGTGCGCGAGGGCCTCGCGGTCGACCAGCAGCGCCTGCGCGAACGCGCGCTGCAGGTTCTGCGCGCTCGCCATCAGGCTCTCGATCAGGTCGGTCACGTTGTGCGACTGGTCCATCATGTACGCGGGCGCGAAGTCCGGTGCGCCGCGCAGCTCGGCGTCGACCAGCTCGTTCATGACCAGGAAGATCTGGAACGGGTCGATCGAGCCCGCGTCGAGGTCGTCGTCGCCGTACTTCGAGTCGTTGAAGTGGAAGCCGGCGAGCTTCCCGAGCGCGATCAACCGCGCGACGATCTGCTCGATGTTGGTGGTCGGCGCGTGGTGGCCCAGGTCGACCAGGCACTGCGCTTTCGGACCGAGCTCGCGCGCCGCGACGTAGCTCGTGCCCCAGTCCGCGATCACCGTCGCGTACAGCGCCGGCTCGTAGAGCTTGTGCTCGATGAACACGCGCCAGTCGTCCGGGAGGCCCGCGTAGATCGCGCGCATGCTGTCGAGGTAGCGCTCGAAGGCGCGCGCGAGGTGCTGCTGGCCGGGAAAGTTCGCGCCGTCGGCGATCCAGACCGTGAGCGCGCGCGAGCCGAGCGCGCGGCCGATCCGGATGCAGTCCAGGTTGTGCGCGATCGCCTGCTCGCGCACTCCGCTGTCTGTGTGCGCGAGGCTGCCGAACTTGTAGGAGTGCGCCTGCCCGGGCAGGTCCTGGAAGGTGTTCGAGTTGACGGCGTCGAAGCCGAGCCCGAACGCGGCGGCGCGCGCGCGCAGCTCCGCGGGCTCGTCGACCGCGTCCCAGGGGAAGTGGGGCGAGAGCGTGGGCGTCGCGCGCGAGAGCTGCCAGATCGCGGCGCAGTCCTCGAGCTTCTCGAACACGTCGCGCGGCTCGCCCGGAACCGGGAAGCGCGCGAAGCGCGTGCCGCCGGTGCCCACGCCCCAGGTCGGGATCGCGACGCCGAACCGTGTCACGCGTTCGAGCACGGCGTCGATCGCCACGCCGCGGCGCGCGAGCGCGCGGCCGAGCGCGCCGTAGTCGTCGTCGAGCGCGGCGCTCCGGGCGCGGTTCGCCTGCGCGACCAGCTCCGGATCGATCGGCCAGTCCGGCATCGGCGGCTCCTCAGCGCGTGAACGCGGCGGCGTTGCCCGCGTCCACGTTCAGCACGTTCCCGGTCGAGATGCGCGAGCGGTCCGAGGCGAAGAACGCCACCGCCTCGGCCACGTCCTCGGGCGTGACGTCGCGCTTGAGCAGGCTGCGCTCGCGGTAGAAGGCTTCGATCTCTTCGACCGGGACGCCGTAGGCGCGCGCGCGCTCCTCGCGCCACGCGCCCGACCAGATGCGCGAGCCCTGCAGCACCGCGTCGGGGTTCACGGTGTTCACGCGGATGCCGTGCGGCGCGCCCTCGAGCGCGAGGCAGCGCGCCAGGTGCAGCTCCGCCGCCTTCGCCGAGTTGTACGCGACCGCGCCCGGTGTCGCGACCAGCGAGTTCTTGCTGGCCACGAACACGATCGAGCCGCCCAGTGCCTGCGCCTCGAGCACGCGGAACGCTTCGCGGCTGACCAGGAAGTAGCCGGTCGTGAGCACGTCGTGGGTCTTCCGCCAGGTCGCGAGCGTGGTGTCGGTGACCTTGGCGGACGAGGCGAGACCCGCGTTCGAGACCACGATGTCGACGCCGCCGAACGCGAGCGCGGTTTCGGCGAACGAGGCCGCCACCGAGGCTTCGTCGGTCACGTCCATGGCCACGTCGTGCACGCGCTCCGCGCCGAAGCGCGCGGCGAGCTCGGCCTGCGCGCTCTGCAGCGCGCGCGCGTCGATGTCCGCCAGCACCACGTGCGCGCCGTCGGCGAGCAGCCGCGCCGCCGTGGCGCGGCCGATCCCGCCCGCGCCGCCGGTCACGTACGCGACCCGCCCCGCGAGCGGGAGCGGCGCGGGCCGCCGGCGCAGCTTCGCGTCCTCGAGCGCCCAGTACTCGATGTCGAAGCACTCCTGCTCGGGCAGGCCGGCGTAGCGGTCGACCGACTCCGCGCCGCGCACGACCGCGATCGCGCTCCGGTAGAACTCGGCCGCGATGCGCGCCTCGCGCGCGTCCGCCGCGAACGCGAACAGGCCGAGCCCGGGCACGAGCGCGACCACCGGGTCGGCGCTGCGCATGGCCGGGCTGTCCGGCCGCTTGCACCGCTCGTACCAGGACGCGTAGTCCGCGCGGTAGCGCGCGAGCGCGGCGTCGAGCGCCGCGCCGTCGCCGTCGAGCCAGGCCGCCTCGAGCACGATCGGGCGCACCTTCGTGCGCAGGAAGTGGTCGGGGCAGGACGTGCCGAGCCGCGCCAGCTCCTCGAGCCGCGTGCTGCCCGCGAACGCGAGCGCCTCGCGCGAGTCGTCGTAGTGCGCGACCACGCGGCCGTGCGCCGAGAGCTTGCCGCGCAGGACCGGCAGCGCGCGGGCGGCGCGCGCGACTCGCTCGCGTGCTTCGAGCGGCTCGACCCGCGGCGGGCCGAACGCGCGCTCGTCCGAGACGCGCGGCGCGAGCCAGGCTTCCGCGCGCGCGACCAGCGCGAGCGTGTTCGCGTAGCAGTCGGCCGAGGTCCGGCCCCAGGACAGCAGGCCGTGCCCGGCGAGCACGATCCCGCGCAGCGCGGGACTCGCGGCGCGCAGGTCGCGGACGCGCAGCGCGAGATCGAAGCCCGGCCGCTGCCAGGCGAGCCAGCCGACCTGGCCCGCGAACACCTCGCGCACCAGCGCCTCGGAGCTCGCGCAAGCCGCCAGCGCGATCACCGCATCGGGGTGGACGTGATCCACGTGAGTGTCGGGGAGGAAGGCGTGCAGGGCGGTGTCGATCGAGGGCGGGCGCGGATTGCGCGCGAACACGCAGTGCTCGATCAGCGCCACCAGCTCGTCCTCGTGCGCGCGGCCGCGGTAGCGCTTCTCGAGCCCGAGCAGCGGCTCGAGCTCGAGCGTCGCGAAGCCGTCCTGCGCGATCGAGCCGAGGTCGCCGCCCGAGCCCTTCACGAACAGCACGCGCACGAGATCGCCGCTGCGCGGATCCTCGACCACGAGCTTTGCCGAGGTGTTCCCGCCCCCGAAGTTCGTGACGCGCAGGTCCGTGCCGAGCAGGTTCGAGCGGTAGACGAGCAAGCCCCGTTCGTCCATGCGCGCTGCGCGCGCATCGTCCCAACGGTTGATGACTGCAGCCGCGCTGATTGCACGGCTCGTGACTCCGGTTTCGGCCATCTCGGTCTCTCGCGCGAGGCTATCATGGGCGGGTGCGCGTGAGCGTCGTCCTCGACGTGGGCAAGACCAACGCGAAGCTCGTCGCGGTCGACGAGGACGGACGGGTGCAGGTCGAGCTGCGCCGCGAGAGCGCGGTGCTCCCGGGCCCGCCCTATCCGCGGCTCGACTGCGACGGCCTGTTCGGCTGGGTGATCGAGGGCTTGGCGCGGATCGCTGCCGATCGCGACGTGCGCGCGATCGTGCCGGTCGCGCACGGGGCGGCCGCGGCGCTGCTCGCGGGCGAGGAGCTGGCGCTGCCGGTGCTGGACTACGAGTTCCCGGGCGTCGAGGAACTCGACGCCGAGTACGAGCCGCTCGCGCGCGACTTCGCGCGCACGCGCTCGCCGCGCCTGCCCGCCGGCCTGAACCTGGGCCGCCAGCTCTTCTGGCTCGCGCGTCGCTTCCCGCGCGAGTTCGCGCGCACGACCGACGTCCTGCTCTGGCCGCAGTACTTCGCCTGGCGGCTCTCCGGCGCGCGTTGCAGCGAGCTGACCTCGCTCGGCTGTCACACCGATCTGTGGCAGCCCGAGGCGCGCGCGTTTTCGCGCCTGGCGCGCGAGTGCGGCTTCGCCGCGCTCCTTCCCCCGCTCGTGCCGGCTTGGACGCGGCTCGGTCCGATCCGGCCCGGGCTCGCGCGCGCGACCGGCGTGCGGCCGGACTGCGAAGTGCTGGCCGGCATCCACGACAGCAACGCCTCCTACCTGGCGCACCTCGCGCGGCGGCGCGACAGGTTCACCGTGGTCTCGACCGGCACCTGGTTCGTGTGCCTGGCGCGCGGCGCGAAGCTCGAGCAGCTGCGGCCGGAATGGGACATGCTCGCGAACGTGGACGTCCACGGAGATCCGGTCGCGACCGCGCGCTTCATGGGCGGGCGCGTGCATCGCGAGCTGCGCGCGCGCGGCGAGTCGGAGCAGGAGGCCGCCGCGATCCTCGCGGCCGAGACCGATCGCTGCCTGGACAGGCTCGCGGCCGAAGGCGAGCTGATCGTCGAAGGTCCCTTCGCGCGCGACGCGCACTACGCCGCGGCGCTGGCCGCGCTGCGCGCGCAGCCGGTCACGCTCTCCGCCGACGCGACTGGGACGCTGGCCGGCGCACGCGTCCTGCTGGATTGGCCGCGGTGAAGAAGCCGATCCGCGAGGCGGAGCTCGGCTGGGAGGTGTTCGCCGCGGGCACGCGCGAGGAGGTGCGCTTCAAGGCCCTGTGTGACGTGGGCGGCCGCTCCAAGCTGGGCGTGGCGGTGATGGAGCTGCCACCGAACTGTGACACCGCGCCCGCGCACTGGCACAGCCTGGAGGAGGAGCACCTCTACGTGCTGGCCGGCCGCGCGACGCTGCACCTCGGCGCGGAACGGATCCCGCTCGAGCCCGGCTCGTACGTCTGCTTCCCGGCCGGCCAGCCGGTCACGCACATGCTCGAGAACTCGAGCGGCGAGCCGTTCCGCTACCTGATGATCGGCGAGCGCATCCCCGGCGATCAGGTGCACCGCTCGTAGCGAGCGGTCACTCTTCGAACTGGACCAGCACCCCGTTCGCGCCGCCGGTGACGGCGAGCCCGCTCTTCTCGGTCGTCCGGAGCTCGACGATCACGTCGTTCGTGTTGCGCAGCCAGGTCGCGGTGCCCGTGCCGCTCGAGCCCGCGACCGCGCCGATCGACGCCGAGCTGTAGACGCCGGCGAAGAGGCCGATCTCCTTCAGGTTGTACACAGTGCCCTCGGCCTCGACCTTGGCGCCCCCGCCGGCGCCGACGCCCATGCCGTTGAACTTGAACTTGCGCGTCTTGCCGTCCACCGTCACCTCGCCCTTGCCCCAGACCGCGTCCGCGACGGCGATGCCGGCCTGGTAGGCGGTGATCTTCACCGTGCCCGCCTTCACGAGCTTGGGCGTCTCCTCGGCTTTCTTCGCCTCTTCCTGCTTCGCCTCTTCGGCCAGCGCGGCCGGCGCGAAGTGGAGCGACATCAGACACGACAGAGCGAGCAGCGCGGCTCGGCAACCGATTCGCATGGGCGGATCTCCTGTTTCGGGTGGAAGCGAGATCATACTCGCGCTCGGGCCGATGCACGCTAGTCTGCTGCGCCATGCGTTCCAGGCTCGAGGTTGCGATCCGATTCGGATCGCTGGCACTGCTGCTGAGCGGCTGCGCGACGCCGGTCGGCATCGAGATCGCGAGCCCGCGCGAGGTGCAGCGCTACCTGACGCGCAGCGCGCTCACGGCGGATCTGCCGAGCGACTTTTCGAAGAACGAGCTGCGCCGCTACTCGCTGATCGAGGAGTACGAGGACGAGCCGGTTCCCGCGCTCGCCGCGCTGCGCGAGGCCGCGATCAAGGACGGCCTGCCGGCGGCGACGCTGTTCGCGCTCGCGGAGCTGTGGTTCCTGCA